>ENA-OPAL01000522-OPAL01000522.1-human-gut-metagenome-genome-assembly--contig:-NODE-522-length-29814-cov-2.888840_pt1 | contig 29814 bp, 21 predicted proteins | sample MGYA00241057_ERZ501430 | MGnify/ENA primary metagenome ERZ501430 (study PRJEB25962, sample SAMEA2042506) | human gut metagenome | biome: human gut; feature: human-associated habitat; material: faeces...
CCCCTCCTTGGCAAGGAGGTGCTCCACCACTGAGCCACTCGCGCATTGTGCGTGTGCGTCACACGCAAGGAAAATAATATCATAGCTTTACACATCTGTCAATATATTTTTTTAATATTATTTTATAATTTTTTATCACTACTTCTACAATAATTCTTTATAATCATTAATGCTATACTTTGATATACTCTTGATTTTTTCCCAGTTATGTTTCGACTTTTCATCGAAGACTGCCACAACATTAAACTCTCCAAGTGATGCTCCTGTTACACCCGCTAGAATATCCTCAAACACAAGGCATTTATGTGGATTAACTTTTATTCGTCTTGCAGCTTCCTCATATATGTCAGGATAACCTTTTCCACGTTCAACTTCATCCACTGTCACTATTTTCTGAAAATATTTTAATATTCCTTCACGCTCCAATGTTTTCATAAAAAGTTCTCTGTCTGAGGATGTTGCCACTGCCATCTTTATATTAAGTTTATGTAGTTCTTCAAGAAATTCTTTTGCATAAGGCTTGCATACAACCTCTGTTGCATATTCCTTTTTTGCCATTTCAATCCATTCCCTTACAATATCATCTTTGTCTTCGTTTAAGCCAAATCGTTCTATTGTATAAACTGCTGCTCTCTCAGCGCCAAGAGGAGAAATCTCATCTACATAATCATCCGGAACCTGAAAGCCTCTGTCACCTAAAAATTTTTCATCTACCTTTTCCCATACCCATGAGCTATCGAGAAGGGTACCATCTAAATCAAAAACAGCACCTTCAATATTTTTTAGCCAGTTTTCTTTGTTCATTAACACTCCCATTCTTATAAAAACTTATTTTTTATTTATTTTTTCTTTTCTTTTTTCAATAATCATTTATTTTTATTTACTATATTTTCGTATGAAATTAGAATAATACAGTCTTGTTTTTTTAACAAGTACAAATTCATCAAACTAAACATATGTTGTCTTTCCAAACATTTGTGCCAAAGAAAGGATTATATATTATGATAAACTAATGCTTAAAACTTTTCATATAGTAAAATCAAGACAGGGCGTATATATGTTTTCGTAATAATAAAGCAACTTATTATGCATTAGTATCTATGGATAAAAAGGATTGTTCCATTTGGTCTAATAATTCTTTAAATAATTCCAGTGCTTTTTCTATTGGTTCTTTTGTTGTCATATCCACTCCTGCTAATTTAAGCAAATCGATTGGATCCTTTGAGCCGCCGCCTGTTAAGAATTTCATGTAGTCCTTAACTCCTGCTTCGCCCTGTTCCATTATTTTCTTAGATAATGCTATTGCAGCAGAAATTCCTGTTGCATACTGGTATACATAAAATGGATTGTAGAAATGTGGAATTCTTGCCCATTCCAAAGCAATTTCTTCGTCTAATACCATATCTTCGCCAAAATATTGCTTATTTAAATCATAATATACTTTGCAAAGAATGTCGCTTGTAAGAGTTTCACCTTCTTCAACCATCTTATGAGTTATTTTTTCAAATTCTGCAAACATAGTCTGTCGATATAATGTCCCCTTAAACTGTTCAAGAAAGTGATTTATTAAGTAAGCTTTTTCAGCCTTGTTATCAGTATTTTTTAGCAAATAGTGTATTAATAACGACTCATTGCATGTTGATGCCACTTCTGCCACAAATATCTTATATCCGGCATTGATATAGCTCTGGTTTGAATCTGAATAATATGAGTGAAGGGCGTGACCCATTTCATGTGCCAAAGTAAATACATGATCTAATGTTCCCTGATAGTTTAAAAGAACATAAGGATGTATCCCGTAGGCTCCCCATGAATATGCCCCACTTCTTTTTCCTTCATTTTCATAAATATCTATCCAACGATTGTCAAAACCTTCCTGAAGTTTGTTAATATAGTCTTTGCCCATTGGTGCAAGACCTGCCTTAACCATTTCTTTAGCCTTTTCAAAAGGAATTTTTTTATCAGGAGTTTCCACTATAGGTGCATAAACATCATACATATGAAGTTGATCAACACCTAAAGCTTTCTTTCTAAGCGACACATATCTGTGCATTAAGTCCATATGTTCATGAACAACTTCAATTAAGTTGTCATAGACTTCCTCCGGAATATTGCTTTCATCCAAATACATTGCTCTAGTTGAAGGATAATTTCTTACATCAGCATAAAAGCAAGCCTGTTCCACATTGGCATTATATGTTGCCGCAATAGTATTTTTCATTTTTCCATATGTGCCATATAAAGCCTTAAACGCATCTTTTCTAAGCTGTCTGTCAGCGCCACTTAAAATCGGCACAAAATTGCCATGTGTTATCTTTATTTCATTGCCATCCTTATCCTTAACTGTTGGGAAATCAATGTCTGCTCCATTATACATAGCATAAATATTGTCAGCAGCACTTGCCATACGTTTACTTTTTGCAAGAATTTCTTCCGTCTTCTTATCTAATGTATGAGCCTTTGCTCTTAGTATTTCACTAATATATCTTCTATAATCGGCAAATTCCTTATTTTCCAACCATTCCTTTAAAACATTCTCATCCATTTCAAGAATTTCCGGTTCAAAAAATGCTGTTGCACTACCAAGCTCTACAACTAATTTTTGAGCTTTACCAGAATATGTCTGATACTTAGAATTTGTCATATTTTCATGATATTTCTGATTGGAATATACATAAACTTTTTCTGCTATAAGGTTTATTTCATCATTAAATTTCAAATATTCTAATAATGTCTCCTTATTCTTCGAAACATTATCTTTATATTTGTTATATTCTGATATCATTTTTAAGGCTTTGTCTAAATCATTTTCCATAGCCTGATCAGAAGAATACATATCTTCCATTTTCCATGTATTTTCTATTTTTTGTTCTTCTCTTTTCATTTCAATACCACATAATTCCTAAATGAATTACCTTTCTTTTTCTTTTAAACAAGTCCTATTGCTCTTAAAATATAGATAATTGCCGTAATTGTGAATGCTGAACACATTGTTGTCAAAACAATAACACTGCTTGTTAGAGTTCCTTCGCTGTGCATACTTCTTGACATTATGTAACAACTTGGTGTTGCTGGTGAGGCAAGCATAATTACTATTGCCATTAATTTTGCGTCCCTATATCCAAGCCATATTGCAATTGGAAGGAATACTAAAGCCCAGCCAACAAGCTTCATTGCAGTTGCTATAACTGCCGGTTTAATCTTTTGAAGTGCCTTGCCAAACTCAAAACTTCCACCTATTGCAATAAGTGCAAGTGGTGTTGCCATCTTTGAAAAATTAGAAATGGTGTTATCAAGCATTTTAGGAAAATGTACATTAAGCACTGACAAAATAACCCCTGCAACAATACTTAAAATAATAGGGTTTGTAGCTATTCCCTTTAACGTTGATGACAAAGTTTTTGACTGACCTGCACCTTTTTGTGGACATTCAACTGTAAGAATTATTACAGCAAATATGTTGTAAAGTGGAACTGCACCGATTATCATCAGCGGAACCATTCCCGTATCTGAATAAATATTTAAGATAAATGCCGCTCCAAGTACTGCAGCGCTGCTTCTGTAGGAAGCCTGTACAAACTCTCCTATAATTGATTTATCTTTCATAAAAATTCTTGCAAGAAACCACATTGTAAGTATGCTTATTGTTGTTGCAACGGCACAAAAAATAACATAACCTAATTCAAATTTTTCCATAAAGTTATTGTTTACCATGTCCTGTATTAAAAGTGCCGGCAAAGTAACTTTAAAATTTATTTTATTGGATGCCTCAATAAATCCCTGATTTATCCATCCTATTCTTTTAAGTAAATATCCAACTACAATAACCACAAAAACGGGTACTGTAGCATTTAAGCTATAAATTAAACTGTCCATAATACTATCTGCCATTTTGCAGGATTTCATTCTGCAAGTTAGTATTAAACTCTCCTTTCTTAATCATTTCTATTTCAAACTTATATGGTGCATAAGATTTTTTGCTGTTTTCCGGATCTTTAACATAAGGTGTTTCAAGAATCTTTGGAATATTTTCAAACTGTTCCATATAAATTATTTGTCTTAAAGTGTCATATCCAATGTTTCCAAAACCTATATTTTCGTGTCGGTCTTTTCCTGCACCAAGCACGTTCTTGCTATCATTAATATGAAAAACACCAATCTGGTCTGTTCCGATAACCTTGTCAAACTTCTCAAAAACTCCGCTTAAATCGTTAACAAGGTCATACCCGGCATCATTAACATGACATGTATCAAAACAAACTCTAAGCTTGTCATTGTAAACTACTCCATCATATATTCTTGCAATCTCTTCAAAATTTCTTCCTATTTCGCTGCCCTTTCCTGCCATTGTTTCAAGGGCAATACATGCCTTACTATCCTTAGTTAGCACATTGTTAATGCCTTTCACTATCTGATTAATTCCTGCATCAACTCCTGCTCCAACATGTGAACCCGGATGAAGAACCATAATTCTGCTTCCCATTGCCTCTGTTCTTTCCAATTCTGTTGCCAAAAACTTTTCTGCTATTTCATATGTTTCAGGCTTAATTGTATTGGCAAGATTAATAATATATGGTGCGTGAATCACTATTTCATCTATATTATGATGTGCCATATACTCCCATGCTTCTTTTATTTTTAATTCACTTATTTCTTTTCTGCGCGTATTTTGTGGGGCACCTGTATACGCCATAAAGACATTTGCTCCATATGAATAAGCTTCCTTAGCTGAACCTAAAAGCATATCCTTTCCACTCATTCCAACATGAGAACCTATTTTTAATTTCATATGCTATACCATTTTTAACTTTCTATTCTTGATTTTAATATTATCTGTTTTATATTGATTTTACCTAAAACAATATACCACATTCCATAAGGTTTTACTATTTTTGTTGGATTATTTTTATCTTTATGATACTCTAATTAAGTAATTTTTATTGAAATCGGAGACTAATAATATGAACTATGATTTTAAAACAGATTGTGATTCTAATAATAATTGTAATTCTAATGCAAAAAATAGCTCTAAAATAGATTTAGATAATCTTACGTTTGAATTTATATCTGAAATAAATGACAAACTTTATGAAGATCTGTCTAATATTGCTAATATATGTAATAAATTTGATAATGTTAAGAATACATTTTTTATTGATAACGAGGATTGTGAAACAACTATTGATAATGAACCGAATGAAAATATAAAAGATAATAATACTTTAGAAGATGATTATTCAAAAGTCATTATTGCAAAAAAAGATAAAACAATTATAGGTTTTATTTCCATCTATCTCATAGATGAATCAACTGCAGAAATTTGTGGCTTTGTATTGCCCGAATATCGCAATAATAACATTGGCAATTATCTTATGGAGAAGCTTTCTTATGAAATGGAAGATTTCTATATTTCCATTCCTGTTGCAAAAGATAATAAGACAGCTCCAAATTTTCTTAAAACCAATGGTTATTATCCAAGTACCACTGAATGTTCAATGGTTATTAACACAGACAACATTGTCGAAAAGCCTTCATCCTTTGACTGTTCAATTGATTTTAAGAAAACAGAAAATGAAGATGAAATTATATTTGAGATTTTTAAAGATAATAACAACATTGGTTCCTGTTTCGTAAGCATTTTTGAAACCTGTGGATGCATTCATAATGTTGAAATTAATGAAGCTTTTCGTGGCAATGGTTACAGCAAACTTCTTTTACAATATTCTTTATATGATATAAAAAATATATGCCAAAATATTATACTTCACGTTACAAAAGAAAACGTTCCGGCATATAATCTTTATAAGAAACTTAACTTTATTACCACATCAGAAATTATTTATTATGATAATCTATAAAAATTCAACTTTTATACTATTCCACAAAACATTAAATGGACCACTATCTTTGCAAATTTATTTTACAAAGATAGTAGCCCATTCTCACTTACTATACATTTTTTAGTCCAACTCTTTCTTATGTTTATTCTTCATCTGTACAACTTTCAGTTTCCTCTACCTTTGTAGTTGTTTCCACTTCTGTAGTATTAGGAACTTGTGTCGTTGTTTCTATTTTAACAGTTGAACTTTCTTCTTTAGTTGTTGTTTCCTGATTTAATCGTTTAATATCTTTCTTTGTTGATACAACTGCTGTTTTCTCTTTATCTTTATCTTTATCCTTGTCTTTTTTTACTGACTTTCCACTTAAAATTCGTCTTGCGGCACAAGGATTGCCAAGTCTTGAAATTATTACACCCTGAGTCTTGTTTGCAGAATGAAGAATCTTCCCGTCGCCAATATAAATAGCAACATGACTTATTCTATTCTTGTTTTTTCTGTCGGTATGATAAAATACTAAATCTCCCGGTTTAAGCTTGTTACTTTTTACTGTTTTGCCATTGTAAGCCTGCTCTGCTGCCGTTCTGCTTAAACTATATCCAAATTTTTTAAACAAAGACATTGTAAAACCTGAACAGTCTGCTCCGCTTGTAAGACTTGTTCCACCCCAAACATATCTGTTTCCAAGGAATTGTGTTGCATATTTCAAAAACTCTGCTGCTTCGCCTTCTTTGGGAAGAGAAGTTTCTTCCAAAGTATATGTAATGGCATTAGCTGCCCATTCCTGCTCAAGCATATCATCATATTCTTCCGGGGTATACAAATATTCCTTGTGAATCTTTACAGTAACATCTTTAGTCTTAATCCATCCTGACATTGTGGATGTTCTCTCTACTTTAATCCACTTCTTGTCCTTGCTTATATCTGTTATTGGATATTCTGCCTTCTCCTGTAGATTAGACAAAACTTTTGATTTCTTATTATCTTCGCTTCTAAGTTCTGTTTTCTTCGCTTTAACCTTTACAATAACGTCCTTGGCTTCAATTAAAACTTCCTTAGCCTTCTTGCCTGTTACTACATTTTCTTTCTTAACATATCCTGTAATCTTGTCAGATTTAATCTGGTAAAATTTTTTTCCTTTTTTAAGAATCTTAACGTAACTGCCATCTACACCAATTCCTACAACTTTAGACTTTTCATCGTCCTTCTCGTATATTTCAACCATCTCATCTGAATCATCTTCAGACTTGACTTTCTTCTTTTCAATCTTTATTGCACTTACATTCTTATACTTTTCAGGAAAAATCAAATCAACCTTTTTCTTAGTTTCTACAGGTGCCTTTGTCTCATGTTGCACTACTGTAGTTGTTTCCTGAATTGTTGTTTTCTGTACAATCTTCGTCTCCGCTCCGCTTGTGTGATGTCCTCCTGAAACAGATTTAATTCCTATAATTCCGCCAATTAAGGCTACTGTAAACACTGATGCCACTATAATTTTCTTTTTCATTCTCTTATGTTGCTCGTCCTTTTTTCATTTATCACATTATTATAACATTTTCATTACAAAATAACACAATTTGAAATATTTTTATTATATATTTTTACATTTTTATGTATAAATTGCAGATTAGAAAGACAACATGTGCAAATTTTGTGACAAGTTATTTAGTTTGTCTTGTTTTTGTACAAAAGTAAAAGGTATATCACTTACTTGCGATATACCTTCTTTGTTTCTTATTTCGTTCTGACTTAGTCATACTTGGCTGTTTCCAGCATTCCCTTGACTTTCCATGGCCAATATACAAACTCTGCCTTTGCAATTATCTTTGACTTGCTTACATAGTTTGTTGTTGTCCAAAGTCTTGAATCCTTAGAATTGTTTCTGTTGTCACCTAAGACGAAATAACTGTCTTCTGGCACTTGATATACAAGCTCTCCACCGGATTCCTCTGAACCATTTTCCCAGTACCAATCCTCTTTTAAGTATGTTTCTTTTAATGGCTCTTTTGAGTCATTAATATAAATCTTTGAATCTTTAATTGTTACCTTTTCTCCCGGCAAACCGATTACTCTCTTTACGAAGTTTTCTGATTCATCATCAGGATATTTGAAAATTATGATTTCACCTCTCTGTGGTTCCTTGAACCAATAAGCTGTTCTAAGTCCAATCATTCTTGAACCTGTCATAATTGTATTCTCCATTGAGCCTGATGGTACGTTGGCATTAATTATAAGAAAATTATTAATGCACAATGCCAAAGCAATGGCTACAACAAAAATTCTTACCCAACTGAAAAATTCCTTCTTGGGATCAACTTTCTCTTTTTCTTTCTTGTCTGAAGCATTATGTAAATCCTTGTTCTCTGCTTCATTGTCAATAATAGTCTGGTCTTCCATAAGATCTCCTTTCGCTATCCGTTTTTAAGTTAGCACTTACCCTTAGTCAGTACTCTACCATTCTTTCTTTTAAATCAGATAAATATTTTGTAACAGTTTTATTAACGGATGAAATTAGTCTTAACTGGATCTTCCGGCTGTGGATGTTCAATTCCATTTTCTTTTCCAACCTGAATACACTTCAAAATCCAAGCCATATTTCGTCCAATATTTCTTACTATCTGAAGACCTTCTTCATCTTTTCTTACATCATCAGGTGTGCTTCCGTGAACCATTGGCCAATAATTTCCGTTAATTAATGGCATATGGAAAAACTCAGGTATCTTTGCAATTTCATCAAGAGCACTTGTTGTTCCTGCTCTTCTTGCACTTACAACCATAGCTGCCGGTTTATATTTTAAATCTTTTCCTGCACTCCATGATAATCTGTGAAGAAATCCCATCATATTTCCACTAATTGATGCATAATGAACAGGGCTTCCAAAAACGACTCCGTCAGCTTCTTTAAGCTTCTTTGCTGCTTCAACTACTTCTCCGCCATACACACATTCACCTGTTTTTGAGCAACCGCCACAGCCCATACAACTTCCCTGTGGGTGTGCTCCTACGTGCATAATCTCTGTTTCAATGCCTTCTTCATTTAAGACTTTAGCCATCTCTTCCAATGCTGTATATGTACAGCCCTTAGCTTTAGGGCTTCCGTTAAACATTAATACTTTCATATTATCCTCCAAAAATAAATCACTTGAACTAAAGTATTATACCACAATAGCTTATATTCAGCCAAACACTTTCTTTAAAACTTCATCTTCATAGAGAACTTTTTTTGCCAGCTCCCTATATTTTTTCTCATGGAGATAAGTATGTCTGTGTGGTTTTATTGACGGTGCAATATCAATTGCCCTTGCATAATCCTCACGTTTTAGTCCAAGGGTGCTTACATAATCCCAGAAACCTGTATCTTCAAAAATCTTATTTACACGAATATATCTGTGGTTCTGAACCTTGCTCATTATATAAGTTGCAATTCCAACCTGAATTCCATGAAGTTGCGGATGCTCCAATGTTTTATCTAAAGCATGAGAAATAAGATGTTCGCTTCCACTTGCAGGAGAACTGTTTCCTGCTATTTCATTGGCAATTCCACTCATTGCAAGAGAATCAAGAAGTTCTCTTAAGAACAGGTCATCTTTTATACTCTCAAAAGGAGTTCTCACAAAACTATTTACTGCTTTTTTTGCAATCATCATGGCAAAATCATTTAGCACCGCATATCCGTGTTCATCCTCAAATACCCAATCATAAAGTGCTGTAATTTTTGATACCAAATCACCAATACCTGAATACAAAAACTTTTCCGGAGCACTTTTTATAACATCAGTGTCTGCAATAATTCCATATGCAAGTTTTGCCGGCACAGAAGTTCTTCTTCCATTAACAAGTAATGACGCACTGGCACTGGAAAAGCCGTCACTGGATGCAGATGTAGGCACACTAATGAAAGGTAATTTTCTTAAATAAGCTGCATACTTTGCAGCATCAATAACCTTTCCACCACCAATTCCCACAATAATCTGTGCCTTGCTGTCAATTGAAAAAGCCAAATCTATTATATCTTCTATTTTAATAGAATCCAGTTCCTTATATTCCAAAACATTAATATTTTCCTTTTGAAATGATTGAAGAACAGTATCTCCAAACATATCAACCAGACCATTTCCAAAATAAACTACAGCATTTTCAATTCTGCTGTCCTTAATGTAACTTCCTATATCTTTTAAAGTGCCTTTTCCTACCTTAAGAATGGTTGGAATGGCAATGTGACTTCCATTCATAAGCTGCCTCCTTTTACTTACTACACAATTCCTCTCAACCAGTCTCTAACCTTCATTTTGTTAAGGCTACGAACTATAACCAAACGACTGATTATAGAAATTATAATAACAATAATTAAATTATACAATATTATTAACACTTCCCTGTCAAGTTTCTTCAAAGCTTCACTTACCCTGCTATCCTTAAAATTAAAAATATCAATATTATTTTTTGCTTCTATAAAAATGTCATCATACCCACTAATAATACTTTTAATACTAGTATTACTTTTTGGTACAACTATAGTTATTAAACCTTCACCTGATATATTAGAATTATTATACCCTTGATTTACTATTTTACTTATATGTATAGACTGCTTATTAAATGAACATTTATGTTCGCCATCTTTTCAAAATGATATTTGACACCTTTTGTCTTTCCATAATTTTTGTTGTAATTTTAAGCATAATAGTCTGTCCTTTTAAGTTTTTTGTTTTTGATTTCGAATACTGTATCCATTCTTTTAATCATTGTTGTAGCTTCATTCCATACATATCACAATCCTTAAGGATTAACACTCCGCTGTCAGGCTGCTCGATTTCCTCTAATTGTTTTGAATCTGATAAAGAATAAATCATAAACGATTTCCCAACTGCTATATTTTTCAGTTCTTCCGAATTAATACCAACCTCCTCGCTATAATATGTGGTTATCTTCTTTATATTACTAAAGTCGTTCTCTATAACTGATTTACTTTTATTTTTGTTACTATGATGATGCTAAGCAGTTTTTGTTTGTTTAATAGCACTAGTGTTTCGGCTAAACAACAGACTCCAAGGTTATCTTCAACTAAGATTTCATTAGAAACAGGTTCAAAGAAAACACTTAAGATTAAAAAGCTTAGTAAAAATGCGAAAATATCTTGGAAGTCTAATAATTCTAAAATTGTAAAGGTTTCCAAAAAAGGAATTGTTTCTGCAAAGAAAGTAGGTTCAACAGTTGTAAAAGCCACTGTTAAACAAAATGGCAAGAAATATGTATTAAAGTGCAAGGTAACAGTAAATAAATCAGTAACTACACCAACAGTTGCCAATAAGTGCCTACTGCCACCAACCGAGGGCTACAAGAAAAACAACTTATTTGATACTTATATTTCAGGAGGCATTTCAAAAATAAGTTACTACATTAATGATGTCCCTTATGAAACAACTGACCAAAATAGAATTTCTGCTATTCTTTCCTACATGTCTATGCTGGATGTTGAAAAAATGGACAATCCAATGTTATCTGGAGGTTTTAAAATAACTTTAGGATTATCTGACAATCATTCTGCAAGCATAGGATTGGGAGATACTATTTTCAACCTGAACGGACAATATTACAAAATTAAAAATTCTAATATTTCAATAACAACTGTTATTAAGTACTTCTTAGCAATTTAATTTGTTATTGTAAATACTCAAAAGAGCTATGCCTATTAGATTTCTTACATCTTCTCAATGGTAAGATTTTTTTCTAAGCATAGCTCTTTGTTTATTCTAAATCTAACTAGACAAACTTCATATCTGTACCATATATGATAATTTCTGCTTATATGGTACAGATTTCTTAAAAATCAAGCCGAGCAAACTTCATATCTGTACCATATACGATATTTCTTGCTTATATGGTACAGATTTCTTAGAAATCAAACTGGGCAAACTTCATATCTGTACCATATACGATATTTTCTGCTCATATGGTACAAATCTTTTAAAAGTACCTCATATCCTACGCAAGCCTTACTCCATGGGGTAGTTTCTGTTAAATTTGAATGTAAACTAGCTTTATACTTGCCCCATACGAACAACTTTTAACTCATATGGAGCAATTTAAAAATCACTACAAACTTTTTGAAAATGTCCTTGACACGGAACTCAATTCAATCAAACTTAAAAACAGGACCTTTCAGCCTTTTCAACTGACGGTCCTGTTCCTTTTATATTATGTCTTTTCTGATATTTCATCCCACTACAGCATTGTGTACCCCATCAATGCTTCATCCACTTCTCTTGCGCAGTCACGGCCTTCACGAATTGCCCATACTACCAATGACTGGCCTCTGTGCATATCTCCGGCTGTAAATACGTTTGGAACACTTGTTGCGTACTTTCCTGCCTTTGTAGCCACATTTGTTCTGTCTGTTATATCTACCTTAAATTCTTTTGTAACGTAGTTTTCACTACCTAAGAATCCTGCTGCAATAAGAACTAACTGACAGTTTACTTCATATTCGCTTCCAGGTATTTCAACCATATTTAATCTGCCTGTTTTCTCATCTTTCTTAGCTTCAAGTTTTACAAGTACAAGTTTTGTAAGATTTCCTGACTTGTCCTTTTTAAACTCTTTTACTGTTGTCTGATATATTCTTGGATCATTACCAAATACTGCAATGGCTTCTTCCTGACCGTAATCTGTTTTGCAGATTCTTGGCCATTCAGGCCATGGATTGTTTTCTGCACGTTTATCCGGTGCTTTTGGCATCATTTCTAACTGTATAACGCTTTTTGCTCCATGTCTGATAGCTGTACCAACACAGTCATTTCCTGTGTCACCACCACCAATTACAACAACGTCTTTACCTTTGGCTGAAATAAATGTGCCTTCTTTTAAATCGTTATCCAATAAGCTTTTTGTTGTTGATGTTAAAAAGTCTACTGCAAAATAAATTCCCTTGGCATCTCTTCCTTCTGCTTTTATATCTCTTGGATTTCTTGAACCACATGCAAGAACTACTTTGTCATACTGTTTTAATAAAACCGATGCCTTAATGTCTTTTCCAACATTTACACCTGTAATAAACTTTATTCCTTCTTCTTTCATAATATTAACTTTTCTGTCAATAACATGTTTTTCTAATTTCATGTTTGGAATGCCATACATAAGAAGTCCGCCTACTCTGTCATCACGTTCATATACGGTTACACTGTGACCTCTCTTGTTTAACTGGTCTGCAACTGCAAGTCCTGAAGGGCCTGAACCGATTACAGCTACTTTTTTGCCTGTTCTGACTGAAGGTGTTTTTGCTGATGCATACCCTTCCTTGTAAGCATTTTCTATTATGCTATATTCGTTGTCTCTAACACTTACTGCATCTCCATAAAGACTACATGTACATGCTTTTTCACAAAGTGCAGGACAAACTCTTGAAGTAAATTCAGGAAAGTTGTTAGTCTTATGAAGACGGTTGTATGCCTGTTCCATATTTCCATGATATAAAAGATCATTCCATTCAGGAACCAGATTGTTCAGAGGACAGCCTGATACCATACCTGATATTACTTTACCATTTTGGCAAAATGGCACGCCACAATCCATACATCTTGCTGCCTGGCATTTTTGCTTTTCTTCAGATAAATGTTCATGAAATTCATTAAAGTTTTTTATTCTTTCTTTAGGTGAAGATGCCTTTGCATCTTCACGTTCATAATCTAAAAATCCTGTTGGCTTACCCATTGCTATTCCTCCTATCTTGTTGCAGCGTAAAATGCTTCAATCTGTGCCTGTTCCGGATTTAATCCTTTTTCTTCCATCTTTGCAATTGCATTAAGCATTTTCTTGTAATCATATGGTATTATCTTTTTGAATTTTGGAAGATATTCTTCAAAATCATTTAAAATTTCCTTACCTCTAATTGAGTTAGTATATTTTACGTGATCCTCAATCATTGCCTTTAATTCTAATACATCGTACTTGTTTGAAAGTTCTTCTGTTGATACAAGTGACTTGTTTACTTTTCTATACAAATCATTATTTTCATCTAACACATAAGCAACACCGCCGCTCATACCTGCTGCAAAGTTCTTTCCAACTTTTCCGATTACTGCAACTTTACCACCTGTCATATATTCACAACCGTGGTCGCCTACACCTTCAACTACTGCTGTGGCACCTGAGTTTCTTACGCAGAAACGTTCTCCTGCCACACCGTTAATGTAAACTTTTCCGCTTGTTGCACCATATAATGCAACGTTACCGATTATAATATTTTCATCCTGCTTAAACTTAGATTCCTTAGGTGGCTTAACAATAATCTTACCACCTGAAAGTCCCTTGCCTAAGTAGTCATTGCTATCACCTGTAAGCTCAATTGTAAGACCGTTTGGAATGAAAGCACCAAAGCTCTGTCCGCCTGCGCCGTTACATTTTACTGTATACATATCATCTTCTAATGTGTCATTGTATTTCTTTGTAATTTCTGAACCAAAGATTGTACCAAATGATCTGTCAATATTTGTTACATCAACTTCAACTGAAGCAGGTTTCTTCTGTTCAAGAGCCTTACCAAGTTTCTTAATCAATACTGTAACGTCTTTTGTTTCATTAAGCTTAAAGTCATATACATTCTTCTTATCATATTTAACTCTAACATCAGCAAAATCAGCATTAAGGATTTTTGAAAGACAAACTTCGTCAGCTTTTCCTTCGCTTACGCCATCCTTAACTTTAAGTAAGTCTACTCTACCCACCAATTCATCAACTGTTCTAATGCCAAGTTTTGCCATATATTCACGTAATTCCTGAGCGATAAACTTCATAAAGTTTACTACATATTCAGGTTTACCTTTAAATCTCTTTCTAAGTTCAGGGTTCTGTGTTGCAACACCTACAGGACAAGTATCAAGGTTACATACTCTCATCATTACACATCCCATAGTTACAAGTGGAGCTGTTGCAAAACCATATTCTTCCGCACCAAGCATTGCTGCAATGGCTACGTCACGACCACTCATTAATTTTCCGTCTGTTTCAACTACTACCTTATTTCTAAGTTCGTTAGCTATAAGTGTCTGGTGTGCCTCTGCAAGCCCAAGTTCCCAAGGAAGACCTGCATTATAAATTGAGTTTTCAGGAGCTGCACCTGTACCTCCGTCAAAACCTGATACTAAGATAACCTGCGCACCTGCTTTTGCAACACCTGCTGCAACTGTACCAACACCTGCTTCTGATACAAGCTTAACTGAAATTCTTGAATCTCTGTTAGCATTCTTTAAGTCGTAAATAAGCTGAGCCAAGTCTTCAATTGAGTAAATATCATGATGTGGTGGTGGTGAAATAAGACTTACCCCCGGTGTTGAATATCTTGTTTTTGCAACCCAAGGATAAACTTTCTTTCCAGGTAAATGTCCACCTTCACCCGGTTTTGCACCCTGTGCCATTTTAATCTGAATTTCTTCGGCACTTACAAGGTATCTTGATGTAACACCAAAACGTCCTGATGCAACCTGCTTAATCTTTGAGCATTTATTTAAACCATCTTTTCCAATTGTAAGACGTTCAACACTTTCTCCACCTTCACCGCTGTTAGATTTGCCGCCAATCATATTCATGGCAATTGCCATTGTTTCATGTGCTTCCTGTGAAATTGAACCATATGACATGGCACCTGTCTTAAATCTTTTAACAATTGAGTCCACACTTTCAACCTGGTCAATTGGAATGCCGCCGTTTTCAGGATAATTAAAGTCCATTAAGCCTCTTAAATGTACCGGTGCCATTTCTTCATCTATCATATGTGTGTACTGTTTAAATAACTGATAGTTGTTTGTCCATGTAGCCATCTGAAGTGTATGAATTGTTGCTGGATTATATTTATGCTCTTCCTTTCCACTTCTAAGTTTGTGGTCACCTGAACTTTCAAGTGTTAAGTCTACATCTAATTCCAATGGATCAAATGCTGTTGAGTGAAGCTTATCAACACTTTCTTCTATATCATCTAATGTAATACCTTCAACCGGACTTACTGTTCCTGTGAAATATTTATTGATTACGTCACTGCTTATACCTACTGCCTCAAAAATCTGTGAGCCCTGATATGACTGAATTGTTGAAATACCCATCTTTGATGCAATCTTTACAATTCCGCTTAAAATTGCTTCATTGTAATCATCAATTGCTGCATATGGATCTTTGTTAATCATACCCTCTTCAACCATCTGCTTAATTGTTTCGTGTGCAAGATAAGGGTTAACTGCGCTGGCACCGTATCCTAACAATGTTGCAAAATGATGTACGCTTCTTGGTTCACCACTTTCAAGAACTAATGATAATGTTGTTCTCTTCTTTGTTTTTACAAGGTACTGATGTACTGCTGAAACTGCAAGCAATGAAGGAATCTGTACATGATATTCATCCACACCTCTGTCTGAAAGAATAATAATGTTTGCTCCGTCTTTGTGTGCCTTATCAACTTCTACAAATACCTGTTCAATAGCCTTTTCAAGCTTAATGCCTTTGTAATATACAATAGGTACAACTGCTGTCTTAAATCCCGGCTCTTTAATATTTTTAAGTTTTAAAATATCCGTATTTGTCAAAATAGGATTGTTAATCTTTAATACATTGCAGTTGTCAGGTTTTTCTTCTAATATATTACCGTCTTTTCCAAGATAAACTGATGTTGAAGTAACTATTTCTTCTCTGATTGCATCAATTGGAGGATTAGTAACCTGAGCAAATAACTGTTTAAAATAGTTAAATAAAGGATGTGTTCTCTCACTTAAAACTGCAAGTGGTGTATCCTTACCCATTGCCTTTGTAGCTTCATTTCCTGTGTTAGCCATTGGAATAATTCTCTGAAGGTCTTCAAAGCTGTATCCAAAGTTTTTCTGAAGTCTCTGGCGTTCTTCTTTTTCATATGTTTCAACTTTTACGTTAGGAATATGAATATCCTTTAAGTTAACAAGGTTATTGTTTAACCATTCACCATATGGCTTTCTTGTTGCATATGATTCTTTTAATTCATCATCGTCAATTAACTTACCGTTAACTGTGTCAACTAAAAGCATACGGCCCGGTCTTAATCTTTCTTTTACAACAATCTTTGCAGGATCAATTTCAAGAACACCTACTTCTGATGAAAGGATAAGCTGGTCATCATCTGTAATGTAATATCGTGAAGGTCTAAGACCATTTCTGTCAAGAATTGCTCCCATGTAATCACCATCAGAGAAAAGAATTGATGCAGGTCCATCCCAAGGTTCCATCATTGTTGCATAATACTGATAGAAGTCTTTCTTAGTCTGGCTTATTGTGTCGTTCTTTTCCCATGGTTCAGGAATACACATCATAACTGCAAGTGGAAGATCAACACCATTCATTACTAAAAATTCCAAAGTATTATCAAGCATAGCTGAGTCAGAACCGTTAGTATCAACTACAGGCATAACCTTCTGTAATGAATTGTTCATATACTCGCTGTTCATTGATTCTTCTCTTGCAAGCATGTTATCTGCATTACCACGGATTGTATTTATTTCTCCATTATGAACTATAAATCTGTTAGGATGAGCTCTTCTCCAGCTTGGATTTGTATTAGTTGAAAATCTTGAATGCACTAATGCAATTGCTGATTCGTAACTCTTGTCCTGTAAATCATCAAAGAATAATCTTAACTGACCTACTAAGAACATTCCCTTATATACAATAGTTCTGCTTGATAATGATACTGTGTAAGTACCACCGTTACTATGTGAGAAGACTCTTCTTACAATATATAATTTTCTATCAAATTCAATACCTTTGCTTAAACCTTCAGGTTTCTTAATGAAACACTGCATAATGCAAGGCATACATTCTACTGCTTTTGTTCCCAAAACTTCAGGATGTACAGGAACCTGTCTCCATCCTAAAAATTCAAGACCTTCTTTTTCAGTTATAATTTCAAACATTTTCATTTCACGTTTTCTTTTAAGTTCATCCTGTGGCATAAAGAACATACCTACACCGTATTCTCTTTCTCCACCAATTTCAAAACCTAAAGACTTTGTGACTTTCTTAAAGAATTTATGTGAAATCTGTAATAAGATACCAACACCGTCACCGGTTTTTCCCTCGGCATCCTTACCTGCTCTATGTTCAAGATTTTCTACAATCTTTAAAGCATTTTCCACTGTTGCATGACTTTTCACACCTTTAATATTAACTACAGCACCAATACCGCAGTTATCATGCTCAAAACGTGGATCGTATAATCCATCTTCTTTTGCTTTCTTGAATAATTCATTTTGACTCATGATTTTCCTCCTTTATATAAATGTTTGATAATAACTAACCTTAATAAATAAAGTAATCAATTTACAAAAATTTATTTTGTAAGTAACAAAAAAGGGCACAAAAACTACATCAGCTATAACTGTTGTACGTCTTTGTACCCTTTATTGTTTTGCTACTTAATTTTATAAACTATTTTCGTATGAAAATCAAGTAAAATTAAGTTTGGGTAGCCTTTTTCTTATTTTTTTAAGGTTTGGCTTATTTAATATATATTGGATAAGTGAAAGCCTTAATAAATTAAACCTGTAGCTTAAAATTATAAAGCTTACAATATACAAAAGCCACACATTTCACTATATTAGTGAACATCCTCTTGATAAAGGCAATCCTATTGTTGTTTCGCCTTTCAGATACAACAATAGGACTCCCTTCCGGAAGTCCTTTTAACATAATCAAATAATATCTAGTTATTCAAAAAATCTTTAATCTTCTTACTTCTAACAGGGTTACGAAGCTTTCTTAATGCCTTGGCTTCAATCTGTCTGATACGTTCTCTTGTTACATTGAAGATTTTTCCTACTTCTTCAAGTGTACGAGGGTGACCGTCTCTTAAACCAAATCTTAAGATTATGACTTCTCTTTCTCTGTCCTTTAAGTCCTGTAATAAAACATCAATGTGTTCACGAAGCATTACTGATTCAATGTTGGCTTCAGGTGTAACTGTGTTGTTATCAGCTACGAAATCACCTAAGTTTGAATCATCTTCTTCACCGATTGGTGTTTCAAGTGATGCAGGTTCTCTTGCAATCTGCATGATTTCAAGTACTTTTTCTTCTGTCATATCTAATGCTGTAGCAAGTTCTTTAGTAGATGGTTCATAACCTAACTCTAATGTAAGCTTACGCTGCATCTTTGACATTCTATTAATTGTTTCAACCATATGAACCGGTACACGGATTGTTCTTGCGTGGTCAGCTAACGCTCTTGTTACTGACTGTCTAATCCACCATGTTGCATATGTACTTAATTTGTATCCTTTTGTGTAGTCAAATTTTTCTACACCCTTAATTAAGCCAAGATTACCTTCCTGTACTAAGTCTAAAAAACTCATTCCTCGACCGGTATATCTTTTTGCAATACTAACTACTAATCTTAAGTTAGCCTCTATTAACTTTTCTTTGGCAACTATGTCGCCTTCTGTCTTACGCTTGGCAAGTTCTAATTCTTCGTCTGCTGTTAACAGTGGAACTGTTCCTATTTCTTTCAAGTACATACGAACCGGATCCTCTGTTCCTACACCCTCGAGCAAATCTACAGCATCAAATTCTACTGTCTCTTCTTCATCATTTTCAAAATTCTCGTCTGTAGGTTCCAGTAAGTCTCCTTCGTCTGCTGCTACCATTGCAATATCCTCATCTGTAGGTTCTGCAACAAGATCAACTGTTGCCTCGCCATCTTCCGGGAAATCATTATCGGCATCATCACTCTTTGCACTATCAGCTTTAGGTGCCTTTGGCTCGTTTACGTCTACTTCCATGGTGATATTGATTTTCTTTCCTGTTAATTCTGTTACAACATCAGTTTTTTGCTTTTCTGTCAAATCATCATCTTTAAAGAAATCCTGAACCTCATTAATTGTAAGTCGATCTTCCTTCTTATGAGCCAATTCAATCAGTTCTGCTACTTTTTGAGTAAATTCTTCCTTTTTCAATACAGCATCCTTTCTAACTAAGAAACTTAGTTTATCATACATGTGTTTTTTGCACACTAAACTGACCACAAAATTATTTTTTGTCGGTCGAACTAATATTATACACAAAAAAACAGCCAGTGTAAACCGACTGTAAAAAAATTCTTTGTTTTTTGTTGATTTTTATTAGATTTTATCAATAATTTTGCTTATCTAAATCTTCAATTATTGCTTTTATGGCATTTTCAGTGTTTGGAACAGTAACTCTGTCTGCCAACTTTTTAACATTCTCCTTGGCATTGCCAACTGCATAACCAATGTCACAATTCTGCAACAACGAAATGTCATTTTCCTGGTCTCCCACTCCAATCGTTGTATGAATATGCTGGTTAAAGTGTTTCTTTAAATACTCTACGGCTATGCCTTTGCCACTATCCACTCTTTGAATTTCAAGACCGTTAGGCCAGCTTGTATCAAATCTAAACTTATTGCCAAACTTCTCCTTTAAGTCTTTTTGCATTGCAACCGTAACTTCTTCATCCTGAATAAATAAAATCTTAAAAACTTCGTCTCCAATACTATCAAACAACTTCTCAAGACTTCCATCTCCAGGAGCACTTTCAAGTGGTTTAAATTCCTTGCTGTCGTGGACTGTATAATTAATCCAATATTCCCAAACTTTCGTCCAGTTATCATTAACATATTTTACAAGTTTGTAGCAATCCTCTTTTGCCATTGGCCACTTTTCAATAATCTGCTCATTATCCTTGTCGTAAAGAACCGTTCCATTTAAAGCAACTATTGGTGCGTTAACCTTGAATCTATCCTTAAACTTATCAGCATATTCAGGAAATCTTCCCGTTGCCAAAGTAAATATTCCACCTTCTTTTTGGAAATATTTAATGGCCTTAACGTTTTCTTCTGACAAAACCTCTTCCCCATAAGTTAATGTACCGTCACAATCACTGCAAAGCAAATATCCCTTAAACTTTGGAGCCGGATTTACATGAACCATACAATGCTTAACTTCCTGAAAGTTTTTTTCAATTGCATCATGCACTTCCTGTGCAATGGCATGGGATTTATATAAGGAAATGTTGCCATTAGCTGCAATTTCAACATCCACATATATTTTTGCTCCAAAAAGACGTGTATGAAGTAAATCAAGTGAAACTACACCTTTTTGACTCAAAATAATGTCGGCCATTTTTTTCTCAACTTCTTCATCACATGACTTGTCAACCATCTTATCTATTGCATCTTTAAAAATTTCATAAGCTGCCTTGGCAATGAATAAACAGATAATAACACTTGCTATAGGGTCAAGAATAGGGAATCCTGATCTTGCACCTATAATACCTATTAAAGCACCAATTGAAGAAAGAGCATCAGACCTGTGGTGCCATGCATCAGCCATTACTGCCCCTGAATTAATCTTTTTTGCAGCAGATCTTGTAAACCAATACATCCATTCCTTTGTTGCAATAGATATAATCGCTGCAACCATTGCTATTATTCCCGGAATTGTTTGATTGCCATTGGTTCCATTTATTATTTTATTTACACCATCTATGCCAATTCCTGCTCCTGTTATAAGAAGTACCACTGCCAAAATAATAGCTGCAACACACTCTAATCTATCATGGCCATACTGATGACCTTCATCAGATTCTTTTCCTGCAAGGCTAACGCCTATTATTACTATAAAACTACTAAAAACATCTGACGCAGAATGAATGGCATCAGAAACCATGGCGCCCGATTTTCCTATAATACCTGCCAACAATTTAAATACTGACAAAAGCAGATTAACTACAATACTAACTGTAGACACCTGCATTGCTACTTTTTTAGTTTTTTCATCTGACAAAATTTCTTTCTTTTCTATTCTTGTCATAACGAACCCGCTTTCCTTAATAACTATGTTTTCTTTAATAAAATATGACTTCTTTGGCACAGTCATATTTTTATAAAACCTACTCTTCTATAAATTATTTGCTTCTTAAACAATTATCAATTCCACAATAAATACCAGCGCACAACTTACTATTGCAACCTGAAAAAGATTTCCACCTTTCCAAGCCAAAAGAATCGCACCAATTAATGCAATCAGACCTGACCACATACTCTGGAAATGTCATTACCGCCAATGTTACATAAGGCACATAATACAAAAATGACTTTATGTATTTATTTGTAATTTCTTTTCTAATTAATGTTAAAGGAAGCACTCTGATTGCATAGGTTGCAATAGCCATTGCAAGAAGACATATATATATGTTATGCATTTTCTTCCTCCTTTACCGGAAATAATATTGCTGCTGCTAATGAAATAATAACAGTCAAAATCATAATCTTTACACCTGATGAAATTCCTGCAAAAACAGAAAGTGTATTAAATATGTAACTTAAAACAAAGCTTACAACTATTACTCCTGCTACTATTTTGTTCTTTTTTCCCTCAGGAATTATGCATGCCATAAACATACCATAAAGACCTACACTTAAGGCACTTACAACTCTGATTGGCAATGCGTTACCCATCAAAACACCTAGCGCCGTACCTACACACCATGCCGGTGAGGCAACTGCCGCAAGTCCAAAAGTATAATAAGGATCAAGCTTTCCTGCTACAGATATTGATGCTCCAAATATTTCATCTGTTATAAAATATCCCATTATAAGTCTTTTCCATATTGGAGTGTCTGCGGGAATCTTCTGGCTTAACGCACAGGACATTAAAAGATATCTGGCATTGGCGACAACCTCCATCATTACCATTACAAAAATGGTTGCGTTGGCCCCAAAAAGAGTAAATGCAATATATTCCCCCGCTGAGGCATGCAATCCAAAACTTGCCACTGCTGACTGAAATGCCGTTATTCCTGCATTCTTTGCCTGTATTCCAAGTGTAAATGCTACTGCAAAATAACCCAATGCTATTGGAATACCATTTTTTAGTCCTTTTACAAAATTGTCTAAATGTTTCTCTTTCATTTTCTGCTTAATCTCTCGTTTCCTAGTTGCTACAATGATTATATTTTACTTTCCATACATTTATCAATATCATTTCATTATAGCTCTATGTCTAATTCATTACTTCTTTACTTTAACACTTTTAACCTTGCTCCAGTCACCATAAATCTTCTTGCCATTAACAGTTCTATATGCTCTTACCTGAACATAATATTTCTTCTTTTTAAGTTTTTTAATAGTGTATTTTGGAGTATTGGTTTTTATGTTTTTAACCTTAGCTTTTTTAAGCTTTTTCTTTGTTGTGGCATATCTTACATTATATCCTGTAACTTTAGAAATCTTAGCCCACTTAAGACTAATCTTTTTGCCTTTTTTGTTTTTGGCATATGTAACCTTTGCCTTTGAAACCTTAATAGTTTCTGTTTCTTTAGGTGCATTAGGATTGTCTTCTGCCTCAATTGTTCTAACATAGGTTCCTGTATAATCATCACCTAATCCTGTGAAAGTAATTGTAATCTTCCCCTTTACATCTGTTTCTACAGTATAATCATAATCAGTTCCTTTTGTCATCGCGTAACTACCATTATTGACAGTAATTTTCAATTGTTTATTTTCGAATTCTGTTCTAATAGTTACATTGCCTATTTCTTTTTTTACAATTTGAAATTCCTTTGTTATCTGTCCTGTATAACCATCAATTCCCTTAATAATCATAGTTACCTTGCCCGGATAAAAATTATTCTTGTACGTAACTGTATAATCAGCCATAGGATTTAAATTCTTTCCTTTATAAGATAATAACACTATTGGAGTTATTCTCTTTCCAACAAACTCATAACTATCCTTAACATTAGACCAGTCTATCTGAACTTTTCCTGAACTAATATCAATAGGTGTAACTTTCGCACCCTCTTCTTTTCCATTGTCATTAGCATCCAAAACTGAATAACTATTATCAGCCTTTACCTGATAATTTGGCTGTATAAGTGACATACTAAATGCCATTGATAAACTAAGAATAACCGATAAAACTTTTTTTGATTTTCTCATAATATTTCTCCTCGTCTCAATTTTGATTAATATGTAACTAATGAACCCTATCAATTTTTAACACCGTCAGTATATTTTAGCACATTTATCAACCTAACGCCACATCAAGTATCATCATAAGAACAAATCCAATTGCTGCACCTATTGTTCCTATATTAGTATGCTCACCTGACTGTGACTCAGGAATTAATTCTTCTATTACAACATAAATCATTGCACCTGCTGCAAATGCCAAAAGATATGGCAATATTACAATAATCTTTGATGTAAGAAGTATAGTTATAAATGCACCTATAGGTTCTACAACACCTGAAAGGAACCCACACTTAAATGCCCTCATCTTACTCATTCCCTGTCCCTTTAGAGGCATTGAAATAATGGCACCTTCCGGAAAATTCTGTATTGCAATACCTATTGACAATGCAACAGCTGCAGTAAGACTTAACTTGCTATGTCCCATAATCGCTCCTGCATACGCTACACCCACTGCCATTCCCTCAGGAATGTTGTGAATTGTAACTGCAAACATCATCATTGTTGTTTTTGAAAATTTACTCTTTACACCCTCCGGCTTATCGCTGTCCAAATGTAAATGTGGCACAATGCTGTCAATTAAAAGTAAAAACAAAATTCCAAGCATAAAGCCTACAGCTGCAGGAAGCCAGGCTATTCTCCCCTGTTCCTTAGACATATCAATTGCCGGAATAAGAAGTGACCATACGCTTGCCGCAATCATAACTCCTGCTGCAAAACCAAGTAGAGTCTTTTCAATCTTTGCATTAATATTGTCTTTCATAAAAAATACCATTGCCGCACCTAGGGTTGTTCCAAGCAACGGTATTAACAAAACAACCATTTCATCCATATTTTATCCCTCTCCTTCATTAATTACACTTATTGTTATAACTCAACTATTTGATGTAATCGTATACTTTCATAATATAATAAGGACCCCGAATACACGAAGTCCTTATCCTAATTTATTTTATAATTTTTGCTTTTCTTCGTTTTTCAATCCAGCCTACTATCTTTCGACCAATCTTTTCGATTAATATTGTACTATATCTTAATGCCGGTTCTGTAATTATGGCAAATACCACAAATAACATAATGCATTTCGTAGACATACCGCGCATTGCAAATAAATCTCCAAGATAAATACTGCAACCTAAAAGTCCTACAATACATCCGCCCCAAACACACCAGCGAAGTGCATTCATAGGCTTACTAATGTTATAAAGAATTACAAATCCTACTATTGCAAGTAACATTGTGCAGGCTGTTGATATATCAGTCTCACCTACTTCAAATACCTGACCAAATACTACAAGCGCTCCTACAACAAGGAAATCTGTAATACCTGCCGGCAATGCTTTTATAAGCACATTGGATAGGAAGTGTCCCTGAATGATGTTTTTATTAGGCTGTAGGGCAAGGAAAAATGCCGGAACACCTATTGTAAACATACTAATCAGCGAAATCTGTGATGGCTCCAATGGATAATTTATCATAAAGCATACAGAAAATAGTGATAAAAGGAATGAGAAAATATTTTTAACAAGAAACAAACTTGCTGAACGTTCAATGTTATTTACAACTCTTCTTCCTTCCATTACAACTGATGGCATACAGGCAAAGTTAGAATCTAACAAAACAAGCTGTGACGCCTGTGCTGCCGCATCACTTCCTGATGCCATTGCCACTGAGCAGTCTGCATCCTTTAGTGCCAAAACATCGTTTACACCATCACCTGTCATTGCAACAGTTCTACCTGCTTTCTTAAGGGCTCTGACAAATTTACGTTTCTGGTCAGGTGTAACTCTGCCAAATACTGTATATCTTAATACTGCATCTTCAATTGCCTCATCTGTTGTAAGGGTTGATGCATCTATATAATTGTCTGCATTTGCTATTCCTGCCTGCAACGCAACCTGAGAAACAGTTACAGGATTATCACCTGATATAACCTTTATTTCCACACCCTGATTTTCAAAATACTTAAATGTTTCAGGTGCTTCTTTTCTAATAGGGTTAGACAAAAATACCAAGCCTAGAGGTGTAACCTTTCCTGTTAATGCTTTACCGTCAATAACTCCGTCATAAATACCAAATACAAGAACTCGGTATCCTTCTGAACTATACTGTTCAATCTGCTCTCTATAATTGTCATAATCCTCTCTTAACACGAACTCAGGTGCACCAAGAACATAGCTTCCATCTTCGAAGGCTGCTCCTGAATATTTAAACTGTGACGAGAAAGGACTTACTGACACTGCTTTTCTACCTGAAGGCTTATTAAAGTAATCCTTCATAGCCTTCATAGTAATATTATCACTAGACATTGCCGAAGCAAAATCACTAATAATCTGCTTTAATGGGGCCATGGACTGACTGTCGTATCCATCCATTGGAATCTCTCCGTTAACTTCCATTGTATTCTCTGTAATTGTCCCTGTTTTGTCAACACACAAAACATTAACTCTTGCAAGGGTTTCTATACATTTCATGTCATGCACAAGAACTTTCTTTGATGCAAGTCGCATAACACTTACAACAAGAGCAACACTGGCCAGCAAATACAACCCTTCCGGTATCATTCCAATAACAGCAGCAACCATAGATGTTATACTCTTGCTAAAAGATGCTCCCGAAAAGAAAAACTGCTGTCCAAAAAGTAATAGTCCAATTGGAATAATCAATATACCCACTACTCCAACTAATTTGTCAAGAACTCTAATCATTTCGGACTGTTCTTCACTATTCATTGCCTTAGCTTCAAGTGTTAACTTTGATATATATGAATCCTCACCAACCTTGTCAAGTCTTGCATAACATTCACCTGAAACAATAAAACTTCCTGACATTAATTCATCGCCGGGCTTCTTTGATATTTCATCAGATTCACCTGTAAGCAATGACTCATTAACTGAAACTTCGCCATCTACAACAATGGCATCGGCACAAATCTGATTTCCTGCCTTAAAAATAACTATATCGTCAAGGACCAGTTCTTCCGCAGGAATACTAAACTGTCTTCCTTCTCTAACAACTAAAGCCTTTGGGGCATTTAATACTGATAACTTATCCAAAGTATTCTTTGCTCTTATTTCCTGAATAATACCGATAAACAAGTTTGCCAGAATAACCGGCAAAAAAGTTAAATTACGGAATGAACCTGCCAAAATTAACAGCGCCGCAAGAACTGCAAATACTAAGTTAAAATACGTAAACAGATTACTTTTTATAATTTCCGGAACAGTTTTTGACGGCGGTTCAACCGGCTCGTTAGACCAACCATTCTCAAAATATTCATTAACCTGATCACTGTTTAAACCATATCTGATATCTGCATTAAATCTTCTTGTCTGAACTTTTTTTCTTACTATTGTATTGTCTTTTGATGTTCTATTCTTCATAAGTTCTCCTTGTCAGTTAAAAACCCCTATATTAAATTTCAGATTGCCATATACCTAAATCTACAATCCGTTTTCTTAAATACCTTCACATCAAAATATTATACCAAATATTTCATATCATATTTTGAATATTCTATGAACTATTTGTTAGTGTTTATGATATTTTCTACCATCTTCTTCATATTTAGGCTCACAAGTAAGTTGCATTCCTAATTTTTTAAATGTAGTTTCATCTACTGATGACAATAAAACTGTTGAATGTGCGTCACATCCCTTAAGCTTAGTTAATTCTCCCATAGCCTTCTTTGCATTTTCATTGTGAGCTGCTGTTGATGACAATGCAATTAAAATTTCATCTGTGTGAAGACGTGGGTTCTTGCTTCCAAGATAATTAGTCTTCAATGTCTGAATAGGTTCAATTGCTTCTTTTTCAATTAATTCTACTTCATCATCAATATTACCAAGTGCCTTAAGAGCATTAAGTAAAGCTGCTGCTGATGCACCTAAAAGGTCAGTTGTGCGACCTGTAACAATCTTTCCGTCAGGAAGTTCAATTGCTACAGCCGGCTTGTTGTCAGTTTCTTTTTCTTTATTAAGAGCCACAACTGCCACTTCTCTATCCTGTGGTGTAATTTCAGCCTGTTTCATAAGAATTTCTAACTTAGAAATATTATTTTTTGTACTTCCTGTTCTTCTCTTTTCACAAAGAGCCTGATAATATCTTCTGATAATTTCCTGTTTTGAAGCCTTGCAACAAGCTTCATCATCAAAGATACAATTTCCTGCCATATTAACCCCCATATCTGTAGGTGATTTGTATGGACTCTTACCTGAAATCAATTCAAACATTGCATTAACAACAGGGAAAATTTCAAGGTCTCTGTTATAGTTTACAGTTGTCTCTCCATATGCTTCCAAATGGAATGAGTCAATCATGTTAACATCATTTAAATCTGCTGTTGCTGCCTCATAAGCAAGGTTAACAGGGTGTCTTAATGGAATGTTCCAAATAGGAAATGTTTCAAACTTAGCATATCCTGCATTAATTCCTCTCTTATGTTCATGGTATAACTGTGAAAGACATGTAGCCATCTTTCCACTTCCAGGACCTGGTGCTGTTATAACAACAAGTGGTCTTTCAGTTTCAATATAATCATTCTTTCCGTAACCTTCATCGCTGACGATAAGCGGAATGTTGCTCGGATAGCCGTCGATCTCATAGTGGCGGTATACCTTAAGGCCAAGCTTCTCCAGCTTGTGTTTGAACTGCTGGATCGCCGGTGTGTCAACGTAGCGGGTAATTACGACACTGCTGACATAGAGTCCGCGGTCGGTGAATACATGGATCAGGCGCAGTACATCCAGATCGTATGTAATGCCCAGATCGTAGCGAACCTTGTTCTTTGTGATATCAGCGGCATTGATGGCGATGACGATCTCTGCCTGGTCAGCCAGCTGCATGAGCATGCGGAGCTTGCTGTCCGGCTCGAAGCCCGGAAGTACACGGGATGCATGGTAATCATCGTACAGTTTGCCGCCAAATTCCAGATATAATTTATCGCCGAATTTGCTGATCCTCTCGCGGATATGGTCAGACTGCATGGCGAGGTATTTGTCGTTGTCGAAACCCTGCTTGATCATTTGTTTTTCTCCTCTTAATAGTCATATTAAATGAAAATGAGCCGGTCTGGAGTTTCCAGGAAAGACATCCGGCTGAAACAGCTGTGGGGCAGACATCCGGATCATTTTCAAAAAGTTTTCGTACCTGCGGCTTTTGGCAGCCGTTCGTACCTATCTATCTATTATCCATCAAAAACCTCATTTTGAACAGTAGTTTTTTAATTTTTCTTTCCCAAATCCATATACTTATGATATTATGGTGGTAACTTGAGTTCTTATCTCCTGGCAGATGATGAAATAAACTGCAGGAAAACTTAATGGCAGTAGTGACGGAGAAAAATCAGTATTCCCTGTTGACAAGGAATCAATAAATGTGCCAGTCTCCGTGAAATTACTGACTGTGGATTGAAATAAAGGATGAGCGAACATGAAAAAAATGCTATTTGCGTTCTCCATGGCGGGCCTGTTCCTGTTATCGGCATGCAGCAGACCTGCGGCGGAGGAGACAGAGACAGCAGAGATGACAGCTGCGGCGGAGAGCACCCAGGAGACCAGCGGTGTCCTGGTGATAGAGGATGCCGGGGAAGATAAAAATAAGACGATCTCCGTGCGGATCGTTGACTCCTCGAACCCGGCGCTTCCGGGGCGCGAGGCGAAGAAGGTCCGCGGCATCTACATTACGGGGCCGGTGGCCGGAAATGAGGAAGTCTTAAACGGTGTTCTGGACGGGGCCCTGACTGCGGGAATCAACGCGGTGGTCATAGACTTTAAGGAGGATCAGGGACGGATCACATGTCCGGTGGATGCGGCGACAGTGAACGAGATCGGTGCCAGTATCCCGTATGTACGGGACATGAAAAGCCTGATCGAGAGCCTCAAGAAGAAGGATCTCTATGTGATCGCGCGAGTCGCGGCCTTCAGGGATTCCTATCTCGCGGAGAAGAAACCGGAGTGGAGCCTGAAACTGCCGGACGGA
>ENA-OPAL01000530-OPAL01000530.1-human-gut-metagenome-genome-assembly--contig:-NODE-530-length-29643-cov-3.005881_pt1 | contig 29643 bp, 26 predicted proteins | sample MGYA00241057_ERZ501430 | MGnify/ENA primary metagenome ERZ501430 (study PRJEB25962, sample SAMEA2042506) | human gut metagenome | biome: human gut; feature: human-associated habitat; material: faeces...
ATACCTATCTTGTTCACCATAATTCGGAGAAAGAAAAAGTGGTTATTAAGTTGAACAAGGAAGAGCTGGTGATGACACGCTTTTCTAATCCAAAATCCATTATGCGTTTTTCTGCTAAAGCACCTACCTTGCTCCAAATTCCGACACCGCTTGGTGTCCAGCATTTTCTGACAGATACTAGTCTATTTGCTCATGACCCAAATGGACAAACAGTTGATGTTCATTATCAATTGAAGCATCCAGAAACAGAAGATGTTTTTGCCGATTATGAATTAGAAGTTTCATGGTTTTAATTTGTTTAGAAATAGAATCATTTTGCTTGAAATAATGTTGAATTATGTTAGAATGTAAAGGAAAAATCAAGGGAGTAGCAGGCGACTTTAATCATGAGATTTGATTAAAGATTGCGATTATGTCGTCATTACGAAATTTTACATTTCCGGCATATTCTTAAACAGCGAGACTTGTTTTTAATTAAACAGGTCTCTTTTGGTATGATTTTTTATATAAAAAGAGTCTTGTTAGCCATTTTTCCCTATAGAGAAGGAGGAGATTATTTTGTCTAAAGAACAAAGTAAAGCCTTGTTTTACACACAAGGAGAGGAAGAAGTCCTAAAAAGCTTGGACACTTCCGTTGATGGTTTGTCTACTGCACAAGCCAAGGAACGTTTAGATGCCTATGGCTATAATGAGTTGGATGAAGGTGAAAAACGTAGCCTTTTATCAAAATTCATCGACCAGTTTAAAGATTTGATGATCATCATCTTGCTTGTCGCTGCTGCCCTTTCTATCATTACAGAAGGCAGGCATGGTTTGACGGATGCCTGTATTATTTTTGCCGTTGTTGTTTTGAATGCAGCCTTTGGTGTTTATCAAGAAGGACAAGCAGAAGCGGCTATTGAAGCTCTTAAAAACATGTCAAGTCCAATGGCACGTGTGCGCCGTGATGGCAATGTGGTTGAAATTGATTCACGTGAATTGGTTCCAGGAGACATTGTTTTGCTTGAAGCAGGTGATGTTGTTCCGGCAGATATGCGTTTGATCGAAGCTGCCTCACTTAAGATTGAAGAAGCTGCCCTTACTGGTGAATCCGTTCCAGTTGAAAAAGATATTACCGAGACGGTTGAAGCAGAAGCCGGAATTGGTGACCGTGTGAATATGTGTTACCAAAACTCAAACGTTACTTACGGTCGTGGTACTGGTGTAGTAACCAATACTGGTATGTATACTGAAGTTGGTAAGATTGCTGATATGCTAGCTAATGCGGACGAATCACAAACGCCGTTGAAGCAAAGCTTGGAGCAATTGTCTAAGACTTTGACTTACCTTATTATTGCTATTGCCTTGGTGACATTCTTGGTTAGTGTATTTATTCGTGGCGAACAGCCCCTTGAAGGTTTGATGGTTGCAGTTGCTCTTGCCGTTGCAGCTATTCCTGAAGGATTGCCTGCCATTGTAACGATTCTCTTGTCACTTGGAACAACGACTCTTGCCAAACGCAATGCGATTGTTCGTAAATTGCCAGCAGTTGAAACCCTAGGTTCAACTGAAATTATCGCATCTGATAAGACTGGTACCTTAACGATGAACCAGATGACTGTTGAAAAAGTCTATACAAACGGTCAATTGCAAAATGCTGATACAGAACTTGGTGCTGACAATACGACCCTTCGTATTATGACCTTTGCTAATGATACAAAGGTGGATCCAGATGGTAAATTAATCGGGGACCCAACAGAAACAGCACTGGTACAGTTTGGTTTAGATCACAATTTTGATGTTCGTGAAGTCTTGAAATCAGAGCCTCGTGTGGCAGAGTTGCCATTTGACTCTGACCGTAAGCTCATGTCTACTATCCATAAGGAACCAGATGGTTCTTACTTTGTAGCCGTCAAGGGTGCACCTGACCAATTGATCAAGCGTGTTACTCGAATTGAAATCAATGGGGAAGTTCGCCCAATTACGGATGAAGACAAACAAGCTATCCTTGCTGTCAACAAAGACTTAGCAAAACAAGCCCTTCGTGTCTTGATGATGGCTTATAAGACAACAAGTGAAATTCCTACTTTGGAATCTGAAGTTGTTGAGTCTGATTTGATTTTCTCTGGTTTGGTTGGGATGATTGACCCAGAACGTCCTGAAGCAGCAGAAGCTGTCCGTGTCGCTAAAGAAGCGGGTATCCGTCCAATTATGATTACAGGTGACCACCAAGATACAGCGGAAGCAATCGCTAAGCGTCTCGGTATCATTGATCCAAATGATACGGAAGATCGTGTCATTACTGGGGCTGATCTTAATGAGCTTTCTGATGAGGAATTCCAGAAAGTCTTCAAACAGTACTCAGTTTATGCGCGCGTGTCTCCTGAACACAAGGTTCGTATCGTTAAGGCTTGGCAAAATGAGGGCAAGGTTGTTGCTATGACAGGTGACGGGGTCAATGATGCGCCATCACTTAAGACAGCTGATATTGGTATCGGTATGGGGATTACAGGTACAGAGGTTTCTAAGGGAGCTTCTGATATGATTCTTGCCGATGATAACTTTGCGACAATTATCGTTGCTGTAGAAGAAGGTCGAAAGGTCTTCTCCAATATTCAAAAATCAATCCAGTACCTCTTGTCAGCTAACATGGCCGAAGTCTTTATTATCTTCTTTGCTACATTATTTGGATGGGATGTGCTTCAACCAGTGCACCTTCTCTGGATTAACTTAGTAACGGATACCCTTCCAGCCATCGCTCTTGGTGTTGAGCCAGCTGAACCAGGTATTATGACTCACAAACCTCGTGGACGTCAATCAAACTTCTTTGATGGTGGGGTCTTTGGTGCTATCATGTATCAAGGTGTTTTCCAAACTATCCTGGTTCTTGCAGTATATGGTTGGGGTCTTGTTTTCCCAGAACATCATACACAAGCAGAAATTCATGCAGATGCCCTTACAATGGCCTATGCAACACTTGGATTGATTCAGTTGCTTCATGCCTTTAACGTTAAGTCTGTTTATCAATCAGTCTTTAAAGTTGGTCTCTTTAGAAACAAGACATTTAACTGGGCAATTCCAGTTGCCTTCATCCTCTTGATGGCAACTATCGTGGTTCCTGGGTTTAATAATCTCTTCCATGTGTCACATCTAAGTTTTACACAATGGCTTGCGGTTATGGTAGGTTCATTCTTGATTGTGGTTTTGGTTGAAATAGTCAAAGCTATTCAACGTGCCCTTGGTAAGGATAAATACGCTATTTAAGATATAAAGTCAGAGACAATGGTCTTTGGCTTTTTCCTATCACATCTTGAATTCATTAGCTGTCTTGTTTATAATGAAAGGAACTAATCATAAGTTAAGGAGAAGGTCATGAACGAAACTATTAAGACACAACTCAATCACCGCAGTATTCGTCAGTTTAAACCTGTGGCTTTGGCACAAGAAGAGGTTAACCTCCTGGTTGATGTTGCCAGACATGCACCAACAAGTAATTTTAGACAGGCTTATTCGATTATCAGTATTACTGATGAAAAATTGAAGGAACAAATTGCAGAAATTGCCAACCAACCCTATATTCCTAATACTGGGCACCTCTTTGTATTTGTTGTGGACCAAAGACGTAATACCTTGATTGCAGAAGCTAAGGGAGCCAAGGCTTTGGTACAAGGTAGTCCTGAACGCTTTATTTCAGCTTTTTCAGATGCTATGATTGCTGCGCAAAATATGGTGGTAGCTGCTGAGAGTTTAGGTGTGGGAACAGTTTATTTGGGCAGTATTTTAAATGATAATGCTAAACTTTCAGAGCTCCTCAAACTTCCAAAGTATGTCTATCCAGCAGTTGGTTTAGCAGTTGGTTGGCCAGACCAGGAACCGCAGCTTAAACCTCGTTTGCCACGTCATGTCATCCATATGGAAAATTACTATAAAGATTTGGAAAATCCCTTGGCGGAGCTAAAAGACTACGACGCTGAAGTCCATGAGTATTATGATCTTCGCGATCTCAATAACAGAGTTGATGAATTTACGACTCAAATTGCCAAGACCATGGACAAATCCGTTGCCAATCGTGCTAACACCTTGAAGGATCTACAAAAGCAGGGATTTTTCATCGACTAAAAAACGACTCTCAAAGAGTCGTTCTATAAATCGAATAATGTCATAGATGAAAGGAACTCATTTGCTAGTTCCTTTTTTTCGTAATCTAAAAACTCTGGCCGTTTCTTGACTAGGTTGTAACGTTTGGAGAGGTTCCATGTTCCAGTAGGATTGAGTTCAGGGTGATTGGAAACAAAGTCAATGGTTAAATCCCATTCACGTCGGTATCCAAGAGGACGCGAGTGATAGGTTACACCGTCAATCGTTACCGTCCCATAACTTCGGTGGGCATGACCGAAAACAACATCTTTAACGCTGTGCTTGACGAAAATCTTATGGAATTGTTCAGATCCTAAAAAAGCGTTAAAAGGTTTAAAACGCTCGTGAGTCATGGTGAAACGATTGTGAGGAACAAAATGCATGGCAACTATAAGTTTGCTAGTGTCCAAATCATTTAGAATATCGTCTAGCCTCTTGAGACCATTGTGACAGATTTCTGGATCGTTACCCAATCGCTTGAGGCGTCTGTCGAACCAGAGTTGCTTCTTACGTTTGAGAATCTTATCCAACTTTTCACCAGAATAGGAATAATCATACCATCCATGAAAGGCCAATAATGTCATACTTCCTAAATCAATTACCTGAAAATCCAGATTATCAATAAGGTCATCCTCTAAATCAAGCATATCATGATTGCCTAAATTAGAGGTAACCTTGACCTCCTTAGAAAGTTTGTGTAGAAAAGGTTTCGTGTCGATAAAATAATGGTTAGAAATATCACCAGCGATATGGAGGTGGGTGACCTTTTGATCTTTTAGACACTTTATAAGAGTATCAATTTCATATGTCTCAAAATGATTTAAATCAATATGTAAATCACTCATTACTGCAAGTCTTGTCATAGAAACATTGTAACAAAAAGGTCGTACCTTGTCCTTAGACGAAGATGATAAAAAATACTTGCCCTTGTGCTCTGTTTTCATTATGATAAGAATATGAATATCAAGTTAGAAATACAAAAGATGGCCAAGGAAATTGGCATTTCAAAAATTGGTTTTACAACCGCTGATGATTTCGACTATCTGGAAAAATCCCTTCGTCTTGGTGTCGAAGAAGGGCGAACAACAGGATTTGAACATAAAAATATTGAAGAGCGTATTTACCCCAAATTGAGCTTGGAATCAGCTAAAACCATCATATCTATTGCTGTGGCCTATCCGCATAAGTTGCCGCAACAACCTCAAAAAACAGAATTTAAGCGTGGCAAAATCACTCCAAATTCATGGGGCCTAGATTATCACTATGTTTTGCAGGATAAACTGAAACGTCTGGCAAAAGGTATTGAAAAACTAACGGAAAACTTCGAATATAAAGGTATGGTGGACACTGGAGCCTTGGTTGATACAGCAGTGGCTAAGCGAGCTGGAATAGGCTTTATCGGAAAGAATGGACTCGTTATTTCGAAAGAATACGGGTCTTACATGTATCTTGGCGAGCTTATCACTAATCTAGAGATTGAACCAGACCAAGAAGTTGACTATGGTTGTGGGGATTGCCGTCGTTGTCTGGATGCCTGTCCGACATCTTGTCTCATTGGTGATGGTACGATGAATGCTCGTCGTTGCCTATCCTTTCAAACCCAAGATAAGGGGATGATGGATATGGAGTTTCGAAAGAAGATAAAGACTGTTATCTATGGTTGTGACATCTGTCAGATTTCCTGTCCATATAACAGAGGTATCGACAATCCCTTGGCTTCAGACATTGATCCTGAGCTTGCCATGCCTGAATTGCTCCCATTTCTAGAGTTGACTAATAAGTCCTTTAAGGAGACATTTGGGATGATTGCCGGTTCCTGGCGAGGGAAGAATATTCTTCAACGTAATGCCATTATTGCCTTGGCTAACCTACATGATCGCAATGCTATTGTCAAACTGATGGAGATAATTGATAAGAATAATAATCCTATTCATACGGCAACGGCTATTTGGGCTCTAGGTGAGATTGTTAAGAAGCCCGATGAGGCTATGTTAGACTATATGAGGGGACTCTCACCAAAGGATGAGCACTCCCAAGCAGAGTGGGAGCTTGTGTGTGCAAAATGGCAAATTTAAGTGATTTATGCTAGAATTAAGCATAATACTATAAAATGGAGGAAACTTATCCATGGAAGTGGCAGAAATTCGCCAAAAAATCTCTGAAAATCAAGAGAAGCTCGTGAGCTTCGGGAGGTCTCTTTGACTTAGATCGTTTGGAAGAGGACATTGCGCTCCTTGAAAACCGAATGACTGAGCCAGATTTTTGGAATGATAATATTGCGGCTCAAAAGACCTCTCAAGAGTTAAATGAGCTCAAAATGAAATATGAAACTTTCAACAACATGAAAGAGCTCTCTGACGAGACAGAGCTTTATTTGGAAATGTTGGAAGAAGATGATAGCGTTCAAGAGGAACTCGAAGAAACACTTGAAAAACTTGATAAGATTATGACAAGTTACGAGATGACGTTGCTTTTGTCTGAGCCATATGACCATAACAATGCCATTCTTGAAATTCATCCAGGATCTGGTGGAACTGAAGCTCAGGACTGGGCAGAAATATTACTCCGTATGTACCAGCGTTATGGAAATGCCAAAGGTTTCAAAGTTGAGACTTTGGATTATCAGGCTGGTGATGAGGCTGGAATCAAATCTGTAACTCTTGCTTTTGAGGGACCTAATGCATATGGATTCCTCAAGTCAGAAATGGGTGTTCACCGTTTGGTTCGTATCTCACCATTTGACTCTGCTAAGCGTCGTCACACTTCATTTACATCAGTGGAAGTCATGCCTGAATTAGATGATACCATTGAAGTCGAAATCCGTGATGACGATATCAAGATGGATACTTTCCGATCAGGTGGTGCAGGTGGTCAGAACGTCAATAAGGTTTCTACCGGTGTGCGTTTGACTCACATTCCAACAGGTATTGTTGTAGCTTCTACGGTTGACCGTACACAATACGGAAACAGAGACCGTGCTATGAAGATGCTTCAAGCTAAGCTCTATCAAATGGAGCAAGAAAAAAAAGCAGAAGAAGTGAATGCCTTGAAAGGTGATAAGAAAGAAATCACTTGGGGAAGTCAAATTCGCTCATATGTTTTCACCCCATATACCATGGTTAAAGATCACCGTACAGGCTATGAAGTTGCCCAGGTTGATAAAGTAATGGATGGGGATATTGAAGGCTTCATCGATGCCTACCTCAAGTGGCGTATGGAAGAATAGTAAGGATATACTGTTTTAAAGTATTAAGATACTCTATCTCAACGAAAGGAAGACTTTCAGCTATTTTAGTAGTTGAATACTGATATTATGGCTCTTATTGAATTAAAAGACGTTACTAAGAAGTATGATAAGTCAACAACAGCCCTCAGACACATTGATTTATCTATCAATTCAGGGGAGTTTGTTTACTTGGTCGGTCCTTCTGGTGCAGGTAAATCAAGTCTAATTCGCTTGTTCTACCAAGAAGAAAAATTGACGAGTGGTTCTATGAAGGTTGGGGAGTTTGATTTAACTCGTCTTCGTAAGAAAGATGTACCACTCTTGCGACGTTCTATTGGAGTTGTTTTCCAGGATTATAAACTTCTTCCAAAGAAAACAGCTTTTGAAAATGTTGCCTATGCCATGGAAGTTATTGGTGAGAAACCTCGTCATATCAAGAAACGTGTGACAGAAGTCCTCGAGTTGGTTGGTCTCAAACACAAGATGCGTTCATTCCCAAATCAATTGTCTGGTGGTGAGCAACAACGTGTCGCTATTGCGCGTGCCATTGTTAATAATCCCAAGGTTTTGATTGCAGATGAACCAACAGGAAACTTGGACCCAGAGATTTCTTGGGAAATTATGCAGGTCCTTGAACGTATTAACTTACAAGGGACTACCATTATAATGGCAACCCATAACTCAACTATCGTTAATAATCTTCGACATCGTGTCGTAGCGATTGAGGAAGGACGTATTGTTCGTGATGAAGAGGAAGGAGAGTACGGTTACCATGATTAGACGCTTTTTCCGTCACTTAGGAGAATCTATTAAGAACCTCAAACGTAATTTATTGTCGACACTTACGGCAGTATTTTCGGTTATGATTGTCCTTTCGCTTTTAGGTGTATTTGGTTCTGTTATTCTTAACACGCAAAAATTGGCTTCAGATATTGAAAAGAATATTCAGGTCAATGTTTACTTAGATCCAGATTCAACAGATGCTTCAGAAACAGTCAAGGAACTTTCTGGACAAATCGTTGCCAATAAGGACTACCATAAAATTTATAATGCTTTGACTAAAATCAAAGGTGTAGATAAGGTTACTTTCTCTAGCAAAGAAGAACAAAAGAAACAACTCATTGAAACAATGGGGTCAAGTTTCGAGACTGCTACTGGCGATGCCAACCCTCTGTCAGATGTTTACATAGTTCAAACTAAATCACCAGATGATGTTAGTCGTGTTGCCAAGGAAGCAAAAGCTATTCAGGGCGTTGATAATGCTAACTTTGGTGGATCAGATACCGAAATTTTGATGGCTACTATGAAACGTGTTCAATTTTGGGGAATCATTGCTACAGCTCTCTTAACTATTGTAGCTGTCCTATTGATTTCAAATACCATCCGTATTACCATTATGTCACGTGCGACTGAAATTCAAATCATGCGTTTGGTCGGTGCGAAAAACTCATACATTCGTCGTCCTTACTTGATGGAGGGAGCTTGGATTGGAGCACTTGGTGCCATCATTCCTTCTGTCCTTATTTATGTTTTGTATCACATGGTTTACTCAACCTTAAACCCTGATTTTGTTAAAGGTGGTATTTCTATGTATGATGCAGACTGGTTTGTCTATGCAGTCATTGGCACCCTCTTCGCAGTCGGTATTATTATCGGTTCGATCGGGTCACGTATGGCCATGCGTCGTTATTTGAAATATTAAAGAAGTCTAGAGAGAACTAATTTGGTTCTCTTTTTGTTTTGTCAAGAGAATCAGAAAAAGCAGATTTCCACTTATATCTCAAAATCATGGCTCAAAGCCCAAAATCAATCCTAGATTTGGTATAATGTTTAAAAACATTGGAAAAGAGATGCATTATGACAAAGTTAGCTACCATTTGTTATATTGACAATGGGAAGGAGCTTTTGCTCCTACATCGTAATAAAAAGCCTAATGATGTTCATGAAGGAAAGTGGATTTCTGTCGGGGGAAAACTAGAATCGGGAGAAACGCCTGACGAATGTGCTCGTCGTGAAATTTTCGAGGAAACTCATTTGACAGTGAAAAAGATGGACTTCAAAGGTATGATTACCTTCCCAGAATTTACTCCGGGCCACGATTGGTATACCTATGTCTTTAAGGTGACTGATTTTGAAGGAAAACTCATTTCTGATGAGGAATCTCGTGAAGGGACACTTGAATGGGTACCATATGATCAGGTTTTAACTAAACAAACCTGGGAAGGTGACTATGAGATTTTTAAGTGGATTCTAGAAGATAAACCTTTCTTCTCTGCAAAATTTAGCTACGATTGTAACCAAAACTTGATAGATAAAACTGTAACATTTTATGATAAATAAAGGAGTAACTATGAGCTGTAAAAAGACAGAAAGATTTTCAGAAACATGGTTTTTTAAGTGGATTTTGAATAATCAGGCGGTAGTGTCCTTTCTAATCTTACTCTTAATTGGTTTGACGGTCTTGATTTTTACCAAAATTAGTCCAATTTTTTCACCAGTTATTCAATTTCTGACCATTATTATGTTGCCTCTGGTTATTTCCATGCTTCTTTATTATTTGATAAAACCTTTGGTGCTATTAGTCGAAAAAATTGGTTTAGATCGAACCATGGCTATCTTGGTTATCTATGCTATTCTTGCCTTACTCTTAGTTTGGGGAATTTCGACAGCTATTCCTAACTTACAAGATCAAATTTTGATTTTGCTTAGAAATGCCCCATCATACATTTCTCGTGCGAACAGTGAAACGGAACGTTGGTTGAAACTTCCTATTCTTTCCAATTTTCATGGTGATTTAGAGGCCATGCTTAGCGATTTTTCAGCGAGAATGGTCAATTATGCCGAGAACTTTTCTACTTCAGCTCTTAGTTGGATTGGGACCTTTGCTAGCACAGTTGCAAGAGTAACAGTTGCTATCATTTTGACACCATTCATTCTTTTTTATCTCTTAAGAGATAGTCAAAAGCTGAAACATAGCTTTGTCTCAGCTTTACCGACGCGCTTTCGGGAAACGACTGTCCGTATGCTTTCAGATATCAATAATCAGCTTGAATGTTATGTTCGAGGTCAAGTGACAGTAGCGATTGTCATAGCAATTATGTTCTGTATCATGTTCAAGATTGTTGGGCTTCGTTATGGCATGACTTTTGGTATTTTAGCAGGATTTCTAAACATGATTCCTTATCTTGGAAGTTTTATAGCTATGGTACCGGTTGTTATTATGGGATTGGTTCAAGGCCCTACTATGCTAATCAAGGTTCTCATCATTTTTGTTATCGAGCAAACTATTGAAGGACGTTTTGTTTCTCCACTTGTTCTGGGAAATAAACTAAGTATTCACCCTATTACCATTATGTTCATTCTTTTGACAGCAGGTTCTCTTTACGGTGTTTGGGGAGTACTGTTGGGTATTCCAATTTACGCTTCTGTCAAGGTTATTGTTAAGGAGATTTTTGATTGGTACCGTTCTGTAAGTAATCTTTACCAAGATGACATTGAAATTAAAGGACAAAAATACGATGTTAAATAGTGAAAAAATGGTTGCTTCTATTGAGAAGCAAGATTTACACCATGCGGATAAATATTTAAAAAAAGCTTTAAATGAGGATCCAGCAGAGGTTCTTGTTGAGTTGGCCGAATATTTAGAGTCTATTGGCTTTTTACCACAGGCACAGGAAATTTACGAAAAAGTTCGTTTTGATTTTCCAGAGGTCAATGTTAACTTAGCACAAATTGCAGCCGAAGATGGTAATATTGAAGAAGCGTTTCTCTATTTAGATGCTATTCCTGAGGAGTCTGAGGACTATTTGTCTGCGTTGATTGTAAAGGCAGACCTTTACCAAATGGAGGGCTTAACGGATGTAGCCCGTGACAAGTTGTTGGAAGCAAGTCAACTATCAGATGACTCATTGATTATTTTTGGTTTGGCTGAGATGGAGTTTGAACTCGGAAACTTTGAGCAAGCCATTCAATACTATGCCAAACTGGATAATCGTGATCTTCTTGCAACAACTGGCGTTTCTACTTATGAGCGTATCGGTAAGTCTTATGCCAGTCTTGGTAAATTTGAAGCTGCTCGTGAATTTTTGGAAAAAGCCATTGAAATTGAATACAATGACACCATTGCTTTTGAATTAGCCACTCTACTATATGATCAAGAAGAGTATCAAAAAGCTAATTTCTACTTTAAGCAGATAGAAACCATGTCTTCCGATTTTGAGGGTTATGAGTATAATTACGCTCTATCGCTTCACGCTGAACATCGAACAGAAGAAGCTTTACGTATGACGCAGCAAGGCATTTCGAAGAATGCTTTTGATGTTCAATTACTTTTGTTTGCATCACAGTTATCCTATGAATTACATGACACCCAGTCGGCTGAATCCTATTTGAAGCAGGCTTTACCGCTAGCGGAAGATAATGATGAAATCGTCTTACGTTTAAGTGCTCTTTATTTGGAAGAAGAACGTTTCGATGATCTTGCAGCTTTAGCTGATTACGAGGTTGATTCTGTTTTGGCTCGTTGGAATATCGCCAGGGCTTATCAAGCACTTGATGATGAAGAAGAAGCCTTTCAAATCTATCAAGATTTGTCTAAAGATTTGGCTGATAATCCTGAATTCTTACAGGATTATGCATATATTCTAAGAGAATTTGGTTACAGAGACCAGGCGCGTGTAACAGCAGAAAAATACCTTGCCTTGGTGCCAGACGATGTCAATATGCAAACGTTTCTTGAAGATTATTAAGCTTTAAAATGCTATAATTAGTGGTTTATAGAGAAAAAGGGGAGCGCGAATCTTACTCAACTTCCTCTTTTTTTATTTGTCTATTTATGTTATAATTTTATTGGAACCCATAAGGAGTAAATATGGTTAAGAGAGATTTAATTCGAAATATTATCATAGCAGTTCTTGCCATTGTAGTGATTTCATTGTTAAGAGTTTTTGTGTTATCAACACACCGTGTAACCGAAGGTCAGGCGAATGACTATATTCATGCAGGTGATTATGTTACTTTCAATAAAAAGGTTGAACCGCATATTAAGGACATTATCCTGTATACGGTTAATGGTAAGGAATATACCGGCCGTGTCATTGCAGATGAAGGTAAGAGTGTAACAGCTATGGATGATTTTCTTTATGTTAATGATAAACCAGTTGAAGAAACCTATATCAGCAAAGATAAGTCAGCTTATTTAGCAACCGTTTCACCTGGGAATTTTTTCACAGATGATTTTTCAATTGGAACATTGACTGATAATAAGCAAACTAAAATCAAGAAGGGGCAGTACCTTGTATTGAACGATAATCGTCGTGATACTGAAGATAGTCGTAAGTTTGGTCTTATTGAAAAAGACCAAATCAAGGGAGTTATCTCTTTCAGAGTGTACCCTCTATCTCGCTTCGGTTTTGTTGATGTGGATTAATATTTCAATACCACTAAAAAAGCTGGAGACTTTTGATAAGTTCCAGCTTTTTTAGTGGTATTGGTTTTAGCGAATGCTATTGTGGAAGAAATTAAGGCTTACTACGAAAAAGAATCTAAAGTTTAAGTTATACGGTTAACCCATCAATATGATGGGTTTTTATGCTATAATCGAGGTAAATAGTAAATACAATAAAAGGAGCGCTTATGGCCTACGACCTACTCTTAGAGCGTTTTCTACGCTATGCCAAAATTAATACACGTAGTGATGAAAATGCAACAAGGACGCCAACAACACAAAGCCAGGTAGATTTTGCTTTGAATATTCTAAAACCAGAATTGGAAGAACTAGGGTTAAGTAACATCCAGTATTTGGAAAGTAATGGTTACCTAGTGGCAACCCTGCCGGCTAACGATGACCGATTAACACGTAAGATTGGTTTCATCTCTCATATGGATACTGCAGATTTTAACGCAGAAGGAGTATCACCCCAAGTTATTGAATCCTATGATGGGGGTATTATTCCTCTTGGAACTTCAGGTTATAACCTAGATCCAGCTGATTTCCCTAATCTCCAGAATTACATCGGTCAGACACTTATTACGACAGATGGCACCACTCTTCTTGGAGCTGATGATAAATCCGGTATTGCTGAGATTATGACAGCATTGGCTCATTTGAAGGCAAATCCTGAAATCAAACATTGTGAAATTCGTGTAGGCTTTGGTCCTGATGAAGAAATTGGAATTGGCGCAGATAAATTTGATGTTGATGATTTTGATGTCGATTTTGCCTACACTGTTGACGGTGGTCCATTGGGTGAATTGCAGTATGAAACCTTCTCTGCCGCGGGTGCAGAGCTGATATTTCATGGCCGTAATGTTCACCCTGGAACAGCAAAAGGTCAGATGGTCAATGCTTTGCAATTAGCAATTGATTTTCATAATCAGTTACCAGCAGAAGATCGTCCAGAGTTGACGGATGGTTATCAAGGTTTTAACCATATTCAAACAATGACAGGTACTGTTGAAGAAGCAAATTCATCATATATCATTCGTGATTTTGAGACAGAGTCTTTTGAAAATCGTAAAGCAGCCTTCCAAAAGATTGCCGATGAAATGAATAAAACTTATGGTCAGACACGAGTTGATTTGGTAATCAAGGATCAATACTATAACATGCGTCAAGTCATTGAAAAAAATATGATGCCTGTTGAGTTGGCTAAGGAGGTTATGGAGGACCTAGGAATTGTTCCAGTGATTGAGCCAATACGTGGTGGAACAGATGGTTCAAAGATATCCTTCAAGGGCATTCCAACGCCAAACCTTTTTGCAGGTGGTGAAAATATGCATGGTCGTTATGAGTACGTTTCTTTGCAGACAATGGAAAAAGCTGTAGATGTTATTCTTGGAATTGTCAGTAAATCTTAATTGTGCTTGCTAAAAGCTGATTTTATGGTAAAATTAGAAGTAATGGAGGTACTGAGATGATTAAAATTTTCGGCAAGTATCGTTACCATTGGCAACCCGAATTATCTTGGCTTATCATTTATTGGTCTTTAGCCATCACGCCAATCTTTATTGCAGGGGTCCTTCTGTTCGAGTTGTACTCGGTGCCCTCACATATTTTGATGCTTTTCACTATTTTTGTTGCTTTATTTGGTCTAGGGTTTCATCGTTACTTTATTATTGAAGATTATGGAATATTGCGTATTGTTTCTTTCAATATTTTTAAACCGCGTAAGGTGCAGATTAGTGATATTGAAAAAGTGGAAGTTATCAAAACCGGCTTGTGCCTCATTTTTAAAAATGGAAAGAAACGTCAGTTTTATATGAGAAAGTGGCCTAAGAAATATTTCTTAGATGCTTTAGCGCTTCATCCTAATTTCAAAGGTGAGGTAGAACTAATGGATCATATGACTAATTTTGATTATTTTGCATTTTATGAGGAACCAAAAAAAGCCCTCAAGATTAAACTTCGCAAATAAGGGCTTTAGTAGGACAAGATTTGACAGCTGTCAAAGTCTCGGGGCTATTTTCAATCGTTCTACTAAGTTGGTCGCTATCTTTAAACCTAACGATTCCTTCGTCATCATAATCAAAGACGGGAGAGTAGGTTTGGCACAAACCACAAGCGATACATTTTTCTGGAATTAATGATACTTTCATAGTATTATTTTAAAATAGATTTATTGTTTTTACAAGGAGAAAATCATGAGTAAAAAACCATGGGAAGATAAGGTTTCTGAAGAAGAGTCGGAAGAAGTAGTTGATGCTGATTTTCTAGATGATGAAGATGAGTTTGAGGATTATGAAGAAGAGGAGGATGTCACTCCTTCAGATGAAAAACGCGAAAAAGGTGGCGGATTCATTAATTCATCATTCTTGACAGTCTTGCTTGGATTATTCTTTGTTATTGTTGTATGTATTTTGTTCTTTGTTTTCTATACTTCAAATGTTGGTGGAAACAAAACTGCGGAATCTAAGGAATCATCTGGATTCTACTCATCTTCAACTAGCAAAGTTGTTAAATCTTCATCTAGCAAGAAAGACTCAAACAAAGATGAGGAAAGTGAGAAATCTACTACAGAAAAATCTTCAAAAGAGAAATCATCTTCAACTAAAGCATCAAGCTCTTCTAAACATGTAGAAAAAGAAGATGCAACTGAGTCAGCTGAGACAGCACCATCAAGTGCTACGGCAGCAGCAGATGGTTCATCAATTGTTGTTCAATCTGGTGAAGGTGCTGGTTCTATCGCTGCACGTGCAGGTATCTCTGTAGATGAGTTGGAACGTCTTAACCCTGATCACATGACAAGTGGTTACTGGTATGCTAACCCAGGTGATGTGGTTAACGTTCAATAATTTTAAAAGCAAAGGAACATCATGAAAGATATTAGAATTGCTATTGATGGTCCTGCGTCAAGTGGAAAAAGTACAGTAGCCAAGATTATCGCAAAAAATCTTGGCTATACTTATCTTGATACAGGAGCTATGTATCGTTCTGCAACTTATCTAGCTTTGCAGAATGGTTTGACTGAGGAAAATGTACCAGAAATTTTAGATCAACTCTCGCAACACCCTATTTCATTTGGGAAAGCGGCAGATGGTAGTCCAAAAGTTTATGTTGGTGATGTTGATATTACACATCCAATTCGTGATAATCAAGTTACAAATAACGTCTCTTGGGTAGCGGCTATTCCAGAAGTACGTCAAGAACTCGTTTCACAACAACAGCGTATTGCTCAGGAAGGTGGTATCATCATGGATGGTCGTGATATTGGTACAGTGGTTTTACCTGATGCAGAACTCAAGATTTTCATGATTGCTTCTGTTGATGAACGTGCAGAACGTCGTTATAAGGAAAATATTGAAAAAGGTATCCCTGCTGATCTCGAGACACTTAAAAAAGAAATTGCTGAACGTGACTATAAAGATAGTCACCGTGAGGTATCACCTCTTAGACCAGCTGAAGATGCCATCACTTTTGATACTACAGGTGTGTCTATTGATGGTGTTGTGGAATTTATTCAAGAAAAAGCAAAAAAAATTATTGACAAAGGATGACTCACTTGTTATACTAATAGCAATGAGAAAAGCAGAAGTGAGAACTTCTCGCCTTGCGACTTAGGTTGTCTGGCCCAACATGTCAAATCCTTAAAGGGATATTATGTGTGCGGGCTTGTATATCAAGTCCGCTTTGTTTTTCTCTAAAAAAATAAAGAGGTGAAGATCATAGCTAAGAAAGATCTATTTATTAATGATGAAATTCGCGTTCGTGAAGTTCGTCTTGTTGGTCTTGATGGTGAACAATTGGGCATTAAACCATTGTCAGAAGCACAGGCTATTGCAGATGATGCAAATGTTGACCTGGTTCTTATCCAACCACAAGCTACGCCACCTGTTGCGAAGATTATGAACTATGGTAAGTTCAAATTTGAGTATCAAAAGAAACAAAAAGAACAACGTAAGAAACAAAGCGTTGTTACCGTTAAGGAAGTTCGCTTGAGTCCAGTTATTGATAAAGGTGACTTTGAAACTAAACTTCGTAACGGCCGTAAATTCCTTGAAAAAGGAAACAAGGTAAAAGTTTCTATCCGATTCAGAGGTCGTATGATTACTCATAAAGAAATCGGAGCTAAGGTATTGGCGGAATTTGCTGAAAAAACACAAGATATTGCGATTATTGAGCAAAGAGCGAAGATGGATGGACGTCAAATGTTCATGCAACTTGCACCAATTCCTGACAAAAAATAATTGTCAAATTAACACTATTTTAAGAGGAGAATTTTAAAATGCCAAAACAAAAAACACACCGCGCATCAGCTAAACGTTTCAAACGTACAGGTTCAGGTGGATTGAAACGCTTCCGTGCCTTCACATCTCACCGTTTCCACGGTAAAACTAAAAAACAACGTCGTCACCTTCGTAAAGCGTCAATGGTACATCCAGGTGACTTTAAACGTATTAAATCAATGGTTTCACAAATGCGTTAATCCGCTAGAAGCATTTCAAATTAACTAAACTAGAACTAATTCGGAGGAATATATAAATGGCTCGTGTTAAAGGTGGCGTTGTATCACGCAAACGTCGTAAACGTGTATTGAAACTTGCTAAAGGTTACTATGGTGCAAAACACATCTTGTTCCGTACTGCAAAAGAACAAGTAATGAACTCTTACTACTATGCATACCGTGACCGTCGTCAAAAGAAACGTGATTTCCGTAAACTTTGGATCACACGTATCAATGCGGCAGCTCGTTTGAACGGTTTGTCATACTCACAATTGATGCACGGTTTGAAATTGGCTGAAATTGAAGTTAACCGTAAAATGCTTGCTGATTTGGCAGTTAACGATGCAGCAGCTTTCACAGCTCTTGCAGATGCAGCTAAAGCAAAACTTGGTAAATAAGAATTAAGATGGGGTTTACCCATCTTTTTTTATGGAGGTAATTATGATTCGTTTAGCAAGAGCAGAAGATATTCCAAGATTACAGGAGCTATTGGAGCAGATTCTTATAGTGCATCATCATGCACGCCCTGATGTTTTTAAGTCAGAAGGCAGTAAATTTACAGATGCAGACTTAGAAGCAGTGATTAATAATCCAACTAAACCCATTTTTGTATATGAGGATGAAGAAGGCCGTATCTTAGGTCATCTATTCTTAATGATTAAAGAAGTATCTGATAATAATGGTCCACTAAAGGCTGTTAAGACTCTTTTTATTGATGATTTATGCGTTGATAAGGAGGCTCGAGGTCAAAAATTAGGGGAGAATCTTTATCAATTTGCCTTGGACTATGCTAAGGAGCTAGGTTGTTATAATCTGACACTTCACGTATGGAATGATAATGCGGGTGCTGTACGTTTTTACGAACGTTTAGGTATGAAACCGAGATATACAGAAATGGAAACTATCCTAAAATAATACGTTTTCATGAGAGAAATTTAACTTACGAGGAATAAAAAATTTTGATATGCTGAAAGAGAACTTTTAGAAATGGAGAATTTTAATGCCTCGTAATTTTAAAGAAGCTTTGCTTTTTACGATTTTAATGTGTGGAATGATGGTCTGTGGGATGAGTCTCTGGAATCTTCTCATCCTTGATTGGTCTGGAGTTGTTCCCTTTGCTTGGGGTCACTTTTTCCAAGGTTATCTTCCTGGATTTGTGGTTGCTTTCTTACTGGATATGCTTTTGGTGGGACCACTAGCCAAGACAATTGCATTTGCAATTTTACATAAAGTAAAAGCCCATGATAAACGATGGGCGAAGATTTTAGTGATTTCTGGAACCATTGCGCTATTCATGGTAACCTTTATGTCGCTCTATGGATTAGTGTACAACGGTCAGTCAGGGACGCTATCATCCTATGGCCGTGCTTGGTTGACAAATGTTATCATGGCCTTACCACTTAATTTTTTAGTAGTTGGTCCCATCTCACGTTTTATTTTGGGCAAACTACAAAAACCATTGCCTGGTAAAGAAGTCGTAGAGAATTTTGAAGATGATGACGAATTACCAACGATAATTTAAGTATAGAACTGGAGTTTCTCTCCAGTTTTTTTATATTAAAAGCAGCCACGGATGTGACTGCTTAATGATGATTAGTTTTTCTTTTTCATTTCACCATGTGGGTAGTAAGTTCCCTCTGGCATATCGTTAATGAAAACATGAATAGCTTCTTTAGGTGCTTTTGCAACACGTGATACAACCTCAGTAACTTCGCGAGCAAGTTCGATTTTTTGTTCTTCAGTACGACCTTCAAAGAGATCAATTTTTACAAATGGCATAATGCATCTCCTTAGTTTTGATAGTCCTATTATAGCATTAATTAAGAGAATATTCTAAAGTTTTTGGAAATTCTTGAAATGATAATATTGCAATGCTACAATATGAGTGATTTCAATAGTAGAGCCTAAAGTAAAAAGAGGCCGGTAGCTAAGAGAAAGCGTTTCTAGTTGAAAGCAATAGTATTACTTTTGATTCGATTATTACTGATTTAAGAAATGTTTCACATGCTATTCAAAATGGTAAGGCGTCTTGTGATGATGAGTAAGTGATTGTATTTTCTTTATAAAGGATGAAAACTCTTACTAAAAATGGTAAAATAATGCTAACTAGAGACAGTAAGGAGTAAATTATGACAATTGATTTTCGTGCCGAAGTTGATAAGCGCAAAGATGCTTTGATGGAGGACCTTTTTGGTCTTTTGCGTATTAACTCAGAACGTGATGATAGTAAGGTTGATGATAAGCACCCATTTGGTCCTGGACCAGTAAAAGCTTTGGAACATTTTCTTGCTTTAGCAGAACGTGACGGCTATAAAACTCGTAATATCGATAATTATGCTGGTGACTTTGAATTTGGTCAAGGTGATGAAGTTTTGGGTATCTTTGCACACTTGGATGTGGTTCCAGCTGGTAGCGGTTGGGATACAGATCCTTATGAACCTGTAATCAAAGATGGCAAACTTTATGCCCGTGGGTCATCAGATGATAAAGGCCCAACAATGGCTTGTTACTATGCCTTGAAAATTATTAAAGAACTCGAGCTTCCAGTATCTAAGCGTGTGCGCTTCATTGTTGGTACTGATGAAGAATCTGGTTGGGGCGATATGGAATATTACTTCGCTCATAATGGATTAAAAGATCCTGATTTTGGTTTTTCACCTGATGCAGAATTCCCAATTATCAATGGTGAAAAAGGTAATATTACAGCCTATCTCCATTTTGAAGGTCAAAATGATGGGGACTTTAGTCTTGTGTCCTTTAATGGTGGTTTGCGTGAAAATATGGTTCCTGAATCAGCAAGTGCAGATTTTACTGGACCTATCACTTTGAAAGAACTCGAGGCCAAATTAGCAGACTTTGTTGTGGAACAAGAAGTAACTGGTCAAGTGACCGAAGAAGCTGGTGTTTTCCATGTGACTATTCATGGGAAATCAGCTCATGGTATGATGCCTCAAAATGGTATTAATGGGGCAACCTACTTGGCACTCTTCCTTAGCCAATTTGATTTCCAAGGCAATGCTAAAACGTATTTGGATTTAATTGCTGAAACACTTCATAAGGATTTCTTTGCTGAAAAGACAGGTCTTGCATTTACAGATCCTAAGATGGGTGAATTGACCATGAATGCAGGTGTATTTAACTTCGCTAAGGAATCAGAAGATAATACGATTGCTCTGAATTTCCGCTATCCTCAAGGGGTTGATACGGATGCTATTAAGTCTGATCTTGAAAAACTCGAAGGTCCTAAGGCGGTTAGTCTCTCAGAACACGGTCATGTGCCACACTATGTACCAGTTGATGATCCTATGGTAGAGACTCTTCTTTCAGTCTATGAGAAACAAACAGGGCTTAAAGGTCATGAACAAATTATTGGTGGCGGAACATTTGGACGTCTCCTCAAACGTGGTGTTGCCTATGGAGCTATGTTCCCTGGTTATGTTAACACGATGCACCAAGCAAATGAGTTTACTGAGGTCGAAGACTTGTACCGTGCAGCTGCCATTTATGCAGAAGCTATCTATGAGTTAATCAAATAAAAAAGAGAGACAGTTTTGTCTCTTTTTTGAGGAGGAAAATATGGAAACACTTGAAGAATTAACGCAAGCAATCATGTCCGATGAACAAAATAAAGCTTTTACGGAACAAGGTATAAAACCCTTGTTTACCATTCCAAAAACGGCACGAATTAATATCGTAGGACAAGCTCCTGGTATTCGTGCCCAAGAGTCCGGCCTTTACTGGAATGATCCTAGCGGTGATAATCTCAGGGATTGGATGGGTGTTTCACGCGAAGAATTTTATGAATCTGGCATGTTTGCTATTGTGCCAATGGATTTTTATTTCCCAGGTCATGGTAAATCAGGTGATTTACCTCCTCGCAAAGGATTTGCAGACAAGTGGCATGAGAAAGTTCTTGCTTTAGCTCCTGATATTCAATTGACGATTTTAGTAGGTAACTATGCACAACGTTACTATTTGCATCAAAAATCATCGGCAAAATTAACGGATACAGTTAAGCATTACAAAGATTACCTTCCAGAGTTTTTTCCTCTCGTTCATCCCTCTCCTCGAAATAATATTTGGCAAGCCAAAAATCCATGGTTTATGGAAGAAGTAGTTCCTGATTTGAAGTCCTTAGTCAAAAACATCTTAAGTCAATGATTTCTGATATCTGCACTTGGATTGTCTTTAGGTATTGTTATCAAATCAATGAAGCAAGTAACAGAGCTATCCAAATGATATAAAAATTTGAGCCCCTTGGGGCTTTTTTGATTCTATAACAAAAATAGTTGCAAAAATAATTAACGAAATTTTAATACTTAGCTTATATAATGCAATTTAATTCTAATTTTCAGAAGAAGTAACATATAAAATTAAGGTAGCCGTCCTTTTAAACTAAAGAATCAATTAAATTACACTTACAAATTGAAAAATAGTATAAATTTTGAAAATATTAAGACAATTCTATTGACAGAAAGTTTAAAAGTGATAGACTTTAGGTGTTAAGAAAATATAGAAGGAAATTTGTGATATGGGAAGAAAAGATTCACAACGTTTTTCAATCAGGAAGTATAGCTTTGGAGTTGCTTCTGTTCTTTTGGGGACAACCATTCTTGCGATGGGGGCAACTGGTGTACATGCAGATGAGGTTTCAACTTCAGCTGCTACTGATACACCACTGCTTCTGTGCTAACAGATACTGCTGCCAATCCGGCAACGACTGTTGATTATTCAGAGAAGCAAGTTGTTTCTGTCAAAGAAGAAGGAAATACCACTGTAACAACAAGTGTTGTTACAACTGATAGTCTTGAGGATGCTAAAGCTTCTGCGGTAAAAGAAGGGGTAGAAGTCGAAGAAACTGCACCTCAAACACATACAACCCTAGAGGGTGCTATTGCTGACAATCAAGCTCAATCAAAAGAGATTAATACGGTTGTTTCTGATTATCAGAAAGCAAAAGAAAGCCACAAAAAAGATGTAGCTGAGTATGATAAGGCTAAGGCTGAGTACGATGCTAAAGTGGCCGAAAAAGCAGCAGCTGATAAAGCAAACGCTGCTTCTAAAGCACAGTATGATACTGATCAAGCTGCTTATGAAAAAGGGTTAGCTAAGTACCAAGCTGATAAAAAAGCCTATGATGCAGCATTGGAAGAGTATAATACTCAAAAATTAACTTATGATTCTAAAGTCGCAGAAAAAGCAGCTGCCGATGCAGCTAATGCTAAGTCAGAAGCTGATTATAAGGTACAGTTGGCTGTTTATGAAACTGCTAAGAAGAACTATGAAGCTGCTATGGCTCAGTATACCAAAGACAAGGCAAAATATGATGCTGAGAAGGAAGCTTATGATGCTAAAGTAGCTGAAAAAGTTCGTACAGAAATCGAAAACAAGGCTGCTCAAGAGCAGTATGAGAAAGAATTAGCTACTTATAATGCCGCTTACGAAAAATATCAAACCGATTTAGCTGCCTACAAGACTGCCAAAGCCGCCTACGATGTTAAAGTAGCCGAAAAAGCAGCAGCTGATGCAGCTAATGCAGAAGCTAAAGCTAAGTATGATGCGGAAATGGTCACTTACGAAGCAGCCTTGTCTAAATATAAGACAAATAAGGCTTCATATGATGCCGCTCTAGCTGAATACAATACGAAAAAAGCAGCCTATGATGCTAAAGTAGCTGAGAAAACACAAGCAGAAATTACTGATAAGGCTGCTCAAGAGCAATATGAGAAAGATCTTACTGCTTACAATACGGCTTACGAAAAATATCAAACTGATTTAGCTGCCTACAAGACTGCTAAAGTAGCCTACGATGCCAAAGTAGCCGAAAAAGCAGCAGCTGATAAGGCAAATACGGAAGCTAAAGCCAAGTATGACGCAGAAATGGCTGTTTACAATACAGCTAAAGCGCAATACGATAAAGATTTACAAGAATATCAAGCTAAGAAAGCGCAATACGATAAAGATAAAGCAGCCTATGATCAACTTGTTGCTATTAAAGCAGAAGAAGATGCTGCAAAAGCTAAGTATGAGGTTGAGCTTGCAAAATACAATGTAGATTTAGAGCAATACGGCAAAGATTTTGCTACCTACCAAACAAAACTTGCTGAATATCAAACAGCTTTGGCACAGTACAAAGATGCTAAGGCAGCCTATGATAAGTACATGAATGATAATGGTTTCCAAGATCTAAAAGATGTAGAAACTGTTCAAGATTTGACCTTCCAACGTGAAGGTGGAGCCATTCATACCATCGATGGCATCAGTGCTTATCTCACTCGTGATGCTCAAGCTCGTTTGAATACAAGCAATGTCCATCAGTATGATTCCAATAAATTGGAAGCTTCAGATATTGTAGCAACTAGTCCTTGGGCTAATAATGAAACTGAGTATATTCAAGTTAAGGAAGGCGATAAATTTGTTGTTACTTATGATAACTTGAATCAGTCAAGCATGCGTGAAAATACGGATATGCATCCAATCAAGCGAGTGATTTATCGCTATGAAATTTTGAGTCTTCCATCAAATGACGGTAAAGGAATTGCAGCCGTTAGCTCAGACCCAACTGTAACACTAACAGTCGGTGCTTCAACAGACCAAAATAAACCAGTTAAAGTTGCTGTAGATGTTGAATTCTATGATGGTAATGGCAATAAGTTTGATTTGACACAGCACAATGCGATTGTTGCTTTGAACTCTCTTAACCACTGGACAGGTGCTTCTTATGTAGATAGTGGGGATAAACCTCGTGCCCTTACAGTAGAAGCCAAGGATAAAGATGGTAACACTGTTCGAGGATCTTGGAATCCATATGCAGATGGTTCATCAATGAGCATTGAAAACAATGCAGTTGTTGTTAAAAATGGAACAGCTGACTTTGGTACTGCTGACGTCACTATCTCTGCTGAAAACCCAATCAAGATTGTGGCACAAAAAGCAACGTGGAATGGTAGTGAATTTACAGTTAGTGAAGAAACTGTTATTGACGCAACTTCAGTCAATGTTTCAGGTGCTGGGAATGGTCACTCTATCGGAACAGATGAGTTCACATTAGATGGTAAAGATGATGTTATCGGTTCTTATACGATTGATCCAACTTCAGGACGTATCATCTTTACTCCTAAGAAGAAATTTGAAAATGTAGAGCACCAAGAATCTGTAAATGTTGGAAACAATAAATACATTCCAATTCCAAATTCAAGTGTTTCTTACGATTCTGCTACAAAAGAGGTGACATCATTTAAAGATAACCAATACATTGAACATGGATCTATCTTTAATGGTGAATCTTCAACGACTCTTGAAGGTTGGGACAATCCATCTTCTCCATACCTCTATTATGGTGGAGCAGGCTTGAAGATGGCTGATGGTCACTTGGTATTTACGGCCAATGGAGCTAATGCATCTGGTCAACCAACGGTTTACTGGTTTGCGATTAACTCAAACGTTGGTATTCCAAAAAATCCAGGTGAAGCGCCAAAAGAGCCAACAGCTCCTGAAGAACCAAAGGCTCCAACACCACCAACGATTACATTGGAAGTTCTTCCAGCGGTACCAACAGAACCAACTCCGCCAACAGCCCCTACGGCACCAACAGAACCTAACTATACAGTTGTTACAGTTGATGCAGAGGAACCTAAGGCTCCAACAGAACCAAAAGCTCCAACGCCGCCAACTCCAGCTTTAGTTGAAGTGCCAGTAGAGCCACGTAAGATTACGGCACCAGTAGAACCTAAGGCTCCGACTCCACCTACACCTGTAGTTGTAGAGATACCTGGTGAGCCAACAAAACCAACGCCACCAACAGAGCCAACAGCTCCAACACCACCAACTATGGTCACAGTTAATGTTCCTAATAAACCTGTTTCACCTAAAGAACTTGTAGCTCCTAAGGTAAAATGGCATAAAAATTATCTTGTTGAGCGTGTAACACGTCCAGTACCAACGACGCCACCAACTCCTCAAAAACCAAAAACTCCTGGAACACCTACAGGACCAAGCGTTACACCAACTTCTTCTATAGTTGCTAAGCAAGAAACAGAAAGAACTAATAGCGCCGTATTGCCAGAAACAGGTGACTCTAACCAAAAATTAGCATCTGTAACAGGTCTAGGCCTGCTTTCAATGGCCCTTTCAGGTCTATGGTCAGCTCGCAAACGTAAACATTAATAAGATAAAATGAAAGATTAGGTTGTTTTGCTATGCAAGACGGTCTAGTCTTTTTTTGTTACTTATTCTTTGCATATTATCGGCATAAATAAGTTTGAATGTTAAAACTAATAGGGGAAAGGAGAGGACATGATTTAGGTGAAATAGCTATCCAAAAGCTAAATATTACTATGAAAAGTAAAATGAAAGCTTATAGTTGATTGTTTTTCATAATCTTTTCAATAAAAAAACATTAAAGCGAATTGGACTAGATATTATAAAATTAAACCTCCTTTTTGTATCGAAAACGCTATTAATAATAGGGTTTTGTCTATCAAATATTTTGATATTAAAAAGTATTTGAATTTAAGAATCTAATCCAATTTAAAGGAATGCGTGTTTTTATGAGATATCTCAAATTGACATGGTTCTTTCTTTTGTTAGAATATGAACATAACTAAATATAGAAGGACGTAATTTAAATGGGGAAAAAGGAATTACAACGTTATTCACTCAGAAAGTCTAGCCTTGGTGCGGCTTCTGTTCTTTTGGGGACTGCAGTTCTTGCAGTAGGAGCTTCAAATGCAAGCGCTGATGAGGTAGCAACAACTACAGATTCAGCAACACCAGCAGTTGAAGCAACAGATGCTGTTGAAGAAACCACTTCAGCCGTAGCAGATTCAACTGAAAAGAAAGTTGTTAACGTTACTGAAGAAGGCAACACAACTGTTACAACGAGTGAAGTAACAAATACAAGCTTAGAAGCTGCAAAAACAGCTGCAACTAACGAAGGGGTTGAGGTTAAGGAAGAACCTGCTCAAACCAAAGAAACTGTTGAAGCAGCTGCTGCAGATAATAAAGCACAAGCAGAGAAAATCAATACAGTCGTTTCTGATTATAAAGCGGCTAAAGAACAATACAAGTCAGATAAAGCTGACTATGATAAAGCAAAAGCAAACTATGATGCCAAATTAGCTGAGAAAGCACTTGCTGATAAAACAAATGCTGAAGCTCAGGCTAAATATGATACTGAAAAAACAGCTTATGATAAAGCTTCAGAGCAATACCAAATTGCTAAGCAAGCTTATGACTCAGCTCTTTCAGAGTACAAGACTAAGAAAGTTACTTATGATGCTAAGGTAGCAGAAAAAGAAGCCGCTGATAAAGAAAATGCGCTTTCTGCAGCTAAATACCAAGCAGAATTGGCAACATATAACCAAGCAAAAGCTGATTATGAAGCAGCTCTTGCTCAGTACAATAGCGATAAAGCCAAATACAACGCTGAAAAAGCTAACTATGATAATAAAGTAGCTGAAAAAGTTGTTACTGAGAAACGTAACGCTGAAGCTGAAGCTAAATATCAAACTGAGCTAGCAGCATACAATGAAGCAAAAGCTAAATATGATGTAGAAAAAGCAGCATATGACAAGAATCTTGAACTTTATAACGCTAAGAAAACAGCTTATGAAGCAGATCTTGAAACAAAACAAGCTATTGAAAAATACAATGCAGATGCTAAAGCTAAATACGAAGCTGCCTTGGTTGTCTACAATGAGCAAAAAGCTAAATATGACCAAGAGTACCTTGAGTATCAAAACAAATTAGCTGTTTACCAAACAGCACTTAAACAATACCAAGATGCTAAAACAGCTTACGATAAATACATGAATGATCCTGTATATCGTAACCTTAAAGATGCTGAAGTTGTTCAAGAATTGACTTTCCAACGTGAAAACGATGCGACACACAAAGTTGAAGGTGTAAGCAACTACTTGACAAAAGAAGCACAAGAGCGTCTTAACACAAGTAATGTTTTCCAATATGATTCTAACAAGTTACAAGCATCTGACATTGTCTCAAACAGTCCTTGGACAAACACTGAAGACGAGTGGATTCAAGTTAAAGAAGGTGACAAATTTGTTGTTACTTATGATGGCTTGAACCAATCAAGCATGCTTGTTGAGAATGAAGCATCAGCAATCAAACGTGTTGTTTACCGTTACGAAATCGTTAGCCTTCCATCAAACGACGGAAAAGGTATCGCGAAAATCAGTAAGGATCCAACAGTAACTATGACAGTTGGAGCATCAACTGATCAAGATAAACCAGTTAAAGTAGCTGTAGATGTTGAGTTTTACGATAAAGATGGTAAAATGTTCAACCTTAGTGAGCGTAATGCTATCGTAGCACTTAACTCACTTAACCACTGGAACGGTGCAGCTTATGTTGAAACATCTGAGCGCCCACGTCCACTTACAGTAGAAGCGAAAGACGTTAATGGTAATACTGTTCGCGGTACTTACAATCCTTACGCAGATGGTTCTACTTTGGCAATCCAAAACGGTGAAGTTGTTACAAAATCTGGTTACGCAGATTTTGGTGGAGCTACAGTTAACATTTCAGATGAGAACCCACTTAAGGTAGTGGTTCCTATCACTGACTGGAATGGTTCAGAATGGGTTGTCTCACGTGAAATTCCAACTGATGTAACAACTCTTAATGCTTCAGGTAGTGGTAATGGCCACGCTCTTGGTAACCAAGATTATACGTTTGGTGATAAAGATGATATTATTGGTTCATACAGTGTTTCTGCTGAAACAGGTTTGATTACATTCACACCTAAGAAAAAATACCAATCAACACGCCACCAAGAATATGTAAATATTGGTGATAACCAATTCATCGCTATTCCAAAATCATCAGTTACTTATGATGCTGCCACTAAAGAAGTAACATCAGTCAATGATAACCAATACATTGATCATGGTGCAGTCTTTAATGGTGAGACAACATCAGAATTGACAGGTTGGGATAACGCTGATTCACCTTACCTCTACTATGGAGGTGCAGGTATCAAGATGACTAATGGTCACTTGGTATTTACTGCTGAAGGTGCAAATGCTGAAGGTGCACCAACAGTTTACTGGTTCGCAATCAACTCTAACCTTGGTTTGCCTAAGAATCCAGGTGAAAAACCTGAAGAACCTAAGGCACCAACACCACCAACAGCACCGATTAAACCAGTCGTTAAAACAGTTGGTATCAATCCACAAGAACCAACACCACCAACACCTCCAAAAGAGCCAGTGGCACCAACGCCACCAACTCCAGAGGTAGTTGAAGTTCCTGGTAAACCACAAGAACCAACACCACCAACAGGTCCAACGGCACCAACGCCACCAACACCAAAAGTAGTTGAAGTTCCTGCTAAACCAGTAGAACCTAAAACTCCTGAAAAACCAAGTGTTGTCTGGCACAAGAACTATGTCGTTGAGAGAGAGTCTCACGTGGTACCACCAACTCCACCGACTACTCCACCAACACCTGTTACTCCTCCAACTCCAGTGACACCACCAACTACACCAACTCCAGATACTGAAGTTCCTGTAGTGCCTCAAGCTGAGTTGCCACAAACTGGTGAGCACACTAGCAATGCTGGATTTATTGGACTTCTTTCAATGATTTTTGCAGCCTTTGTAGGATTCTTCAAACGTCGTAAAGAAGATTAAGTGGTGCTATTAAATTAGTTCCCCATCAAAACTAGATTCTATTTAGGATCTAGTTTTTATTTTTGCTCGTTTTTCCTCCCTCATATCATTTCTATTTACTGGTGAAACATGTTATAATTATTTTGAACGACTATTTTAGAAAGATGCAAGGAGACGAGCATGGAAGAACTTAAGAAAATCGCTGGTGTAACCGCTGCCAAATATGTTGAAGATGGAATGGTTGTTGGACTCGGTACAGGGTCAACAGCCTACTTCTTTGTAGAGGAAATTGGCCGTCGTATTAAGGAAGAAGGTCTTAGTGTTGTTGGTGTAACGACATCAAGTCAAACCACTAAACAAGCTGAAGGCTTAGGCATTCCTTTGAAGGCAGTGGATGACATTGACAGTATTGATGTTACTGTTGATGGAGCCGACGAAGTAGACCCTCAACTCAACGGGATTAAAGGTGGCGGTGGTGCCCTTTTGATGGAAAAAATCGTTGCTACACCTACAAAAGAATATATCTGGGTGGTTGATGAGTCTAAAATGGTTGATCAATTAGGTGCTTTCAAACTACCAGTTGAAGTGGTTCAATATGGTGCTGACCGTCTGTATCGTGTCTTTGAGTCTAAGGGCTATAAGCCATCATTCCGACTTACGGAACAAGGTGACCGCTTTGTTACAGATATGAAGAACTTTATTATTGATTTGGATCTCGGCAAAATTA
>ENA-OPAL01000538-OPAL01000538.1-human-gut-metagenome-genome-assembly--contig:-NODE-538-length-29291-cov-4.270899_pt1 | contig 29291 bp, 19 predicted proteins | sample MGYA00241057_ERZ501430 | MGnify/ENA primary metagenome ERZ501430 (study PRJEB25962, sample SAMEA2042506) | human gut metagenome | biome: human gut; feature: human-associated habitat; material: faeces...
TTATCTCGTGTTAAAGCGGGACAGCCTCTTTTATTGATTCCTTGAATCTTGTTTAATAGCTCTTTCTGATAATTGCCTTCACGCTTTCACCTTGTTGCATTAGATTGATAAACAGTCGTTTCTGGTGAAAGATGATGTTTCACGGTGAAATCATGTTACTTCCGGTAAATTTATTTCTTGGGGGTAATACGTGCTGTCCATCCACCTCCGGGAGCCATTTCAATATTCAATTTGTCGTTGGCTTTCACCGTACGTATTTCTTTGCGGTAATCGGTGGCTTCCCGATCCGCATTGATGCCGTCGGCAAAGATTTCGGCTTCGTATTCACCTTCATTCAAAAAGGACAGGTCGATGGTGCATTGACGAGGTGTCCAGTCCGTCATGGCTCCTACATACCAGATACCATCTTTGCAACGTGCCAGGCTGATGTATTCGCCTACTTTACCGTCTAAGGCCACGGTTTCATCAAATACGGTGGGAACTTTGGCTATGAAGTCTGTACATTCCTGTTCTTTCCGGTATTTGTTCGGACTGTCTGCCAGCATCTGTAACGGAGATTCAAAAAGTGTATACATGGCCATCTGATGAACACGGGTACCTTGACTCATAGGACGGTCATAGACGGCACGGAAGGCACTGCGTGTAGCGTTGATCATTGCTCCGGGAGTATAGTCCATCGGGCCTGCCAGCATACGCAGGAATGGAGCACTGACGTCATAACGGGGAAAATCGTGAAGCGGTTGACCGTTGACGATAGGTTCCCATTTGGCATTTTCCAGTCCTTTGACACCTTCAAAATTAAGAATATTGGGATAAGCGCGTTGTATACCGCCCGGCTTGATACCGTGATAGTCAAGTACCAGGTGGTTGTCGGCTGCTTTCTGTGCCAATTCGTACATGGAGCGGATGACGGGCTGGTCGTCGCGGTCGAAGAAGTCTATCTTGAAGCCTTTGATACCTAGTTTGCTGTAGTGCTTGAAGGTATTGTCGGTGTCCTTGATGGCATTTCTCCAACTGGACCAGAGGATGATTCCTACATTTTTCTGATTCCCATAAGCAATCAGTGCTTCAAGATCTATCTCCGGATTTACATCCAGTAGGTTCTCCGGACTGCTCCAACCCTCATCGATAATGATGTATTCCAAGTGATTTTCAGCCGCAAAATCGATGTATGCTTTGTAAGTGGGCGTGTTTATCCCTGCCTTGAAGTCTACTCCGGTCAAATTGCAGGCATTCCACCAGTCCCAGGCCACTTTACCGGGTATTATCCACGAGGTATCGGTCAGGCGGCAGGCAGGAGCCAGACGTTGTGCCATGTCGTTGTCCGCCAGTTGGGTATCCTTTTCACTGACGATGACCACTCTCCAGGGGAGTGTCTGCCAGGCATCGGTATGTGCCAGGTAGTCTGCCCGTCGGGTAGGTACAAAGTTCAAGCGGTTATGTCCGCCCACTGTCTCTTCCAAAGGGTAGGGAGCAAAAGTGGCTGTCAATGCGTGTGGTTTGTCATTGTTCCGAAGCAGGAACATGCCCGGATAATTTTCTACTCCCGCATCCATGATGACAGCTTTGTGCCCATTCCCCAAGTCTACCATTAACGGAGTAATGGCCAGTGAATCGGGTATCATTTCAGACAGTTTGCATTCATCGTAATAGGATTCGAAAGGGTAGCAATAGCGTTCACCGCCACGGTTGTCATTTACGTAGGGGATGAAAGCCTGATGGTCTGCTGTAAAATTGAATTCGGCTGTTTCCTGTTCAATGAGCATTGGTTTCCGCTGTTCCAGAATGAAGCGATAGGCTGCTCCATCGTCATAAGCCCTGAATTCGATGCTGTATCCGCCTTTGCATTTCAGCAGGAGCTGATTATATTGGTCTTTTACCACGGTACGTTTGTAGAAAGGCGTGGAGAACGAGGTCTGGATTTCTTTTTCTGAGGCTTTACTCACTTTGACAGGATTCCCCCATGTAGTTTCCGTACCGTTTGGGCGATCCTCTCTTATCTTCAAGGCAATGGCAGAGGGAAGTATGACCGTATCTCCCTGTTGTTCGATGCTCCAGGTCAAAGCCTTTTCCGTACAGATGTTGATGTTCAGTTTGCCGTCGGGTGATGTCAGCCGGTAGTCTTGTGCCCATACACTTCCTGTCAGTAGATAAAACAGGAGACCGGCAATGGATGTTTTTCTTAGTAATGAATGTTTCATGATGAATTTATGTTAGTTTTGTAGGTAAGGTTACCACTTTTTTACTGCAGGTTTTCCTCCTTCTGATTTTTGCAAGATTTATGTATCTTGTGTGATTCTTTACGTGCATAGTAAATACAGGTTCCCTGTTAGTTACAAAGATATACTTCTGTGAACAATATACCATAAAATTTGTGGCTTTATTGTTGTTCGTTCGGAGTTTGAGGAATGATGCTAACTTTGCAGTGGTGGGAGATAATGATTGAATCTTTTAATCGAGACCGGTCTTTTCAGGCCTTTCCATCATTTGGGCTTCGCCTCATTATAGTTTGTAGAGAGGTGGTATGGTTGGATAATTCTAAATAAAAAATCCCGATTTCGCATGGAAATCAGGATTTTAAGTGGTGCCACCAGGAATCGAATATCTAAATTCAAAGTCCTAATTTACAGCACTTTAATATCTTTGAAAAAATCCCCGAACCACTGAATCTGCCATATGCCAAGTTCACCAATTTTCGATAGATTCTCGTTAATCATCCTTTGACTTTACAAAGGTAAGAGTTCGGTTCTATTCCTCCAAATATTTATATAGTTATTTAGGGGTAGCTACAAGCTATTTTATAAAGTTTAGTTTCTGATTATTAGTGATTTAAGAAATGTCATTCAAATGCCAAAACTTTGTTTCTTTCCAATATATCTATAATGTCCTGTTCCTTATAGAGAATCTTTCCTCCTATTTTGTAATAGGGCAATTTACCATTCATTCTATATTCAATGAGTGTTCTTTTGGTTATTTTGAGAGCCTTTGATAATTCTTGTTCTGTTACATAGCGGTTCCCATCCAATATAGGTCTGTAGATTAAAGAATTTGTATCCAATATTTGGGATATACCTTCCATGGCTTCAATAAATCTCTTGACCTCATTACTATCCTTATTCAATACCATCTGTCCCATTTCCATTATTAGTATGTGTTTTGAGGTTCTTCTTCATGTAATTTAGAATATCTTCTTTTTTATAATAAATCTTTCTGTCTATACGACTGAAGGGGATTAGCCCTTTCTGTCTTAAAGACAACAGTTTTCTGTCTGATATATTCATAAGAATACATACATCCTGATTATCCAACCATTCATTCAGTTCAGATTTGGAAGAGTTCAGTCCTTTCAGTTGTTTTTCTATCTTGAACAATATGTCGTTCATTTCCATAAATGCACTGGCCTCTATGTTCACTATCTCCATAATCATTAGTTTAACTAGTTGGGTAAAAATAGAATAGAAAGCTGTGGAACACAAGAGATTATCATCAAAGTTCATAATATGACATCAGATGTCATAGCGAAGTCACCGGACTATGCAGATCGGAGGGAGCTGAAATCCCTGTCTTATTTTGGGATTTGATAAGCAGACTATGTTTTGTTATTTGGGAAGGTGGATTTTCACAGCATTTGTGAGGTCATATATGGAATATAAGGATAGCCGCCTTTGATTTACGGCTATGCGTCACGTCGGTCGCAGTTAATCCCTGTAATCTTTCCTTTAATTCCAATCCGTTTGCCGCCGCATTCTTTTTCAGGTGAATTTTCATGGCGTAAGCCATAAGGAAAATTCTCCTGAAAAAAGAAATAAATGCGGCTGGCAAATCAGGATTGGGATTTATCTTTGATGGAAGGGAGAAATATTTATAGGACTTCTTTCCTTTAAAATGAAAACTTTTCATTAAATTGCGCTCATAATAACAATAATGACTTTATGCAAGATATAAATAGACTGAAATTGGTTCTTGTTGAGAAGAAACGTACCAATAAATGGTTGAGTGAACAGTTAGGTATCAATCCTTCTACAGTGTCTAAATGGTGCACTAACTCTTCTCAACCTGATTTGGAAACTCTTATAAAAATAGCATCACTGCTTGAAGTGAACGTACAGGATTTGTTGAATACTCCTAAGGTATGAAAGTATGGCAATCAATGATAAACAAGTAAAGTATGATTCCGGAATTAATATTTTGGGTAGTATTCCTGATTATGTAGTCATGCTTGAATTTATTTGTGAGTACACAGGAAAGAAATCTGAATCAGAGCAGGCGTTTTCTTTCAGAACTCATAAAACCTTCAATAGATTTCTGGCTGCTATCAAAGCTTCTATTATTAAGTTTGCTAATGATAATCAGAAGAATATGTTTCTTACCGCTATCTGTTCAGATGATTTTTCTGTAAGAGAAAAATTGCTTGTATTGTTTTGGCAGTTGGTTTACGGTAACGCTCTTTTTGCTAAAGTGACCAAAGAAGTGTTTATGAGAGCTGTATATCAGGGGAGGACCTCTCTTTCTGTAATAGATGTATTGAGCTTGCTGCATCATATCAAGGAAACAGAAGATGGGGAATTGAACTGGTCGGAAGAAACTTTGAAAATAACAGCATCCAAATATCTGACAATGCTTAAGAAAATGAACCTGGCTGAAGGTAAAACAGCTAAGAATATATGCCATCCTATCATTACAGGACAGCTGTTTGTTTATTTTATCCGTTGGATAATAGTTACATGTCCAGAGAACAGGACGTTGGAAAATCCATTTGTCATATTTGGATTTATGGACAATAGAAGCATTATCGAGAGATTAAAAAAAGTTGAGTATCTTCCGCTATGGCAGATTAGCCAGATGGGTGAAGATGTAACCATAGATTTGATAGACCATGAGTAGTACATTTCAGATAGAGCATAATCGTTTGTTTGGAGAACTGAGAGAAGTGCTTAAAACAGATATAGCGCGTATCACAGGTAAGGCTAATGGGGGAAGAAGCATACTTTTTGTATATCCTCCTGAAGATGATGATGCATATATAGCGTATGCAAGAGAGAATTTTAATTCCAATGAATATTCCTTTATAGATTTAAGAACTCTTTTTACTGAGTTCGTCTCTGAACAAGGAATAGAGCAGTTTCAGGAGAATTACAAGGAATTTGGAAATGAAGTTTTCTTTAGCGATAATTTCTATGAAGAAACTTTCTTTTGTTATATAATTAAAGCTATAGAGAATTCCTACCAAATGAATAAGATTCCTGTTCTTGTTCATACGGGTGCTATTTATGGTATGGGCTTCTCCAATATCAATATCATGGAACATCGGATTGTGATGTCGGCCCAACTTCCATTGATTGCTTTTTATCCTGCTACTGTGGATAAGGATAACATTAACTTTTTGGGTAAGCAGATTGCTTCCAAATACCGCTGTATCGTAATAAAATAAATCAGAAACCTATTGATTAAAGATGTCTTATGAGTAAGATAAAAGATATACTCTCCATTGAATTGGAGAACGACATAAAGAATGTCATTGACTTGAATTCGCAAAATGAGGAAGATATAAAAGATGAACTGGATGGTTTTATCCTTACGGAAAGTCTTGCCAAACATTTATCTGATTTCCTTGATGTATTCTGTTCAGATATGAAGGAATCAGGAGTGTGGCTTAGTGGCTTTTATGGTTCCGGTAAATCATATTTCGCAAAGATGATAGGTTTCCTGATAGCCAATCCTGTTATTAAAGGAACCCCTATGCGTGACCGGTTTATGCCTAAACTTATTGGTCTTAAGAATAAGGAAATCATAGAGAATCAGATACGTTCATTGAATAAGACAGATTATCAGGTTACTCTGTTCGACTGTGCTAAAGTAGATTCCAGTCATGGCATATCGTATATGGCTATGAGTCATTTCCTGTTGTCTTTAGGGTTTCTGAGTAACTGGATTGGAATGATGGAATTCAATCTGATGCTTGAAAACAGATATGACAAGTTCTTAGCAACAGTAAAGGAGCAGAATGCAGGAAAAGACTGGTATGACATAAGAAAAAAAATGTCAGCAGTTCCGGCTCTTAAAAAAGCCATTCTTACTTTCATGGCAGAAGATGAATATGAAGAAACCCGTAAACTGATAGACGAAAGAATAAAAACATACGATGCTACAAAACTGAAGGAAGATTTGAGGCTTTATCTGGAACATTATCCGGAAAAGAAAATCGTGTTCTTCATTGATGAAATGAGCGAAGCTTTAAGTCAGAAAAAAATTAATCTTCTGGATTTGGAAGGACTTTCGGAAGCCTTGTCTTCTCTTGGAAACAGAGTATGGACAGTGGGTATCGCACAACAGGCCTTTAATGATGTATTGAATGCATCCGGACTGAATATTCATCAGCTCAATAAGGTGGAAGCCAGATTCAAGACCCGTATTCCTATAGCCGCAGAGGAAATTGATACCATCATCCGTAAGCGACTTCTGGCTAAGACCGATTCTGGAAAAGAACAGTTGGAAGCCTATTATGATAAGAACAACGGTATGATTCAGGATATAACCCATATTGCCGGTGTTTCCCTGAATGCCACTAAAGATGAGCATACATACGCTGATTATTATCCGTTCTATGAGCATCAGTTCAAACTGTTGCAGTATTTCCTGTTCGGTTCAAGAGATACGGTAACTTCTCAAATCGGTACCCGCGGTATGTTGGTTTCTGTGTTCGATGTATTGAAAAAAGAAGCTATGACTGAAGCGGACGTATTTACGCATGTTAATGCTACGCAACTATGCCGTCAGGCAGAGGAAAATATTCCGGAAGCATTGCGTATGCGCTATGAACAGGCGGATAATCATATCGGTAAAGAAGGTATGAAGTATGTAGAAGGAAGAGCCTTGCTGCAAACCATTCATTTCCTGGAAAAAGCCAATGCTTATACTACAATAGAAAATATCACTAAGTCGTATGTCCGCAGACCGGAAGACTATTACAGTGTACTTGCAGAAGTAAAGAAAGCACTTGAAATATTGGTAGAGCGTAATGTCTTGATTACATCCGGTAATCAGTATCGTATCACAAGCCAGATAGAACAGCAGATTATCGATGATATGAATTCATTCTCTGCTGAAGTTTATCGTGTACGTGCCGAGATAACCAAGATATTGAAGCAGCAGAAGATTATCAAAGTTTCTCAGACACTTACATCGGATGGACAGGCTATACCTTTCTGTGTGGAAAGTTCTCTTGGAGAGAATTTTGTAAATGCAGGAGAAAAATATATGAAGGTCAGTTTCTATGACGTCTTTCATGAAGATCATGCACAGCTTGTGGTTTCTGTAAAACAGGATACACAGAATCAAAAAGGTATAATAAGTATCATCCCTTCATCTGTTTACGGAACAGAAATCTTTAATCGTGCACAGGAACTTTTAAAGATAGATTATATCGAAACCAAGACCTATCATACAGCCGATGAGAAGAAAGTAGTAAACAATATCGTTTCTACTAAGGAAGAAAAGATGAAAATCCTTACTGAATTGATTAACAAATCATATACGGAAGGAACTGCAGTCTATCTGTTTAACACCTATCAGTTGACTGATTCCAATTACCAGAAAGAGATAGAATCTCTCCAGCGCAAGATGTTTGGAAATATTTTCTATAAGAGACTGGGGGCGTCTTTATCCGATTCATTGGCAGTTAAAGTGCTTACAGCAAACAGTACTCAGCTGACTACCATGTTTGGCGGTTCGGAGGAATTTCGTTTCTTCGATTCAGCCGGTAAGTTTATCGGTGAGAATTTAAGTGTATCTACTGAGATTTTAGAGAAATGCAAGTCGTACTGTACTGGAGATAAACTGGAAGAGGAACTGTCTGCACCTCCTACAGGTTATAAGTTCGGTACTATCATTACTTCTGTGGCGGCCTTATTCCGTGGCAATAAGTTGATAGCTAAGTTCAATGGCGAAGACTTCCATTCTGTATCGGATGCACTTGAAGCTAAGATCTTCGACAATACCCGTAACTTTGCTAAAGCATCGTTCAAGGCTGTCATGAAATCCTTGTCTTATAACGATCGTCAGGAGATTGTAGATATTCTGAAAGAGGACTGCCAGTATAAGAAGATTACCGGAGACAATGCTCCTTCTTATAATTTGAATGATTTTGAGCTGGTCGATTGCATCCGTACACTTTCCAAACGCATGATGGATAAGGTAAAGGACAAAATCATGGGCGATGATGAAATGGAACTTCTGTTCAAACGTTCTGTTCAGGCACGTAATGTATTCAGTCAATATACAGCTGCCGTAACAGAAGCCAATTATATAGCTACCGCACGTACATTCCTTCAGGAAGCGGATGATTATATCAAGGCGGTAGAACAGGTACAGAAAGATTTAAAGTTCATAGATTCTGAGTTTAAGGCTATTGAAGAAGAACGTACTTTTATTCAAAATGTGACGGAGGAATTTGACAAGACAGGAAATGATATGAACCTGATTCGTGGCAAAAAAGAACAGTTTGAAGAGGCACGTGAAAAGGATTTGGTGGCTAATGCTCCATTAATGAAAAAACTGACTCAGGACATTAAGGATATTTATTACGATGTAATGAAGCATAAAGCCGAATTATTGTGTGAAGACGTTTTGGCTTTATTTGCTAAAACAGATGAACTGAAGAGTCAGATAGACCAATATCCTAAGGAATGGAATACAAAACTCTATCGCAAGATTGAAGAATTGGAAAAATCATGGAAACGATATGCAACTGTTAAAGTAAACTTAGATAAATGGAGCGTGAAGTGTAGCAATACAGGCATGTTATTGCGTGACATTGAATATAAGATTACGAATTTGGGTATAGATAAGCAGGAAATTAGTTTGTGGGATACAGAGATTATAACCCAAGATCCTTCACCAAAGAAACCTGATATCCCTAAGTTACCTGATGCTCCGATTCCGGAAGATAAGCCGGCACCAAAACCTATACAGCGCAATATGAAAGCGAAGTTGCCGAAGGGTACCGCTTCTGTTGCTGAATACAGGTCTTGGCTAAAACAGCAGTTGGCAATGCTGAATATGTTTGGTGAGGATGATATTTTGAATTTTGATAATTAAATAGTGATTAATAAGATCGTTTTTTATAATATAAATTTGATTTATGGATTGGATTTTTGATGGTATTGGAACTGAAATTGTTTCATTGATAGTAGGCTTATGTAGCGGAGGCTTTATCGGTTACAGAATAGGAATAAAGAATAAAGTTTCTCAGAGTCAGAAAGCAGGAAATAATTCAAATCAAACACAAATAGGGAGTATAACGAATCATGGAAATACAGAAAGCAGGTGATAATTCTCAGCAAATTCAAATCCAGAATCTAACGATAGGAATTGATGAAAAACGTGCGAGAGAGATTTATGATGAAAAATATAATATCGCCAAGAATAGTTTTACAGAGGAGGCAATAAAGATTGCAAATGAAAGAGTAAAGGAATTAGAAAATAGACTTATACCTAAGATGGAGGCTATTAATGATGGATTAAAAGCCTTTGCGGATCCGAGCTTTCAATTGTTATTAGTTGAAGCTCAGAAAAGTGCTGCAGCTACAGAACGTGAGGTTGATTATGATTTATTATCAGAATTATTGGTCCATAGAATAGAAAGAGGTAGCGATCGACATGTGAGAACAGGAGTTCACCGTGCTGTAGAAATTGTTGAGGATATATCTGATGAAGCATTATTAGCTTTAACGGTAGTTCATTGCGTCAATTCTTTTGTTCCAACATTACCTGATGTAAATCAGGCGTTGGACATATTAAATGATTTATTTGGGAAAATCATATATTTAGAGTTACCGGTAAATCATGATTGGATTGAACATTTAGATATTTTAGATGCTGTTCGTATAAATCAATTCGGAGAATTTAAGAGTATAGAAGATATTTATATAACAAAGCTGAATGGTATAGCTGTTATTGGAATAAAGAAGGATTCTGAAGAATATAATAGGGCAAAAGCAATTTTACAAGAAAATGGATTGAATTTTGATTCAATTCTAGTAGAAAATGTATTAAATCCTGATTTTGTCCGGATTAAAATTAGTAACATTGAAGAAGTTAAAAATCTGAGGATTATACATTCAATAAATGGAGAAAATATTGTTATCCCTTTTTCCGATGCGCAAAAACAAGCGGTACGTTCAGTGATTGAATTGTATTCTAAGGATTCTAATTTAATTAATGAAATGAAGAGAGTTTTTATGGATGAATGGATGAAGCGTTCTAATCTCAATAAATTAAAGCTTTGGTGGGAGGGACTTCCTTCTTATTCATTTCATATTACATCAGTTGGCAAAGTGTTGGCTCATGCAAATGCTCAGAGATGTGAAAACAGATTGCCTCCATTAAAATAGTGAATCATTCTATTTTTTACTGATAATAAATTTATATTGTGTATGAAACTGATAGATCATGTACTCCATATACGCAGTCTGATACAGCAGGCTATTGACAACCGTTTTTCCCGTTTGGGACTGGAAGCATCGGAGAAAAAAGAACTTCCGGAAAATACTTCAATAGGTAACAGAGAGAAAAGAAACAAGCTGGAAGCTATTATAGCAACGCATAAGCAAGCGTTAGGTAATGACTATGTGGAAGCGAGAAAGGAAACTATCAATGAATGTACCTTCACGCTTTTCAATCGTCTGGCTGCTTTGAAGGTGATGGAAGACAGGGAACTTTTCCCGGAAGTAATCCGTCGCCGTGTGGAGCATGAAAACCTTTCGTATGCGCATAAGCAATGGCTGGAAGAACATACGGATGAACGGAATGCAGAACGAATGGCCTTGAAGCATTTCCTGGAAGATAAATTTCAGGAGCTTTCCGATAGTTACAAAATTCCTCTGTATAGTCCCGATTATGCATACGCCATGTTGCCTACAGCCGATGAATTGTTTGAAATTATTACGGCTTTCAATGAGATAGAACAGGATGCGGATTGCGGTGCGGATATTTGGAAAGGCGATGATATATTGGGCTGGTTGTACGAGAACTTTAATACAGTAGAGAAACTTGCGTTGAAAGATTCCGGTGATAAAACGGAATATGACAAGGTTTCTTTACAGAGTCAGGTCTATACTCCTCAATGGGTTGTAAAGTTCTTAGTGGACAATACATTGGGTAAGATGTATTTGGAAATGTATCCGGACAGTAATTTTATCTACGATGAAGACAGTAAGGTGAAATATCTGATTGCCAATGCGCCCGTTTCACAAATGCGTCATCCGAAGAAGCTGGAAGAAATCAAGCTGATAGATCCGGCTTGCGGTAGCGGAAACTTTCTGATTTATGCATTTTCGTTGTTCTATGATTTGTACCTGAACCAGATTGACCAGTATGATGCTGGTTATTCACGCAGGGATATACCGAAGCTAATTGTAGAAAATAACCTGTATGGTGTAGACTTGGATGAACGTGCAGTACAGCTTACTCAGATTGCTTTGTTTATCAAGGCTATGCAACTGAAAGGACGAAGGGGGGCTATGCCTGCATATACGCATGTGGTAAGTACCCACTTTGAACTTCCGGAATATAACCAAGTAGAGGCTGCTTTCATGTCGGGATCAGACTGGAATGAAGCACAACAAAAGACAATTCGTTCTATTTGGGAAGATTTGCGTGCCGCTTATAAATTCGGCTCTTTGATTCGTGTGGAAGAGCAGTTGGATGCCCTGCTGCCGGTAGATTCTACAGATATGTTTGCTAATCAATGGAAGGCGAATATGTTTGATTTCAAGCATCAGATGATTACTACTTTGCGCAATCAGGTACATCGGTGGACGGGTAAAGGCAGCAATGAATATTCACTGGCAAAGGCGAACGATGCCATTACATTTTTGGATATTCTAAGTACGAAGTTTGATGTGGCTGTAGCCAATCCGCCTTATACGGATAGTGCGGATTTTGGAGCAGAATTGAAGGAATTTGTGGGTGCGAATTACTCCAAACCTCTGAAGTTTAATTCCAACCTCTATGCTTGTTTTATCAAAAGGTGCTATGAACTGGCAGGGGATGATGGTAAAGTGGGAATGATTCATCCTCATACCTTTATGTTTATTAAGACTTTTGAAGATGTAAGAAAATATTTGATAGGACAAACACATATCAACGTGATGGTTGATTATGGTTTAGATCGAGTGAATCTTTTTGGTCCTGGGATATTGTTGGATGCAACTTTCTATACATTGGATAAATCCTTATCCAATAATGATGCAGGTGTGTATTTTAATATCACTACAAATTTACAAGAAAAGTTTAAGAAGGATGTATTGAGTCAAGCATATACTGATTTCTGTAATGGAAGACAGAATGCCCGTGTTTATCAACTACCTCAATCAAAACTGAAAGATATAAAGTCTTATCCTTTTATTTATTGGATTTCGGATGAGTTTAGAGAGAAGTTTAAAAATGATTCTGTTGATGAATCGTTAGGTGTTAAATGTGGTATAACAACAGGTAGTAATGAACGTTTTGTACGATATTGGTGGGAGGTTTCAAAAGAAAATATATCTATTGACTATAAGTTAGATGAAAAAAAATGGGTTGGATATACTAAAGGAGGTCCTTATAATAAATGGTATGGAAACTTATGGACAGTTGTAGATTGGGAAAATAATGGTTACGGGATTAAACATATTTTAGATGATAAGGGAAAAATAAAATCAAGAATGGGTAATGAAAAGTTTTTCTTTAAAGAAGGAATTACATATTCAGCCTCTGGATCTAAAGGTATAACATTTCGATATCTTCCTCAGAACTTTATTTTTGATGTTGGCGGTTCATGCGTCTTCCCTGACATTTATAAAAACAATAGTTATATATTAGCTTTTTTAAATTCAAAAGTTTGTTCATATATTGCAAACTGTTTAAATCCAACAGTTAATGTTCAAGTTGGTGATTTAAAAAGGGTTCCATTTGAACTTCCTCAAAAAGACAAAGAATGTATAATTTCATTTTTGTCTGAACAAAATATCCAAATAAGAAGGAGGAGTTGTAAGTATTCAATTTTAGAGCGTAATTATGTGAATTCTCCTATAGGCATAGGAAATAAGATATCATGTGAAATTTTATTTTTCTATATAGAAGAAAATGCTTTAGAGACGATGGTTTTATTAAATGAATCAGTTATAAATAAAACTATATTTGATATTTATGAACTATCAATTCATGACCGTCAAATGGTTCTTGATAAAGAAGGTCTTCCAGTTGGTGATTACAGTGTTTCTTCACAAGCTAAAGCAGCCTACAAAGAATGGCTATCAACCAATACCGAATTCCCTGCTTCTCAAGAAGTATTAGAGCATATCGACTCATTGGAGATAAATGAAGATCAACCGCATATTGATGACTTTGAATCACTCTATCAGAATAACAACGGGTGGGAAGAATTCTGCATCAAGCATAAGATGAATCCGATAGAAGTATGGTATCAGTTTAAAAATGCCGGTATATTGCCGCCACAACGTACACAAGTATTGGCTTTTGAACTGATAACAGACGTAATCCGTAGTGTATTGGCGAAAGATGATGATGGAGTAATCCCACTGACGGAGCGTATGGGTGAAGAACAGTTGGCTGGTCGTATAGAGCAGGAATTGGTGGAACGCAGATATAATTCGGCGCAGATTTCACAGATCATTCAGTTACTTGGAACACCATTGGACAAATACTTGCAGGATAAGTTCTTCAAACAACTGAGCGATCACCTGAATCTCTTTATGTATCTGCCAAAGACTCCGTTTATCTGGCATCTGACAAGTGGTTCGCACCATGCCATAGAACTGTATATCAGTATCTATAAGTGGAGTCGTGATACAGTATTCCGTATTAAGAGTGTCTATATAGCCAATAGGGAAACTGCCTTGAACGACCGTCTTTCGGGTATAGATGTCAGTACCGCCAATGGTCAGCTTGAAGCAGCAGAACTGAAAGAGCAGCTGAAAGAGCTGAAAGTGTTTGCGGAAAAGATAGATGAACTGTTGGCAAGCGGTTATGACCCGAAACTGGATGACGGGGTTGGCAAGAACATTGCTCCGTTGCAGAAAGCAGGCTTGTTGAGCTACGAGGTGCTGAATGCCGGACAGCTCAAAAAATACTTGAATGCTGACTGGTGAAAGGATTACTAAAAAGAAAAGATTATGGAGGAAAATTCACTATACGATAAAAAATCTCTCCGTGAGATTACCGGAAAGAGTGCAGACTGGAACGAAGTGGCGAAAGACTGTGTGGCTTTCAGTAATGCACAGGGTGGCGTGATAGACTATGGCATAGAAGATGATGCGGATGTACCACCGACAGACCAAAAAGTCTCAGAAGATATTGTCATTAACTTGGAGAAAAAAATAAATGGTAAAACACATAATGTGTCTGCCCATGCCGAGATTCTGACGCATGAAAATGGTGGGCAATATATCCGTCTGCATATAGCACGTGGAACTTCTTCTGCTTCTACTACCTCCGGTAAATATTTCACACGGGTAAGTGATGAAAGTAGGCCACTTACAGGAGATGATATCACCCGTCTTTCTGCTGAAAAAGGTTATTATCGTTGGGAAGACGAGGAAAGCAAATGGAGCTGGAAAGATTCTGACAAGGAGAAATTGAAAATGCTTCTTCAAAATTTGCGGACCTCAAACCGTGTGTCAGATTTCGTAAAACAGAAAGAGGATAAGGAACTGCTGGATTATTATTTCCTGACTGTGGAAGAATCAGATAAAATGACCAACCTGGGAGTGCTTTTTATCGGAACCCAATCACAACGAGGCAGACTGATGAATGCTCCTGTGGTGCAGTGTATCCAGTTTGACCAGTATGGTGATAAGGTTTGGAAATATCTTATTGATGACTTTACCAAGAATCCTCAGGAAATCATTGAAGCGATATGGAATAATGTGCCTGTTTGGAGGGAAAGCAATGAAATTAGTGATGGACTGTTCCGCAAGGAAATTCCTGCGTATGATGAAGCGGTAGTCAGAGAATTGACCTGTAATGCGTTGGTACACCGCCCTTATACGGTAAGAGGAGATATCTTTATCAATATCCATCCGGACAGGATTGAAGTGGTCAATCCGGGAGCATTACCATTGGGAGTTACTCCGCAGAATATCCTTCATAAAACGGTAAAGAGAAACGAGCATTTTGCCAATCTGTGCTATGCCCTGCGAATGATGGAACGTGAAGGTTCCGGATATGACAAGATGTATGAAGTGCTTCTGTCCAATGGAAAACAGATTCCGAAAGTGGAAGAAGGAGATGATTATGTAAAGGCCATAGTAGGAAGACGCATTATCAGCCAGGAAGCCATCAAAGTAATTCGCTATGCTTTGCAGATAGTGGAACTCCGCCAAAAGCAGATTATCTGTTTGGGGCTGATAGCCCAGCATGAAAGTCTTTCGGCGGCAGATTTGATTAAATTGCTGAATCTGAAAAATCGCGATGAGCTTTCTCCATGGCTTGATAAGTTAGTTGATGACGGTATTGTAGAAACTTCAGGTAGAAAGAAGGGAAAGGAATATCGGGTTTGTTCTCATATACTTAAAGAAAGTGGTTATAAAGGACAGACATCCTTGAAAAGAATAGAACCTTATAGACTTCGTGAATTAATTATCGAAGACTTGAAAATATATGAATGTGCTTCTTTAAGGGATGTTCAGCAGAGAATAGGAGATGAGATTAGTTATCAGAAATTGTGGAAACAATTGGATAATATGATAAAAGAAGGTATTTTGGAATCTACAGGTAAAAACAGATGGACAAAATATAGGCTTAAGAAATAATATTCTCTCTCTTGAAATTGAGAATAAATAAAGAGATAAAATCGATTTTGAAAGAGAGAAATAAAAGATATGAATTGTAATATGTTGATTATTAGGGATATTCTCTCTTTCGGAATTGAGAATAAATAAAGAGATAAAATCGATTTTGAAAGAGAGAAATGAAAGAGATAAAGCTTTAAATATAGAAAATCATGATTGATAAATGGTTTCAAAACGATATAAATAAAGTATTGGCTGTACATGACCGTGTGGTAGTGACAGATGCTTTAGGAGAAGGCAGATTCCTGTTGGATTATTTGCCTTCTGATGTTGTGGTGATCAATACAGGCAATGAGGAAATAGATGAGATAGATGCAAGATACAAGTCTGAAAAAGACTGTATTGGCAAGAAGGTGGTATTCTATAAGCAGAATACGCCAGACTCCTTATGCTTTCTGTTAGAGTACGCGGAAACATACGGTTGTATTGTGTTGGATGATATGGAGGCTTATATCAGAAAACATCTGTTTGAAGGTATAAAGGAAAATACTGAATTAGGAAAGCAGGAACTTCTGATGGCTGCCAAATTGAGCAAAGGAAAGGACTTGAATTGGTGGCATGGGGTAAGTAAGGGAATAATCAAACCACTGGATACGGACGGACTGGTAATAGACTTGCTGCATCATCCTAAAGAAATTAAAAAGAATATGGATGGAGATGTATGGAAGATCTTTGAATCTGAAGTTTATAGCCTTATCTCAAAACCACAGACAAAACAGCCGGTGGAAATATTGGCACAGTCGGTAGCTGATACAATCTTTGACGGACTGATTCATAATAACATATCAGACAGGCTTTTGAAAATCTATTATAAGTGTGTAGACAGTAATTCAATGAGGGAGCCTTTACTGAATTACATCGAGAAATACAAGATGCCTCAAGGTGTGTCTGTATTGGATACTCATCCGGACCATTGTCTTATGGAATTGGACAGACTGTATTTCAAGCAACTCAGTGTTGCATTGGAGAACAATGAATATATTATCGGATTCCGGCAATATGTCCATAATCGAACTAATAGTAAGAAAGCAGAAGCATATAAGGTTGAATGGTTGAAGGATGTAAAGGTATTGCTTGACTTCAAGAATGAGAAGCTTTATGAAATCAATACCGTTTCTCAACTGGCAACTTATTATCAATCGCACTTTGTTCCTTTGGATTCAGCCATAAGACATCTGTATGTGGCATGGCTCCAGGAAGAAAAACTATTGCGTCCTTATCAATACAGATACGAACAATATAATAAAGAATTGCTTGACCGTTGGTTTGGGCTTATAGATGGATATAAACCAACTCAAAGAAAATTTATAGCTGATAAACTTTCCGGAAACGGACGGATAGCGGTAATAGTTTGTGACGGGTTGAGACTAGAAATAGCAGAATCCATAGCTGATAAGATTAAGGTTAAGGGAAATAAGGATGTGGCTTTTGCTGAATTACCATCTGTAACGGAGAATGGCATGAGTTCGCTTTTCGGTTGTGCGGAAGTAGAAGATGTGGCTCATACAAGATATACTAATCTAAAGACTGTAATATCCGATGTAGAGATTATCCAACTGGAAAAGCTCAACAGCGGAGTGACGGCAAATAAGTTAGTATTGATGTTTGGTGATATAGACCAGGTTGGCGAAAAGAAACAGCTGGCTGGATTGAAAGATATAAATGCATACGAGGCTTTTGTCTCGGAAAAAATAAATGAACTCTTTAGTATGGGTTATGGTAAAGTGTATCTTACAGCCGATCATGGATTTGTGATAACCGGTATATTGGATGAAGCGGATAAAATTCCGGTTCCAGATGGTGATATAATCAAATCGGAGGAAAGGTTCTGTCTGGCAAATGATACTTTGGAGGATGAAAATATAATTGTTCGGAGCCAGAAGTATAAGGATAGTCAATATCAGTATTATGCTAAGTCGGACAAACCGTTCGTTTCAAAAGGTGCTTATGGTTACGCACATGGTGGATTTACTCCTCAGGAATGTATTATTCCGGCTTATGAGTTTGCAAATGAAAATCAGGAGTCTTTAGGAGTTTCCATCGTAAACAAATCAGCTTTGCAGAATGTTACAGGAACTTATTTCACGGTTAAGCTGAAGGCTGAAAGTGTAGAGAATTCTTTGTTTAAGGCAGAAAGAAAAGTGGTGATACAGATTTATGGAAATGGAACTTTGTTGAGTACGTCTTCGGTATATAGAATGACTCCTTCATCTGTGCAGGAAGCTGAATTTGCATTGCCTGCAACTGGAAATGTAAAAGTGGTGGTCGTGGATATTCAGACACAGCAGCAAGTGGATTTCTGTGAAGTGAAAAAATCAGTGTCACGAGATTTGGATGACTTATTTTAAAAGATGGCATTATGTTGGAATTAGATAAAAAGTTACTGGATCAGTTTCAGGGATATGTAGTTCGGAAAGACGTAGTTCGTTCTGTAAAAGGTGGTGCTAATGTGCCGGTTTTTGTGTTGGAATATTTGCTTGCAAATTCATGCAGTACGGATGATGAACAGAAAATTAAGGAAGGAGTTGAGAATGTGAAAAATGTACTCCGCAAACATTATGTCAATCCGGATGAAGCTAATCTGATACAGGCAAAGATAAGGGAAGAAGGTACTTACAAAGTGATAGATAAGATTTCTGTACGTTTGGATGCTTCTAAGGATAAATATTGGGCAGAACTTTCTAACCTGAATATTCGAGATGCAAATATTGATGACAGGATTGTTACGGAACATGAAAAGATGATGATGGGGGGAATATGGGCTATCGTGGATATAACGTATGATTCTACTTTGGCAATTGGCAGTAAGCTGTATCCGTTCGTAGTATCCAAAGTTCGCCCTATCCAGTTATCGAGCTTTGATATGTCCAGAATAAGTAACAACAGAAAGAATTTTACCAATGAAGAGTGGTTGAACGTGTTGTTGCGTAGCGGTGGTTATGAACCGGAGTCGGAAGGTATGACACAGCGAATGAAGATGCTTCTTCTTTCACGTTTTATACCGATGGTAGAGGCTAATTTTAATATGGCTGAACTTGGTCCGAGAAGTTCCGGTAAATCATACGTGTTCAAAGAATTGTCGCCATACTCCATGCTGGTTTCGGGAGGACAAGGTACGGCGGCCTCTCTTTTTGTGAATAATTCCAATGGTCAGATCGGAGCAATGGGTAAATGGGATGCCGTATGTTTCGATGAATCTACAGATGAGTTGTTTAAAGACCGTGAAGTAGTGCCATTGATGAAGGACTATATGGAATCGGGATCTTTCTCAAGGGCCGGAAAATCAGGTGAGAAATCGGCCAATGCTTCTATTATCCTGAATGGTAACATCAATCAGCCAGTAGAAACGGTATTACAGACCAGTCATTTATTCAGTCCTTTCTCTGACAAAATATCGGATGATACGGCATTTCTTGACCGTATTGGTTTTTTCTTGCCGGGATGGGAAATAATGAAGTTTGCACCTGCCAATTTCACTAATCATTTTGGTTTCAGTACGGATTTCTTCAGTGAAATGCTTCATGCTTTGAGAAAAGACAATTATACTAATGCTATAGATGAGTATTTCACGTTAGGCTCACAAATGCGTCAGCGTGATACGAAACCGGTTCGTAAAACTGTTTCGGGACTTATCAAACTGTTGCATCCGGATGGAAAGTACACCAAGGAAGATGTACGTGTTTATCTGGAATGGGCGATAGAAATGCGTAGAAGGGTAAAAGAGCAGTTGAAACGTATTGGCGGGATGGAGTTCTGGGATACCAATTTCTCTTATATAGATAAGGAAACACAGGAAGAGACTTTTGTTCCAGTGCCGGAAGAAAGAGGTAGTGGATTGATCGGTGACTCTCCTTTACCTCCAGGAACATGTTATTCTGCTACTTCGGATGGAGATAAGGTTGCCTTGGTAAAGATAGAGGTAATCACAATGGCAGGTAATGGAAAGTTGAACATCAGCGGAACGAATTCTGCTACCGTAAAGGAGGATATTAAGAATACATATAACTATATGAGGGCGAATGAGAAGATGTTACTTTCTCAACAACGTTCGTTTGCCAACATGGATGTGACGGTTCAGGTAACAGCCTTATTAGGTTCTACAGTACAGAGTGGAATTGGTGGAGCTGTCTTTGCTGCTATCATTTCATCGGTATTCAGCAAGAACTTGAAGCCTGCTTTGGGTATTATCGGTAATATATCTATTGGTGGAGCCATTGAGCGTGCTATCAATTTCAGTGATAAGGTTTCGATCTTGTCGGAAAACGGAGCAAAGACGGTACTTGTACCTATGGATAATCTTGCAGAACTTTCTACTTTGCCGACTACGGTTTTGGGCAAGACTGATGTACCTTTTTATGCCAATACACAAATGATTATTCAGAAGATGATGTTGTAAATGTATAGTTCAGATGAAAAGAGTGATAAAAAGATTAACCAATTGTAGGTACTTACGAATAATATTTAAAAAACTATGGAATGCTATTCGAATATACTTAACAATAACTTTTAAGAACCTATTGGATAATATCGGAAAATCACCATTAAAATGGTTGAGTTGTATAACCATATTATTGTCTTTCTTTATTTTTGATTCTTTTTGGACAGCATGGATAAATAAGATATGGGTTGATCCGATTGCATCTCAAATCAAAGACAACACATGGTGGATTATTGCCATTTATTCAGTAATAATATCTGCATATTATTATCATAATCTCAAGGAAACGGAAGTGATAAATATGAATAGATGTAAAGTTGTTGTAATTGGAACTTTACTATATTGTATTTGTCTTTTCTCCAGAAAATGGGACTATGTATTGATTTGTGATTATAGTAGATATTTAGCTTGGAGTAATTTTATTATTATAGTTCCTATATTATGGGAATGTTATATCTGTTATCAATTAAAGCATAAAAAGGCTGCTGAAAATGCCAAGCCAGAACTTGAGATTGAAAAGACAAATAATGTAGCGGATTCATATAAAAGGAAGGCTGTATGCGAATCTGCATACAAAACCTTGGGGTCATGTTTTTATAAAGAAGGAAGTTTTACTTTCTCTATAACGGGTATTTGGGGAAGTGGAAAAACAACTTTTATTAATATCCTAAAAGAACAGTATATTAGAAACAACTCGGTCAAAAGTGTCATTATATTTGAGCCGTGGAAAAGTGATACATCAGATTCCATTGTAAAGGGATTCTTTGCAATGCTACGTGATGAACTAAGCAACTATATTCCAAACATCTCATCTACCATAGATCAATACGTTGAATTGCTATTGGATGAAGAATCTGGAAAACCTTTAAAGATTATAGGAAAATCATTACATGGTATTTTCAATGAAGATAAAAATCCATACGAGCTTATAAAAGAAATACTTGAAAGGACAAAACATAAGACTGTTGTTTTCATAGATGATATAGACAGATTAAATGCAGCAGAAATAAAGGAGGTTTTACGTTTGATAAGGAATACGGCTAACTTCCCATATATTCAGTTTATAGTAGCCTATGACAAGAATTATGTATGTGAAACATTGAAGAACAATGGAATTAATACTCCTGACCGTTATTTAGAGAAGTTTTTTAATGTGGAAATGTCATTACCAAGAAGTGAGGAGAGAGTTCTTTGTAATGAACTGCTGACGCGTTTTCAAGAAACAATAAATGCAATATGGGGATTGGAGAAAGGCGATCTTAGGATTACTAATATGGTTTATTACCGTCCTAATGATCCCACAAATAGTATAATTAACAATAACTTGGTAACTCAAGTGTTACATACTATTAGAGACGTTATCCGTTTCCATAATTCTTTTTATTTATTAGCTAAAGCATATAAAGATCAAAGAGTAGAAAACGAAGTTTGTTTTCAAGATTTATTCTTTCTGGAATTGCTAAGATATAGATATTTTGATGTATATACTATTCTATGCAATAAGCCTTTTATATTATTACAAGTGTCGGATTATGAATTCTCATTAGATAAAGATTATAAAAAAACTCTTCAGGAATATTTAGATAATACACAGATTGAAATTGTGTCAGATATATTAGAGTATTTATTTAGAAACGATAGAGATAAGGCAAATGCAATATATAGTCTTAGAAACTATTATAAATACTTTATGTATAGATTGGATGACAAGGTTCTTACAGTTGATGAGCTTATGTCCTTGGCTGAAAAAAGTGATTCAGAAATAATCGAATCGGTCAATCAGCTATATAAAAATAAATACAGCTTAGAGTTTGAGAACCAGACAGGAGAACTTCTGGCTCAGATTTATAAAAGCAATGAAGAGGGTGGAACTCTTGACTATATTAAAATATATAGTTTATTAGAGAGATTAGTAAAATCTGATATTAGAAATCTAAGAGATGAAATTTATAATGCTATCGTACCTCATCTGCAGCAACTTAGAGGTATAGATAATAGGCATTTTAAAGCACTGTTGCACTTATATGATGTAGTGGATTTTAACTCGAAGACGATTAAATATTTTGATATATTGAATTTTTTGATGGCTATATTAACCAAGAAAAATCTTGCTGTGAAATTGCGACACCCTATTGGGCAAGAAGAACATGATATAGTTTATGATTTCTTATCTAATACGACACATCCAGCTATTATAAGTTCTGCATTATCATCATTTAAAGAAGCTATTGAGAATGGTGATAAAGCCATAATAGACGACTTGTTGATAGATTTATCTGTTTTATCAGACATACAATTAGAACATTTTATAAAAGAACAAAATAAATTTTCTGAAGATGGATTTACGTTATTTTATAATTGCCAAAGTAAAACGGATCCTAAAACACATCGTGTCTATTTAAGGCAAGAAGCACTGGATATAATGAAAAATGAAATTCAAAAGAATCCCCAAGGATATTTTAGTATGTTCATTCGTAAAGGAATAACATCTAATCCTGAATATAATACAGTATCGCCTGAACCTTTCTGTGCCCAAATATTTGAAAATTATGGCAATTTTGAGGAGTTCCTGGAAAATTGTAAGGATGATAATCAATATACGATAAGAGTAAAGAACTTTTGGGAATTATATAAGAGTAATGGTTATAGATCAATTAAATTTGAAGGGCAGGGTAATGTTCAAGAAAAAATTGATAACTGTTTTAGATATGAAATAGAGCTTCTTGAACAATTGAAAAAAATAAAAAGATATCTCGATAAGGGTAAAAAGATAAATGAAAATTTAAAGAAAATGTTTGATAATAATCCTTTACCTGTAAAATTAAGAAATGATATATGTAAAATGATTGAAAATTGAATACTTAATAATCTTTTTGTTTATAACAAAGTGTTTCATCCTTTATATTTCCGACTTTGGAGGAAAATCCCCCGACCGTAAGGGAGGGCAAGTTAGTTTTTGTCTGACAGCACTAGTGTCCGGAGAAAAAATCTCCGATAAGGTTTTATTTATTAAATATCAATAACTTGCAAGCATCAGAAGATTTTCCGATTAGAACTTCAGTAACTTTGCGGTAGGCATCAAGACGCCATCCGCAAGCCATGAATAAAGGAAAAACCATCTTCGCTCAGATTATGTCTCTCATTAACGAATACGAGTTCAAGAAGTGTGTTGGCCGATACAAGGGTGACCGACACGCAATCAAGTTCAATTGCCGTGACCAGTTCATGGTGATGAGCTTTGCTCAGTTCACAGACAGAGCTGGTCTGAGAGATATTGAGACTACACTTAACCTCTGCGGAGACCTTTACCGCTCTGGAATCAAAGTTATGCCCCGATCTACACTTGCGGAGGCCAACGAGAAGAAGGATTGGCGTATCTATCAAGACTTTGCGATGACTCTGGTGGGTGAAGCCACGGCGCTTTACAAAGATGAAAAGCTGCGGATTGGCCTTGAAGAGATGATATATGCATTTGACAGCAGTACCATTGAACTCTGTCTTAAGTTGTGTCCATGGGCCGAGTTCCATCACGGCAAAGGCGCGTTCAAGATGCATACACTGTTGGATCTGCGCGGCTCGATTCCCACGTTTGTCATGCTCACGCCAGGCAAGGTTAACGATGCCAAGGTGATGGACAAGATCCCTGTCGAGGCTGGCACTTTCTACCTGATGGACAAGGGTTATGTGGCCTTTGAGAAGCTTTACAAGTACTTCCAGCAAAAGGGGGCTTACTTTGTCACCAGGGCCAAAGACAATATGTCCTACGAGATGATTAAGTCCAGGCCTGTCAATAAGGACTCTGGAGTTCTTTCGGACGAGACAATCAGGCTTACCGGCTATTACTCTACACGAAAGTTTCCCGATACCTTGCGACTTGTTGTGTATGAGGACTTTGAGTCTGGTAAAGTCTATCGTTTCCTGACCAACAACTTTGTAATTGAAGACCACTGACCATCGCGGAACTGTACCGTGAACGTTGGCAGATTGAGCTGTTCTTCAAATGGATCAAACAGCATCTGCACATCAAGACTTTCTACGGGACCTCCCAGAATGCAGTGTACACGCAAATCTGGATAGCCGTTTGCGACTATCTTTTGCTCATCATTGCGAAGAAACGGTATGGCCTGGTTCCAAGTCTTCATTCTATATCTAACTCAATCGGGCAGGTCCTCTTCCAGAGGACGGACATCCGGGATCTTTTTAATCAGCCGACAGTCCCCGTTAGTGTTCCGGAGACGGGTTCTGTCGTACAACTTACTTTATGGTAAAATTTCTCCGGACAGCAGTGGTCTGACAGAATACTTTCTGTCGGACAAAAACACAACTTGCTCTGTTCGTTTGAACAGAGAATCCACTTAAAGTGGATTGTGGCTCCATGCCCATTTATAGCTATAAAATAGAGTCATATTTACCTGATGAAAAATGTAAATATCAGTTTGTTTGTGACAAACCTGTATGCAGAGTTGAATATTGTGTGAATGGAGTGCCTGATATTTAGTTATTTGCCGAAATTTAAATATTCAATATTGAAAGTTTTTATGCTGTATTGTACTATGGCATCCTGATTTACAGATATTACATATCAATCTGTATCATATAATAGTATGTAGATTGTTATAGTAAAGTTGTATGCGCTGCTTAATGAAGATTGTAATATATTGATAATCAGCGTGTATATAAAATGAACTCTGTTGTGATATTGCAATAGTGTAATACCCTGATAACATAATAACACAACAACATAATGCCCTAATAACATAACATTGCAATAACATAATAACACAACAACATACCACCCTAATAACATAATATTGCAATAACATAGTAACATAACAACATACTACCCTAATAACATAACATTGCAATAATATGATAACACAACAACATAATACCCTGACAACATAATATTGCAATAACATAGTATCCCCATATTATAAATATTGTCAGGACATAGTATTATGCCAATATAATGCCCTGACAAAACAATATCCTAATGCTCCAAATAGTATGGTCTAAAAATCCAAACAACATAGCCCGGAAAAATCCATCACCATTATTTGATAATGGATCTTTCTGAGCCATCTTCTTCTTGCTATTTGAAAATCGGATTGGAAAGCAGAATCTTGTAATATACTGTACCTCCCACCTCTATGGGAGCTTTGGCAATCATAAACTGTACGGTCTTCCTTTCCACTTTTGCCTGAAGCATGATTCTTCTGACGATGAATCCGGCAGAGAATCTGGCACACCTTTTATCTTTCCATACAGTGAACCCGTCCTTGTCTGTCGTATGGCAGATATACCATTCTCCCGAATCCTCATCGTGTGCGAAATTAACCCGTCCTCCACCGAGAATTCCCAGTTCGATAGACATTGTCTTTGACAGGTAAACCGTTCCCTTGCTGTCCATGTTGATTGTCCGCTTCCCCTGATAAACCACCTGCTGCGGACGTGAGTTCTCCTTGTTATATACTATCAGTGCCATAAGTTTCTGTTTTAAGGGTGATACAATAAACTAACGGATTAGGATATGAATCCTTCTACTGCCAGCATCTGGCTTCTCCATGAGAATCCCCGGTTTGACCGTACTGCATCCATGATCGTGTTTACTTTTCCTGAAATGGCACTTGCCGATATACCCATACATTCACCCAATGCCTTGAATGAAAAGTCTGATTCATAAAAACGCAACGTAAACATCCTGTATTCCTGATAGGAGAACTTTCTTCTGATAAAGTTAAGAATGTCCTTCACCAGTTTTTCACAGCTGTTCAGGTCATCCGGAGAAAGGAAATCCGCATCTTCCCCACATCGAAGAAAGAAATATTCATCCGGATGGGCATATTTGCTTTCCAGCCTGAACTTGGCCATGAACGCTTTCCTGTAACATCCGATAAAGTATGCTTCATAATCCGTTATTTCCCTTTCCGGATTTAGCACCTGCTTTCTTACAAACAGATAAGTGTCATGAAAATTGTCCTCATCCAGTGTCCCGTATCTGCCAACGAGATTTCTTAACCTGTCATAAGACACCGTAAACCAGTCATTGAACCTTTTTTCCACATTGTTCGCTTCCATAATCTTCCATTTATTGAGTTATACATGGCCTGCCCGTGGGTAGGCATTCTTATTTCTTGTGCGTTCCCCAGTTCGTTTTCCGATGATTGCTGCAAGGCTTGTCGTGAAAAAATACGCTCTTGCGCCAGCAAGAGGAAGATTTTTTCACAGGCAACCAAGCCCCTTCAGGGGCCGCCTTGCGCGATCATTCGGAAAAACAACTATCTTTGCTGCAAGAAATGAGGATGACTTCATCTTGAAAGCGCCTGGTCTCTGTATGTTATTACAGACGGTTATCGAGATATAAGATAGGTTTATCTCTATAACCCCATCTTGCTCCTTACTATATTCATGTTGTCCTTCAGGTTCCTGTCCATGACTCTTGCATAATGTTGTGTCATTCTTGTGGATGCATGTCCGAGCATGGCAGATACTTCCTGTAATGGAACGTTGTTTGCCAGTGTGACTGTCGTAGCAAATGTATGGCGGGCTGCATGTGTGGTCAGATTCTTTTTGATGCCGCAGAAGTCCGCAATTTCCTTCAGGTAGCTGTTTGCCTTCTGATTGCAGACAACAGGAAGGCAAGTCCCTTGTTTAAGACATATCGGGTGTGATTCGTATTTCTTCAGTATTGCCAATGGAACAGGAAGAAGCGGAACATTTGCTATGGAACTTGACTTTCTTCTTCTCTCCAGCTTTACACGTCCTTTTCTTATCCACCAGTCACCGTTATTGTCCTGCTCCAGATGTTCCGGTCTTAATGTGGATACATCAGCGAACGCCAGACCGGTGAAGCACGCAAACAAAAAGATGTCCTTGACAAGCTCCAGCCTCGGAATATCGAAATTCCTGTTCATTATAGCCTGAAGCTCGTTATTTGTCAGGAATACCGGATCAGTCTCGTCCTGTTCCATCTTATATCCGTAAAACGGGTCTTTCCGCATCCATTCTTTGGCTATTGCCATATTGGTGATTTTCTTCAGGCATTTCATGTAGCGGACTATTGTGTTGCGGCACAGTCCGGCTTCTGTCTTCAGGAAAACATCAAAAGCCTTGATGAAATCAGGGGAAAGTTCATGGAATGTAATATCATCCTTCTCATAAAAGCGCGGCACAAACGTTTCAAGTTTTCTGAGCACATTCTTATAACGGTTGATGGTGACGGGAGAATAGTCTATATCAACAACCTTTTCCATAGAGGAAATTTCTTCTTTGACTGTTCCAAGTAACGTCCGGACAGTCTCATCCTTTCCGAACACACGCTTTAATATCGTCTTTGGAGTTATCAGTGCCGATTCAAAGGTCAGTTCCTTGTGCTTTTCGTATGCGCGTGTAGTGAGGGCGGAAATATAGTTATTCAATTCGATGGAAGCCCTGTCTTTTCCTTTGCTGCATCCCTTGGCCGGATTCCAGTTCTTTAATGGAACGCTTCTCTGTATTCTTATTTCTTCATATTGCCCGTTGATGGTAATCCTCATTAGGATTGGAGCCTCGCCGTTTTTCAGCAGTTTTGTTTTCAGAACGAAAAATAGAATGTTCATTGTTCCTTGTTTCATGATCATTTTCTTTTTGAAGTTGCACATTCGGTTATTTCGTCAATCCTGAATGAAGCGGATGGCTGGAGAGAAATGTTAAATTCGGTGGCTTTTATTATTGCTGGCTCTAAAAAACCACCGATTTTTGTTTCTCTTACTATTATCCGCCTGTAGGTACAATCATTATTATCGGATAAGAAAGCCTATAGCAGACGTTGTATTTCATCCGTCATTCAGTCGGGTATGCAAATGTAGAATTTCATCCCTGAAAATGATTCACGCAAATCGTTGAGAATAAGTGAAGTATGGTGCATATCGGTGGTTTTTTTATGGGACTCAAAAAAAGCCACCGAATCAGCAATTTTTTATTGCACCAAATTGCATATTTTTGCGGACAGTACATAAAGAAAAAACCGCTGAAATAACTGTATTTCAGCGGTTATCATGATTTTTCGTTTTCTAAAAGTGGTGCCACCAGGAATCGAACCGGGGACACAAGGATTTTCAGTCCTTTGCTCTACCAACTGAGCTATGGCACCAATTTGTTGTTTTCTGCAACCGTTGTTTCTCGTTTGCGGTTGCAAAGGTACGCAAAGTTTTGGAACCTGCAAATTTTTTGGCAGAAAAAGAAAGAAAAAGTTATTAACAGGTTCATGAACCCTGTTCAAAACTCTCAGAAAACCTTTCCTTAAGAGCTTTGAACAAGTTCATATTCAGTGTATTATTCCTTTTCCTGGTTTTTCAACGGGTTCCATCCCTGAGCTTTCAGCTCCAATTCGTTGCCGTCGCGGGTAACGAGGGCGCATCCCAATTCCGGCTTGGTGATATGGCCGATAATCTTGACATCCTTCAGCTTCGATACCGCTTCGTGGGCAGTCAGCGGTACGGTGAACAATAGCTCGTAGTCTTCGCCACCGTTCAGCGCACAGGTACTCAGGTTCATGTTGAACTCTTCGGCCATGACAGCGGTCTGATAGTCGATAGGAATACGTTCCTCATAGACGCGGCAGCCGGTATGGCTCTGTGAACAGATGTGCATCAGTTCAGAAGAAAGGCCGTCGGAGATATCCATCATAGCTGTCGGTTGGATACCGGCCTCGGCCAGTTCGGCAATGATGTCCTTGCGTGCTTCAGGTTTCAGGAAGCGTTCCAACAGGTATTCCTTTCCCGCGAAATCCGGTTGAACCTCCTTTTCTCCCTGGAATACGGCTTTCTCGCGTTCCATGAGTTGCAAGCCCATGTAGGCAGCCCCCAAGTCGCCTGTTACACAAATCAGGTCTGTATCTTTGGCACCGTTCCGATAGACGACCTTGTCTTTGTCCGCTTCACCGATGCAGGTGATGGAAATGGCCAGACCGGTGACAGAAGACGTGGTATCACCGCCTACGATGTCTACCTGATGCAGTTCGC
>ENA-OPAL01000549-OPAL01000549.1-human-gut-metagenome-genome-assembly--contig:-NODE-549-length-28837-cov-2.931902_pt1 | contig 28837 bp, 22 predicted proteins | sample MGYA00241057_ERZ501430 | MGnify/ENA primary metagenome ERZ501430 (study PRJEB25962, sample SAMEA2042506) | human gut metagenome | biome: human gut; feature: human-associated habitat; material: faeces...
AAAATGCAGACCACGCAGCGTGAACGCTTTCTTGCTGTATCCTTGGTTGATCTGACAGATTGTGAAATCCACCGATTTGTCGTATAGCACAGCCAGATACCCACGGAAATCTTCAAATGCCTGGACTGTGAGTATTATTGGCTTTGTGTTCATTTTGTAAGTCTCCTTTTATTTTCATTTCAAACTATATGCTTTTAAGAAGAACACAGCGATTTCTCGCTGTGCCTCAATATCACCACTGTTTCCGATATTCTCTTGGACTGATGCCTTCAACTTTTCGGAACATTCGACTGAAGTAGTTTGCATCTCCCATGCCGACCGCAGCGCCAACCTCATCCACGGTCATATCGGTGAAGCGAAGCAGCTGCTTGGCTCTGGTGATCCGCTTTGAGATCAGGCTTGAATTTTCGAATATACTCTCCGTCCTGTACCGCAACAATTAAGTAATCTCCGAATTGCTTACACTGTTTGAAAAGTCGAAGATGTCCCAAATGCAAATAGTCATACACGCCAAACGTTAATATTCTAGTCATTATCGTACTCCTTCTTTAATTTCTGTAATGCAAGCAATAACGGATCATACACTTCCTCACACTGAACTGCATCAATATATTTTTCATACAGTATTGGGAGTTCTGTGCAACCTAAGATACACGAATCATATCTGTTAACCAATCTGTTGAACAAATTGTCTAACAATTAGCTCTTTATCCGCAACACTTACAATTTTGGCTATATGATCATTTACTACATCTGCTTTCGAGCAATACTGTTTCTTTGTTGCAACATGAACAATCATCTACCACCCTCTACCTCTAATTCCCCAGAAAAATGCAGTTATCATGTCCTTCTTCCGTCTGCAATAAACTTTTCCAGAAAAATAGATTTTGGGCTTTTCAGCACTTTCAACCTCCACCTCTAATTCTTCGGAAAAATGAAGGTATCATGTCCGTCCCTTGCTCCGCAATAAAACAGGCTCGCAGTAGGGGTATTTTGCATGAGTTTTATACGCCACCGTAGACCATCATGCCGCCACTGAAAGTTTGAGGTAGACATTCCACCACCTCTAATTCGCCGGAAAAATAGCAACAGGGTGGAGTATAATGTCCATTTTTCGTCTTATGTAGGTACATTTTCGATTTTTCCGTTCATTTTTAGGCAAAAAGAAAAGAGCCACCGACCATCAGATCAGTAGCTCCAAGAGATTCATTTTTCTATTTAATTTTCAAAAAGCTCACTTTTTCGCTTATAAGTGATTTTATTCACTTTTCTGGGTTCATAAGTGATTATGTTCACTTATTTCGTTTTATGTAATTATCATGGGGTGACAGAAAAACTCACTTATTTACCATTTCTATACAAGTGATTATAATCACTTTTTTATTGAGACAAGTGAGAAAAATCACTTATTCTCCTGTCCCGGCGTTTCCCTTCCTGCTGGCTGCGAAGCCCGTAGCAAGTTGGATTCTAACCAAGCTTGGCAGCTTAATTCCCGTCTCTCTGCTGCCTTGCCCACACGCCCCTCAGACAGCCCCTCTGTCGGCTTTTACTGCCGAACTGGGATTGTTTTACGATGGGCTGGCTTCTGCCCGACGTGGGGCAACTGTGGGGCTTACAGCCGCGTCCAGTATTTTTCCGTTTTCTATCGGAATCGCATCTGAAACAGGAAAACTCACAAGGTTCTGTTCGGAGAATAATCTTCCAACCAGCCTGTATGACCTTTTCATGCTCCAATGTGCATCTCGATAAATCATTCTGGAAAAAGCCACACATTTAATCTCGCAGCTGTTTGTTTCATTCAGCCTTGTCACCCGATGCGCCCCGGCATCCTCTGCCTTACATGCCTGTACTGCAATCTGTCCCATCTTCCTGTTGTACAGAAATCGGTAATGTGTCGGCCATCCAAGTGCCTCCAGTGTGCTGCGGAAGATGGTGATTCGTCCTTCCTCCGCATTGAATGTCACTCCCAGCATCCCGGAGTACCATTTCTGTTCTTTTTCCTGCAATCTTCTCACCTCCAAAAAAGGGTGCACTTCCCCCTTGGTACTGTAAAATCATTTTTAATCAAGCCCGGTATCGGGGACTGTCCTTCCTGTCAAAACTCCCATTGATACATAGCCATCCATCTGCCGGACTTCGGATTCTCTTAGATGTTCTTCTACAGGCACACCAAAAGTACCTGCAATATCATCCGGGTAAAATCCCTTCCGAGTATTCACAGGCTTAGTCTCCTGATCAGCTGGCTGTTCTGCCACTGTTCCTTTCTTTCGCTTCTGCCCATCATGGAAAATCTCTGGCACAAGCAGGTCAAAAACATACAGAGTTTCCCCCTCAAAGGTAATCCTGTACCCCAGCACCTTATATCTGCACTCACTATCCCAATCCATTTCTTTATAGACCAGTTCCGCAAAGGGCTTGCAGCTCATCTTCCTGCTCTTACGCTTATCCGGCTTTGCAATGCACCAGCGCAGAGCATCCTTGTCATTTTCATCGCACCCACGCACAACAATACGCTTCAAATCGTTATTGAACATGACGTGTACATAAACCACATCCTCCAGACCTGTGATGCAGGCTGTGTTGAATGTGATACTATCCTTACGGATTACGATTGCAGGATCACGAAGATGTGCAAACAACTCCTTTCGCACAACTTGATATCCATCATACGAAAAGGTACTCTGTAATTCCTCCGCTCGTGCATCTCTTTCATTTTCTGCCTGCTCCGCTGATGGGGCAATGCTTGTGTGTTCCTCATTCATTCGTGTCGGTCCATCCTTCCATTATTTCTTCCGCCTCATGGAGCAATGCATTCAGACCATCTGCGGTAAATGTATTCATTTCTTTAATTTCTGCTGCCGGCCGGAGTACATCCCAGTTTCCTGCATAATGCTCCTGCTGCAAAATGCCAACCTGTGCAATACTTGTGATTGGCTGTCCAAAAGTTCCCGCCCATTCTGGTGGAAAAATGTAAATCATCTGTTTGACCGTTTTGCCCTCGGCTTCCTCTTCTTTCGATGGCAGAACGATTTCCTCTATTTTGATCATCTCCGGCTCATCCAGTTCAAAAAGCATCAGCTTATTGTCCCCTTGTTCCACAAACTGCCCCCGGAAACGATACTTCAAACCCTCTTCCCATTCCATAATGTCGAAAAGTGTCTTAGCCAGGCCACGGCAGCCAAGTGTGCTTGCACACCAGCGGCCCTCTTTCAGCCTTCCCCAGTGAATAGCATTCGGATTGCCCTTTTCGCATGGCCGAATCGCAACACAGCGGTCAACCGAGTTCAGAAGCAGTTCCACATACTCCACATCTTCAAACTTTTTCAGACAGGAAGTATTGAACCGCAGCTTACCATTGGAGATTGTCATTGCCGGGTTCTGTAGTGTAGAAAAATACTGAGCCCGTACCACCTCATATCCCGATAGATTCAGTCGGTTCATGACCTCTGCGGTATTCTCTTGCTCTTCCTGCATTACACTTTCAGAAGCCTCCCGGTATTCCTCTGCCGAGAAACCAGTCCAGTCCTTATCAAAAGGCACATATCCCCGAAGAATACCATCATCGACTACGCTTAAAACCGGCAACGGCCTATTCTTCCTTGTATAGTTGCGGGATGCCCTCAGATGATTGGCTGCATTATAAACCTCTCTGGACACAATCGCCTCATGGTGATCCCTCTGTCGATACTGCGTCCGGTCATTGTTATTTTTCTTTGACTTATGTGTAAGAAAGTTCGGCGTGAAAGTCTTTCTAGCCAGCACATCCCCACAGTGGCGTTCATTTGCAATGACGCCAGCTATCGTACCCGGATTCCATTCGGTATTTCCCAGTTTGGTTTTACGCCCATACTCGGTCAGAAGCTCTGCAATCTCGGTAAAGGAAAAGCCATTCAGATACAGGTAATAAATGACCCTAACCGTCTGTGCCTCACTTTCATTTACCACAAGATTTCCATCCTCGTCCTGATCATATCCCAACAATGCCGGCGTCAAAAACAGACCTCGGCTGAACCGCCGGTCAATAGACCAGTTCATAATAATCGACTTGGAATGAGATTCCTCTTCAGCCACAGATGCCAGAATGGTCAGGATCATACGGCCATTGCTGTCCAGTGTATAAATATTGTCGGCCTCAAATTTCACACCCACGGGCGGGTCAAGATTTTTCAGCGCTTCAATGACCGAAAGGCAGTCCACAATGTTTCGGGCAAAACGGGCGATGGACTTTGTAAGAACCAAGTCTATCTTTCCTGCCTTACAGTCTTCAATCAACTGCTGCATTCCTTTGCGATGCTCCAGCGAAGTTCCGCTGATGCCCTCATCATCGTAAATTCCAACGAACTCCCATCCCGGCTGTGCCTTTATGTACTCAGTATAGTAATTTTTCTGAAGCTCATAGGAAGAAGTCTGCTCATCATTGTCAGTGGAAACACGGACATAAGCTGCAACACGCCGAATAGAGGTGCTTTCTCCAACCCCCTCCACTGCCTTTGCCGGGATGACTTCCAATTCAGAAGCATCCACTCCCTTATATCTGTCTCTGATTTTCTGCTTGCGGTCTACCGCTTCTACTCCACTGCTTCCCATGTACTTCCTCTCATTCTTCCGGTTTTATGCTCCAATACCACTGACGCATCTTCCGATAACTTCGGATGCCGAGTTCTTTTTTCGTATTTTCTGCTGTCCTGCGACTGATGCCTTCGTCACTCATCCGCATATAGATTTCTCTTGCTCTCATATCGCCTTCGGAAAGCAGCTTTTTTATCAGGTATGCTGCTTTCTCAGACTTTGATTCAAACTTCGGAGGCTCTGAATCTGCTTCCGGGTCAGTTGGAATCTTACACTCCAGCCATCGAAAACCCTCCTCGGCCGTTATTGAGAAACGAATCTCTCCATCAGATGGGGCCAGATTGTTCTTGATCTGTCGTACAATGCGAATGTCTTTGTTTTCCGGATCATGCTCCATCTGCAGAACACTTCTGGCTGCTGCCACAACATCCACACTACCAATGCTCCGGTACAGATCTTTTGTCCCCTCTTTCTTGTTGAGGTGACCAATCAATACAACTGCACAGTCATACGCAGATGCCCACATTCCAAGACGCTGCATCAGCTTTCTCGCCCTGCCTGCAATCTGAAGGTCAGAATCACTCCCCAGATATGCCTGTATCGGGTCAATGACCACCAACCTTGGACGAAATTGTATAATCGCCTTTCTGATACGTTCATCATCCAGCGTCAAGCCACTGTTCATTTCTTCATTTATAAAAGCTACATTCCTACAATCTGCTCCACACGTTTCCAATCTCGGCTTGATGGTGTCTGAAGCATCATCTTCCGAACACTGGTAAATGACTTTCTGAGGCATTCCAATAGACTTTCCATCCGGCATAGTTCCACCCTTTGATAATTCTGCAATCAGATTCATCATCATGGTAGACTTTCCATCGCCGGGGTCGCCTTGCAGCAATGTGATCTTCCCGACTGCAATGAACGGATACCACAGCCATCGAACAGCTGTTGCTTCTACATCACTATATAATGTGAAAATTCCTGTTTTCTCTTTGCCTGTCATTCCCTTTACCTTTCATTTGCAGTCTTTTACTACATTTATATTATAAGAGCCGCATGACATTTTGACTGCTACCTATCATGTAGCACGTTCCATGTTTTGCTACATAGTAGGTAGCAAAATGGCCTTAGACCACACAGCAGATAGGGGTGTGGCATTTTGCGGTCTTAAAAACCTCTCATATTCAGTTGCTATGTATTTTTCTCTGCGGGATAATCGTACCAGCCTTATGCGGGAAAACATAAGGAGGAACACATGGCTATTGATTATGAAGCCTTGGGCAAGCGTATTTCAAATGCCCGCAAACAAATTGGTATCACACAGGAGGCGCTCGGTGAACAACTTAACATGACCCGTAAACACATCAGTGTTATCGAAACTGCTATCAACCGTCCCAGCCTGGATACCCTGGTTGATATCGCAAATGCACTGAATGTATCTGCAGATGACCTTCTCGTAGACAGTCTGATGCACTCGGCATCTACTGCAGATTCTGAGATTCACCGTCTGCTTTTGGACTGCAATACAACGGAACAGGAAATTCTTACCCGCACCGTAAAGGAACTGAAAGCAATTTTGTATGGTTTAGGAATCTGATTTTGTAACTCATTGACCACATAACAAAAGGCCCGCATAAGCCACAGCTGCACTTCGGCTCACTCCGGGGTGCTGTCTGTGGTTCATGCGGGCAGGGGTAAAAAAGAAGCCCGCTAGCGTTCCATGTAGGATTCTACACAGTGCGCCAGCGGGCAGTCATTTACTTACTTTTTCGGCTTAAACTTTGCGCTATAAGCATTTACTGCTGCATCGTGGATAAGCCATCCAAATTTTCTCAAAAAGTCCAATCGCTCTTCATCAGTCATCCATTTTGCAAGTGTATGAAGAACTCCCTCGTATCGTTCATTTTCTTTTCCGTTAAAAAACTTACCTCCGGGTCCCTGCTTAAATCTGACAGGAATCCCATTTTTAATTATCGTCCAGACAGTTGAACCACCATCTGTCTGAAACATGTCCCCAACCATGCCGTCCAGTTCTCCGGCATCCATTCTTTTCAGCAGTTCTCTTTCCTCACTCGTCATCTTCATCACCCCCCACAATCCTCTACTTTTATATCTTCCGAATCATACGCTCCCATTGGGTATTCCCGAATCCAACCTTCGATTTTTAATGTGTGGCCACATTCTGGACATTCATAGCAATCTTCAGAATTAAAGCTGTACACAAGATCCGGTCCCATACCATTTTCTTTTTCGTAAGAGCTTTCATCATACATGAAGTCCTCAAGGTCAACATTTTCTTCATGACCGCAATGAGGGCATTTGACTGCTCTTTCCAGAGAAACCGGCCGATATCCATACATATCCTCGATATCGATAAATTCTTCGCCTGCCGCTTCTTTTTCGCTGATGATGTCCCAATAATGCTGCGTCTGGAAAGTTTCAAATTCTGCGCTGTCATCCAGAAGGTTATCCAGCATTTTTAAGGCATTCCTCTTTCGTTCAAGTTCATCATTGATATACTGCTTCCGTTCACGGATTGCCTGTTCAAGATCAATTTCTCCTGCTTGAAGTTTTTTTATATCTCCACAGGTTAAGCCAGATTTTGTAAGGACAACAATCCTCTGCAGATTTTTGAAATCTGCTTCCGTATAATCCGTTGCCTTGTTTCCCACCGGCGGATGTTCTGGTTTGAAGATACCCTCACGCTTAAAGAGTTTTATGCGCTCTGCATCAATGCCTAATTTTTCTTGTATTTCTTTTGGTCTCATAACATTCGACCTCCTTTCTGAAACCGAATATAGCACATAGGGACTTTGTCCCCGTCAAGCCCTAAATATCATTTTTTCTAGTTTTAAGGATACTCGATTCCAGTTTTATTTCAAGGCTTTTCTAAATGATTTGTATATTTCAGGCTTCGATATGCATCTCCAATAAAATTCACGAATTCCGGACTCATTGTCTCAACCATACTCTTTCCCTCTACATTCTGCAAAACAGTAATACTGACTCCGGACATATCATCTTCCCTTACTTCCAGTTCTCGTATCGAATCCGCCACAGCCTCATCAATGAACGCAGCGAACTTTGCCCCATCAACATGACTTTGCACTGGCATCGGTGCGCCGCCTTCACCGAACAGCTGTATCACCTTCGGGTCAATGATGCTCTCCACCTTTTTCAATGCTTCTTTCTCTGACATCCGCCTCAGATAGCCTTTCATTGCACTTGCCACAATGATCTCCATCACTGTTGTTCCATAATCCTCAACGGACAGCCAAGCTAACTTTTTCATGTCAATCACTCCTGCTATGTGTATTTCTGTATCCTCACCATATACCAAAACTCTGCACATAGCAATATGTACGATAAAAAATCCGTACAAAGCAAAAAAGGGCCCTGCCGGTATGCATTTCCACACATCCGACAGGGCATTCTTTCCTTTATACAGCCTGCTCTCGTTTTGCTTTACTTCTCAGATATCTTCGGTACTGAACTGTGTTGTCATATACCCGGTACGGGGCATCAACCAGAGTCACCAGCCCGTCAAGACTGCATTTCTTAAATCCCAGAAAACTGGTCAGTGTCCTCTGATTTCCACAGGTGGGCAGCGTTACACCAAAATTCGTTTCATAAAGTACGATGTCGCCTTTCACCGTTCCCTTTTTCATAAAGGCGCAGTATATACCTTTTTCAAAATGGAGCAGATCCGGTGCTTCCGCGATCCTCTCCGGCGTTATCTTCAATCGTCCTCGTTTCAGACTGGCGACCGCACCATCAACCGGCTTTCCATCCACATCCCGAAACAGGCTGCCCTGCACATCCAGCCCGTTCACCTTCAGCGGCATACCGGCGGCATTCTGTTCCGGCAGTTCTTTCAGGCAGGCAATGAAAAGGTCAAAATTTTTCTTCATAACCGTAAGGGCTCCCTGTTCCTGGCTCAGCGTTTCTTTTTCCTTTCGGAAACTCTCAATTCGCTGCCGGATATCCTTTGCCAGACTTGCATAGGCTTCGATTTCAGACCCTTCTTCATAGTCAGCATGGTAGAAGCTCGTACCAATATCATTTCCCGTCAGCCCATTTCGGATATCACTGTCAATCTCGTCCAATGTGATGTTGCCCTCCGCCAGTGATTCATTCAGTTCCAAATTCTGCTCCAGCACCGCATCCCGCATGGCCGTAACCTGACAGCCGATCGTCTCCTGCAGTTTTTCTTCCAGTTCCTTGATCTGGGCATCCAGCGTTTCCAGTCTTTCCACCGATACGCTGTTTCCTTTCATCTGCTGATACATCTGTTCACAGGCTTTATGAAAAAGTGTGCTGATTTCCGAAGCTTCATGATTTTTCTCATAATCCCGTTTCAGACGGTACAGCATTTCCATAAAGCTCTGCTCCAAGGCACATTCATGGATGCTTTCCGAAGGGCATCTTTCATTTGCTGCTTTTCTCTCGGCATCCGACAATCTCCCGTGTTTTTCCCTGCAGTACAGCTTCTGGTCCGGTGTGCCATTCTGTCTGAGCTTTTCGCCCTCACGCTTTCCCATCTTCTGTTTGCACCGCCACACGGGATAAGCATATGCGTATTTTTCAAGGTAGATATCCGTATCGCCACCAGTTGCTGCAAGGCTTCGGTCATCCGTGTACCCGGTTGCCACACCTGTATAGGTCACACGGAAGAATCCCTCACCGCATTCTTTTCCGGCTCTTTCTCCATGTTCAAGAACCGCACCGCAAACTAGATTTCCAAATGGCGAGCCGGTGTATCCTCTCTTCTTCTTTTGAGCCGATACCGAATCTCCGACCTTGCTGGGCTTTTCATAAAGCATCGTCTGAGCCTTGTCCCATGTACTGCGGTCAATGATGCCAACATGATGGTTTTCTACATAATAGCGCGGTGCCTCACCTTTGTTGATCGTGGACCGATGGGTCAGGAAATCCTTTGTGATGGTCTTCTGCATCTCAATGTCACCCACATATTTTTCATTCCGAAGAACTGTGAGCACAGAACTTGCCGACCAGTTCTTTTTGTTCACCGTCTTTCTGCCAAGTTCATTCAGCTCCTTTGCAATACGGTTTGCCGTCTGTCCACATACATACCGTTCAAAAATATAACGAACCGTTTTTGCCTGTTCCGGATTGATCACCCATTCACCATTTTCACCCTTGTCATACCCAAGCATCCGGTTCAGATCAATCTTCGGCTTGCCAGCTTGGAAATTCTTCTGGATCGACCAGCGGATATTGTCCGAAATGGACCGGCTCTCATCCTGCGCCAGTGCAGAAAGAATAGTCAAGATCAATTCACCGGTCGCATCCAGCGTGTCGATGTTCTCTTTTTCAAAGTAAACACCAACCGGAGGATTCTGCTGCCGAAGCTGGCGGACACAATTCAAGGTGTCCACCGTGTTTCGGGCAAATCGTGAAATCGACTTGGTCACGATATAATCCAGCTTTCCATCCAGGGCGTCTGCCATCATGCGGTTGAAATCCTCACGGTGTTCCCTGCTGGTTCCTGATTTTGCCTCATCTGCATAAATGCCTGCAAATCTCCATCCGGGTTTGTTCGTGATCAGATTTGTGTAAAATGCTTTCTGCGTGGTATAGGAAGTCTGCTGGCTTTCATCCCCTGTGGAGACTCGACAGTATGCCGCCACACGGATATTGCTCTGCACCTTCAGCTGACCACCATTATGCACCGACCGCTTTGTAGCCGGTATCACTTCTACTTTTTTCTGTGTCATATGCTCTCCTCCGTTTCCTTCATATCTTTTTTCCGTTCCGACGCTTTCTATACTCTACCTGAACCGGTTCTCCAAGGATCTCTGCTTCATTTTCCGCAAACTTTGGTTTTCCATCTTTGCCGTATACCCGATAATCCTTGAAGTCCTTTATAGTCCTTCTGGCTTCGAAAGCAGTAAATTCCATTCCGTAAATGGTCCGGTAATGGATCACATCTCCATCCACTCTGCCAGATTCAATATTTACGGCATACATTTCCCGGCTGAAGGTTAGCATATCCGGTGTACTCAAGAACACACCCGATTCCGTCCACTGCGCTTCTTTATCATCCAGACCATGCACCACCAGCTTCTGTCCATAGCAGTTTTGCTCCGGCAGGGCCAGCAGTTCCTCCAGAAAATATTCGTACCTCTTTTTCAGGATGATGCCGCCTTCGCTGCTTTCTTCCAAAATGTGTAGTTCGTTTTCCAGTTCTTCTTTCCGCTTCAGAATATCCTTCAGCAGTTCATTGTACATTGCCTCGGCACTTCCGGCCGCAGGTGTGTAAACACTATCCACACGCTGTTGATCCATCCCTTCCATGATATTATCCATCTGGATGCTCCCATCCCGAATGGATTCCTGTAAGCTCTCCTGCAGGTAAACCCTTTCTCTCTCGGCCATCTGCTTCTGTGCTTCCATCTGCTTTTTCATAAGGCGTTTACATTCCTGTTCCAGCTTCTGAAGCAGTTCCCTGAGTTCCAAAATCCGTCCTGAATGGTCTTCCGGCTCCTTCTGGCATTCACGGTATTTGACCGCAAGCTCTGAGTGCTCTTTGTTTTTCTCATAATCCCGTTTCAGGCGATAGAGCATTTCCATAAAGCCTTGTTCAATAGCAACCTCATAAAGTTCCTCTGTGCAGTCTTTATCCGAACAACGCATCTTCCCAACGCCATAAATCGCAAGTCCCTGTCGTTCCTTGGTATCTTCAATGGACTCTGCATCCACCCAGTATGCAGCAATCTTTCTCCTCTTGTGGATCAGTGTCTTTCCACACGCTGGACACGAAAGGTTTATATAGCAGATATTGAGAGGATCACGGCTTAGTAGCGGCGGCCTCCGTTTCATTTCACTTTGCACAATCAACCAGGTTGCCCGGTCGATGATCGGTGCGTGGTGGTTCCTGATGTAGTACTTTGGAAGCTGCCCTCTATTCGGAACTGCCTTATGGGAAAGAAAATTGCTGGTCACATATTTCTGCATTTCCAAATCGCCCACATACTTCTCATTTAGGATCACATTCGAGAAGCTGCTGGGGTTCCAGTCCGTGCCAGATACCGTTTTCCAGCCTCGCTCGTTCATCTCTTTAATGATAGTTGCACGGCCGGCTCCGCAGGCATATCTCCGGAAAAGGTAACGCACCGGTTCCGCCTGCTCTTCATTGATGATCCATTCTCCGTTTTCCCCTTTGTCATATCCGATCATCCGGCTTAGATGGACCATCGGCTTCCCTTCCTGGAACCGCTTCTGATAAGACCAGTGGATGTTATCCGAAATGGAATGGCTTTCTTCCTGGGCAAGTGCGGAGTAAATGGTCAGGATCACCTCACTGGTGGAATCCAGAGTGTTGATGTTTTCCTTTTCAAAAAAGATGCCCACAGGAGGTGTCAGCTGTTTCAGCTGTCTTGCGCAGTCGAGGGTGTCCACGGTATTCCTTGCGAATCTCGATATGGATTTTGTGACTATTAAATCGATTTTCCCATTTCTCGCATCCTCCAGCATCTGGTTGAACTCATCCCTATGCAGGCGGCTTGTTCCGGTGATTCCCTCATCTGCATAAATTCCTGCGAATGTCCAGCCCGGATGCCGCTGTATCATATCCGTGTAGAATGCCTTCTGGGTCCGGTAGGACGTTTTCTGTTCATCTGAATCTGTGGACACTCTGCAGTAAGCTGCCACCCTTAACCCCTTCGGCTTTTCCTGGGCAGCCTTTTGAGCCGTCGCTTCCTTTATCAATCGTAAAACCTCTGACATTTTTCCTCACCCTTTCTTTACATATTTTTTCCGGTAGCAGTTATCCCGCATGGCCTGTCCGTCAAAATAAGATGCCGTATACCGGTAATCTTCTATATTACTGTACATGACAACCTCTGTCCTTGTATCATCATACCAGTGAACCGTATAGTTCAACGGGGAATGGACCGTAATAGAAAGGACAAATGCCTTGCAGTAATCTGAGGTCACTCCATTCAAAAACTGCACCACGCCATCCCTTCCTTTCGGAAGTTCCTTCATCCATTCAATTGCCCGTTCTCTTCTCTCGTGGTCATTCTCCAAATCCTCCCAGTACCCTTCCAGATACTCCAACCGTTCTTCCAGGTGCTTTTTCTCATCCATATCCCGGTCAAGTTTTTCTTTCAACCTTCTGATTTTCTCAGCATTGCTCTGAATGACTGCCTCGTCGATGCTCTCATCTCCCAGCAGTTCGCGTCTGGTCTGCATCACATCGTTCTGGCTTTCCAGAAGACGCAGTTTTTTCCCACTGTTTTCCATTCCAATCTGAAGGGTGGCAATCTGCCGTTTGTAAAAAGCACGGTCCCGTTCCATAAAATCAGTGTGCTGGATATTCTCCAGTCTTTTGATCATCTGCGGAACAAAGTCATCAGCTTCCTTTGTAAAACTTTCAAACTGCTCTCCGTAACGGCCGCTCATGATATCTGCCACTCCCACATTGTCATGAATTGGCTGTGTGCTCAGCCGGAATCGTTCAATGATTGCTTTACGGAAAGCCCTCACAATCTGCTCTTCATAGATTTTCTCGCAGTGGCAGATTCTCTTTCCATTATCAATCTCAGCTGTTGGGCAGTACCAGATAGGATAGTTTTTTGAATTTCTCACACGGAAAAACCTGCCGCATTCCCCACACAAAATCCTTCCTGAGAATGGCTTTGATCCTTTCTTTACTCCCTTCTCTTTTTTGGCAGCATTGGCTCTGCGGATTTCCTGAACAGTTTCAAACAGTTCTTCGTCAATGATCGCCGGATGGTGGTTCTTCACCAAATACTGCGGAAGTTCTCCATTATTCCGCTGGATGTTATGGTTCAGAAAGTCCACGGTGTATTTTTTCTGGATCAGGACAGCTCCTGTATATCGTTCCCTTTGTATCATCTGAGAAATAATCCTTCCAGTCCATCCTTCTTCCAGATCACTGTTCAGCTGTCCTTTCTTTGAGTTCTTTTTTCTGGCTTTGACCGCCACGGTCTCAGGAGCTGGAATCCGGTCATAATTCAAACCTCTGGCAACATCTGTATAGGCAGTACCCTCTGCCACCTCCTGAAAAATCCGGCGCACGATTTTTGCTTCTTCTTCCACAATTTCGATATCCCTATACTGATATCCACTTTCTGTCGTGACCATCTTTCCATTGTAGCGATATCCATATATGACCATGTTCTTTACCTCACCTCTCGGATAGCGCATCTTATTTCCAAGATTGATGTTTCTGGAAATACTCCGACTTTCTTCCTGTGCAATCGCCGCAAGTGTCGTAAGAATGAAATCACTGGTCGGATCAGCTGTGTCCAGATTTTCTTTCTCAAAAAGGATCGTCACATTGTTGTCATGCAAAATATTAAGGGCGGTCATAAAATCCGCCGTATTTCTGGAGAAACGGGAAATCGACTTGCATACAATACGGTCTATTTTCCCTTCCTTGCAGTGTCGCAGAAGTCTTTTGAATCCAACACGCTTATCCTTGACCGTTCCTGAAATTCCATAATCGGAGTAAACCCCGATTGGATTCCAGTCTGGATTGTTTTCAATCAGCTGATGGAAATACCGTTCCTGCGTTTCGTAGGAGTTTTCCTGGTCACTGGAATCAGTGGAAACTCGAATGTAAGCGGCTACGTTCAGATACCCTTCCTTTTCCTTTGTCCTGCGAAAAGAAGCTGTGGAAATAAATCCATTTTCTTCTTTCATTGCTTCTGCCTGTGGCTGGAAGACCGCCTCGAACTCACTTCTCAGCCCACTGCCCCGTTCCATAACAGGAACTGCCTGCTGCATTTTCTCCTTTGCAGCCAGCGCCTTCTGGATCAGGGAAGCAATTCCGGCATCTCCGTTTTCCTTGGATTTGGATAACGGCAACTTTGTCTTTTTCTCTTTTTGTTGGGTAGACATCTCTTGGCGCACAACGCTTTCCTGCAAAAAAGAAGATGCAGCCGCCTTCTTATCAGATAGGTCAGCTGCACCACTTTTTTCCTTCACCGCTTCATGGGATTTCTTTTCCTGCACAGGCATCTGAGTCACAGATGTGGTTTCCGGCAGAACAGATTCGCCCTGTCCGGTCGCTGCCATCAACATCTTTGAAAGCTCGGCTGCTGAAGCATTCGGGCGGCTTTTCTGTTTCTGCTGTACGGTACTTTTGACCGTTGCGCTCTGCAGTTTCTGCAAAAAATCATTTGCTGTACTCATCTTGTTCTCTCCTTTCCGCCCATCTGCTTTTCTCTTCGGGCAGTCACATATTCCCTCTACTGCGTGATATTATCAAGTAAATTCGGTGCAGAAAGACGGAGAATAATCCACCCGATTATTGTCCTATCTGCACCATCCAATATGTAAAGGCCCTGCCTGAAAAGACAGAGCCGTATCTCTTACAATTTCTTGGCAAAATCAAGGCTGATCCAGCCATTACGCTTACCGGCATAGGCCTTCAGCAGACCCCAACGGGTTGCTCCCTCACCGTCTGCTTCCTCTACAATTGTAAATACGCCTTTTCCAGTGTACTGCCCGGTCTTAGCATAGTTCGTACCAGGTCCCTTACGGATATTAAGGTCACTGATTGAAACCCGTACCGCATACGGGCAGTTTACCTTAACTTCCGGGTAGACAGCCTTACCCGCCGGGTCATACACGAAATATCCCGGATTGGCATCCGCACACTGCTTTGCGTAAGCCAGGTCATGGAATGCGCCCTTCTGGGAAGCCGCATTCTGCCAGCTTTTGCGGACACGGTACCAACCGGAGATAACCGTACCCTCAGAAGCCTTTGCCGCATCATACTGCGTGAGATTCCAACGCACGATGATACTGCAAAGGTTCTGTACATAGGTGTGGCTGGTCGCATAACCACCATCCTTGATGATCTGTGCCGCTTTCTTGTAATCCGTACAGCCTGCCAGACCTTCATAGCGTTTCTTACTGCCGTTCATCGCACCGAGCAGATATGCCGCATGGTCGGCAATGGAGTCCTCCACACAAGCGTACTTGCGGAAGTCAGCGGTGATCGTCACATAGCTGCCATCGTCATTCTGCTCTTGCGTTTTCTTGGTATAGACGGACTTGCTATCCCAACTGCTGCCACTCCAGCTGTTCCCGGAAAGCGAGGTTTTCATGCCGAAGCAGTTATTGGCATTCTGTGCCAATTCACTCTTACCGTAGCCGGATTCCAGAATGAATTGTGCCATCGACACGCAAGCGAGGATGCCACTGGTTTTCTGGTTTGCAGTAAACAGCGGACCGATCTTTGCCACAGCTTCTGCTTCCGAGAGATTTTTCAGCGAAGAAGCCTGCATGCCAGATGAGGATGAACCGCCCAGTGCTGCAGTCACCTTTGCGGCCAGATCACCCATGCGGGCATACAGCCAGTTTCCAGGGCAGCTTTTGTTGGCAAACCAGCGGTGAACGGTCAGCACTATTTCATCTGCCGCCGGAGCATAGTTGAGTGTCTTATTTTTATCACCCAGCCACAGGAGCTTCTTCTTCCCGTTACGCTTGCAGATATCGATACAGAGCTTGACGAGAGAGTCATATACAGCACTGTTCATGGCATACGGCTCATTCATGTCACTGGCACATTCGATGGTGACTGCTCTCTGGTCATTTTCCCTGCTGGACGAACACCAGCTGCGGTTCTTTTCCTCAACACAAAGCGACACACGACCGTCCGTACCGATGCCGTAGTTGCAGCTTGCCTGCCGAGATGAACTGATAAAGCAGCCGCAGATGCTTTCTGCAGAAAGCTGACCAACCACGCAATGCGGAGTGATACGGTCGATGCTGTGGGTACGCTGCCCGGAATGGTTCGGGGAGAGTTTGGTGTAAACAACGAGTGGACTATTGGTATATCCCATAATGATTTCCTCCATAAAAGAAAAGAGACCCGGATCACTCCGAGTCCCCTTTAGGTCTATTGGTTATTCTCTATTCCTGTCTGCTTCTTCCAATATCCTACAGACAAACTTCATGATTGACATCGGCTTTTCACCGCCTATCCCATTCACTTTCCATGCTACACTGGAAATTGTGGAAATGGCACTGAGGACACCGCTCTTCTTAACACCTTTCCTGTCTGCAACATACTGTAAGAGCTGACCTGGTTTCAGATCCGGCCGATGCCAATGCAGGACGATTGCATCCCTCAGATACTCACATCCCTTATAGTACAGCGTAATGCCATACGGTCTTAACACATCTTCTGCCATGAGCTTTTCATTCATTTCCAACACTCTCCTTTTCCCAAGTATACCTTTCGGCATCAGGAAATTGAAGTCCTAAAAATGTGTCGAATTGCGCCGTTTAAGGGATCAGCAGTTTCATGCCGACCCGGATAGCGTTGGAAGTCAGCCCATTCAGCACACGAATGTCTGCACAGCGGCTGCCGCTCCCCAGTTCCTTTTCCGCAATCTTCCAGAGATTGTCACCGGGAACCACAGTATAGATCTTGCTGGCTGTAAAGGCATAGGTATCCGCACTGTTAAGAACGTAGGCCAGACCACTCACCGCTTCCGGGCACTTTATTTTCAGCCAGCCCGCACAGAATTCCACGATTTCAATCAGTGTGTTCCTTTTGTAAACGGTCACGACTTCTGCGCCAGTGTCCGGCATCTCCCGGATATTCATGAGGGTCTTGAGTTTGCCGTAGGCAATGGTTGCCGGAAGCTCCTCTGCAGTCGGGAACTCGTTCTCATCCACTTCAGCCTCTGCTTCTTTCTCCGCTGGGGTATCTTCCACAGGGGCTGTGGTTTCCGGCTTTTCTTCCGGGATATCGTCCACGACTGCTTTCTCTTCACTCTCATCTGCACCAGTATCTGGTACAGCCTCTTCCGGATAGATCACGTTGCCGTCATTGTCGAACACACGGCTGCCAGGGTTCTCATCACACTTGGCTTTTGCATTCGCCAGCAGACGATACGCTCCCAACTGGGATGCCTCATCTTCCCAGACTTCACGCACACGATAATAGCCGTTTGTCAGCTTTGCAGGATACTCTTTCTTACTCATATTGCTTTCCTCCTACTAATGAAGGAGAGGCTCATCACCTCTCCCCGTTTTCCTTACTCTTTGTTCTGCTTGTCGCTCTTTTCTTCCTTCAGCTGTGCCAGCATCTCCTTCAGCTTATCCGGCACCGGAAGGCCAATGACAGCTGCATTTTCAAGACAGCTCAGGCCCTCATTTGCCAAATAAAAAAATACCACTGCTGTACGGATGGCCGCTCCATTCTGAAGAATCTGCGTATCAATGATGTTGGCAATGCCAACCAGTACGAAGATGCACACCTTCTTGGCAATCCCCTTAAAGCCAACTTCAGAAGAAAGTTCATGCTTGATGGCTGCTGCCAGCACCCCGGTGAAGTAGTCGCAGACCACAAACACCACCAGTGCATAAAGGAAGCCATCAAATCCGCCGAAGAACCAGCCCAGGAAACCACCCAGACCTGCGAACATCCACTCAATCTTATCGATCACATTCTGCATAATCTTATCCTTTCCAGCCCCTTTGGGACATAAAAAACAGGCGGTTTCTCTGCCGCCCTTACGAAAAAAAATACTCCTTCTATAATGAACACCGTTTCACAGCAAATAACAGACACTTTGCGTGAAAATCAGTGGAAATTTATTTTCCGAATGCTCGGATCACAGATCCTACCACACATTCTCCGATTCTGGCGTAGCCTTCTGTACTGCAATGGAGCTGGTCGCCATTAAACGGATATGGCGAAGAACCTGTGTATTTTTCCAATACGATACTGCCGTTCCGCTTCTGATAATAGGACTGTCCGTTCACATACCGCTGCGGCGTGCTTCCTACTACCTTACCGGATGCATCCAGCTGGTATTTGGCATACTGCTCATTCACAGCATTCTTCTGCGCGCCAAAGACGTTCCATGTCCTGCGGTTGATCCCACTCTCATGCCAGAGATCACAGACTGCCACATTATTTGCCTGCGCCACAGCCTTGATCGTATCCGACAGTTTTTCCATTGTCTGGCCTGTCCCGACCGGATACTCCTCATATCCATCTGCATCCACATACGGATACTTGCCTGCACAGTGCGGCGTCGCCACCAGCACATGACAGGTCAGGTTTCCGGCATCTTCCAGTTCTTCATAGATGCGATTCAGAAGATACTGGATTCGGCCACAGATGCTCTCCTTTTCCGGGTAGCAGTCTCCTACCGAACCGAGCACCGTTGCTCTTTCGTTGTAGGCCGGCAGGACAATGATCAGGCTGACACCTTCCACGTCAGCAGCCATCAGCGGCCGCAGGACACCTTTCTTATCCGTTTCTGCATTGTACGTTCCATCCAGACCGTTGTCACCGTCTGTCATCCGAAGGATTCCGATACCGCCCTTTGCATGGGTAGCAACATTCATACCGAGCAATTCTTCCAGCTTCTTCTGCCATTTTCCAGCCGCTGTAATACTGTCACCAATGACCAGAGCCTTCTTCCCTTTCCAGCTACCGGACAGTTCCGCATATCCGGCAGTAACAGCTTTCTCTGCGGTATCAGATGCCCCAGCATGATCTGCCTTTTTCGCTGTCTCCGCATTTTCAGCATGATCCGCTTTTACTGCCACTTCCGCTTTTTCTGTAAGAATGGCGCGTGTCGCATTCTTCACAGCGGAGGCACGTTCCGTTATGCTGCTGTGACTGAGCGCCTCAATCTCTTCATTGGAAAGCCCGGTCACGTTCAGCACCCACATGGTCACAACAAAGGAAGTGTAATTGGAACCCGTCAGCTGCACCGCAAAATTCAGATTATCCTTTCCACCGGCATATTCGTAAACCAGATTCATTTGAAACGGAAGCGTTGCTTTATTCAGTGTTCCACACGGTACACGCTTTGCCCAGTTTGGAATGCCCGGTTCGATGATGCCAATGGAGACTTCTCCCAGCTGTGCGTCATTCGTTTCTACGGATTCCACCCTGCCAAAGACAAGATACTTCCCAGCAGCCAGACCACTCAGCCGTACTCCGCCGAACACGCCCCAGTCTTCGCTGCGGGTCACAGCAGCCTTTGCCCACGCATACGTTGTGTCCTTTTCTTGAAACTTACTAGAAAAAGGAATCATTTCAGAAAAGACAGGGCATCCATATGCTACATTGCCCAGCATTTCCCGTGCCTGGTCTGAAATACCGGTTCTGTCTGCATACGGAACGCTCATGACTTTTCCAGCAATGCCCCATGTGTCATAATACTGAAGGATGCTGTCTTCAACCGGACTGCTGCTGATCAGAGACAGAACTTTCTGCAATTCCTCATCGCTCTGCCCGGTCACATCCAACAGAACGCATCGGCTGTCGCACTCTACCACGGCCTCCTTCCTTGCAACGCACGGCGAAATGTCCAGCCGGTATGCATTCTCCAAAATCTCTCCGAAGAATACTACATAGCTTTCACTTCCGTGGGCAACTCTTATCGCCTTCGTCACATGAGTATTCAGATTTGCACCTTTGGAATCGTACTGATAGCAGCTCACACCGGCGCAGGAGCCGGAAATCTCCCGAATCTTGGAGATGAACAGATATTTTCGGAATTTTCCCATCAGCATATTGGTAAAGCGATGGTAGAACTGACCGTAATCCGTAGTTCCCGTGATCCGGTAATCCAGAAATTCTCCTGCTTCACATTTAGCTCCCAGCAGAGCCGGCATCGCAGCCTTTGGGAACACCTCACCCAGATTACCATTGGAACCGGCAAGTGCCAGCTTTGCTCCGGTGATCCCATTCTCCACAGCCTGACTGTATTGCCCACGGATTGCTTCACCAGCGGACGGATACACCGTTCCATCCTGCCCAACCCGGACATCGACCAGTTCTGCCGCATAATCAGCCTTAGCGTCTGTAGAAGCTGTCACGTTTGCATCCAGCCGCTTATTCATCTGTTCCACAGCTGTGTTCATGGCATCTTCTGTTTTCTGCATGGCAGACTGTGCATCAGATACTTTTGTGTTCACCCTGCTCTCTGCTTCGGATATTTCTTTGTGCATGGCAGATTCTGTTTCTGAAAGACTCCTGTGCATTTCTTCCACATCTTCTGCAACATCCGTTTCCAGTCTGTACATCTGGGCGTTGAAATGACTACACAGGCTCCAATAATCCGTATCGGACAGCACTGTACCTGCCGGGACTGGCTTTCTGGAAATATAACCATCCCCACTTTCCGCGTCCAGAACGATCGTCAGTTCCTCATATTCCTTTTTCTGATTCCATACGCCATCGTGTTTCGGAATGATCCGCTTACCCTTAAAAGTTCCCATAAAAAATCTCCTTCCTGCCGGTGTTTATCCGGCTGTCCTCATAACAGTTTCGGATAGTCACCCGGTCAGGGAGGAGTTCTTTTCTTATGGCGGTCAGGTTTTACCCCCCCCGAACATTTTTTCGATATACCGTTTTTTCTTCATTTTAGTGTCCTTTCTCTTACTGTTCTAAAATTCCAAGTTCGATCATCTTCTTATACAGCATAGTTCCGATGACCGTCTTGGTTGCAGCTGTGTAATGAACGGAATCCGCCAGCAGTGTCTGCGGAACCTGTCCCTGTTTGATACGCTCGATGTCCGCATCCGTGGGATCAAGGCCTGCATCGTCCAGACCATAGCAGCTGATGACCGTCTTGCCATCCGTGTCATACACCGGATGCGCCAGATACTCTCTGAGGCTGACGAAACGTCTGCCAAACGCCTGCTTCATCTGCTTTTCATATTCTGCACGCTGGCTTTCCGTTCCAGACGAAAGGCCCAGCACCAGATATTCCTTTCCTTTGAAGTGGCTGATCATCTGCTGGTGCATCCGAATCAGATCTGTAAGGTCTGCATAGCCACCATTCTGACCAATGAAAAGAATCATCACTTCAGAAGGCTGATTGTGCAGCCGGTCAAATGCAGTACGGACCGCAGTCGGACGCTTGATTGTGACTGCTTCACCAGCGGCAGAACGTGTAAACGTCCAGATGCCGTTGGTATCCGCATAGTTCGTGCCAGTCCAGCGGAGTGTACCTTCTACCTCGCCAATCTTGGCCGGATTGACATGGGCTCCTCCCTGCAAAAGCGGTGTCACCTTGTAGCCTTCCTCGGTCAGAATACCAGAATCTGTTTTTCGCACAGCGATAGTTACCGGCTCACAGGCGGCCGGGATCGTGATATTATTGACCAGCATCACATCGGCTCCCTGACGGGCAGCAATCGTTCTGGCATTCTCGCCACCGGTACCGCCGTTGTAGACCGGAATCCCGGACAGCTTCTGAAGAGTGGACGTCCATCCACCTCCTGCGGTAAGAGAATCGCCCCAACAGACAATACCTGTCAGCACCGTCGGCTTCTCCAGATTTTTTATTCGTGCTTCCTGCCCATTCAGTCTTTCTTCTGCCTTCTCCGCGCCGGATTTCAGCTGTTCCAACGAAGCATCCACCTCTGCAAAGCGTTCTTTCAGCTTTCCGTGGTTCACATAGGAACACCAGTAGGTGTATTTACTCTGGAAGAAGGTTGCCATATCTTCATTGGAAAAACTGTCATCCACAAAAGCATAATCCTGCCAATACCATTTCGGAGTCCATACAACAGGCTCCTCTCCGGAATACTTCCGGGTGTTCCAGATGCCAAACCAGCTGGCACTGAATGTTCCTGCTTCTTTCTGTACTTGGATTGCTTCCAGTATTTCCTGCGTAAAAGCAAACTTCCAGACATACATCTTTCGGTTTCCGTAAATGGTACGCTTCAGCACTGGTGAAACATTGATTGGATTCGTGAACTTGCTATCCAGATAATAGGCAATCAACAGCCGGTTATCATACGCACCACCCTGAACACCTTCCGGACAGTTCTCGAATTCCTCGATCTCACAGAGATAACAATACTGGTAGCCTTCTTCAAACTTCCGGAGCATCTCGTCAAAGGACATCATGCCGCTCAGCTGCTTGACATATCCCTGGTTATGCGGCTGATCGGATTCTTTGCTCAGACCGATGCTGAACTCGACCACCTGGTCAAAACCTGTACCACTGATCTTTGCACTTGCCCGGTTGCCGGTACTCTGGAATCCAAAACGGTAGGCATATGGATACTTCTCCGGGTATTGCAGCGTATCCATTCCTGGAGAGTAACGTACCTTCTCTTGATTCAAAAGTTCGTCTGCCGACACCATAAAGAAGTTATCTGCAACGATTGCACTCCCGGCGCTTCCGGCATACCCGGCTTCCTCTGCACTCTCAGCCTCCTTTGCATGGGTAGCACTTCCGGCTTCGTTAGCAAATGTCGCTGTTTCTGCATGGTCTGCACGGCTTATAAACCGTGACCGGGCAATGAAGGACTGCTGGTTTACAATAGAGGTTGTCAACTGAATCTGTCCCAGATTTTCTACGATTTTGTCATTCAGAAAACTGCCTGCGAAAACGATATACAGCGGTTTCCCCAGTGCAATGACTTTTTCCACTATCTCCTGTTCCAGAGGGTAAAATATCCGGGAGCCGACCGTAACGGATGTGGTAATGATCGGGGTGACCGTGGATGCCCAGCTTCCAATACTGTTGACATAAAAGCGAACTTTCACTTCTGCCCCTTCAAGCTCCTTGTTTCCTTCCGGTCCGATGCCCTCCAGAGTCAGTTCCAAATACAGCCGGTCCAGCCGTTTCAGCTTCATCATCTGCTCATAGGAAATGCAGTAAGCAAAATGCAGAGATGACCATTGGAGCTTTTCATACTGTGTCACATAGGCAGCATGGTCAAACTTGAATACCACACTCTGACCATCCACCTCTGCTCCTGTCACACCTTTTGACAATGCGCCATTCGTATTGTCCTTCGGTCCAAAATAATAGGATACCGGCAGCCTTGGTGCTGCCATTGCATCGATCAGTTTCAAACGCTCAGCCAGGCTGTCGTATTCCACACCTGCAGAATCTGTATGACAGTCCGTCACCTCTTTCAGGATTGCCTCGTGCGCCCGCAAAAGCTGTGGTAAGGATGCCTCTCCGGCTCTGGCATTGATGATTTCCTGCTCCAGAATCCGCAGACAGTCATGCTCAGAAACATATTTCCAGCCAAGATCCTTGACAGCTGTTGTTTCATACGCATACACATAAAACTCACTGTCCTGTGCAGCAGCTTTTTCCCTGCGGATACAGAAATAGAGTTTTCTGGATGCCGTGTACTTCGTCACAAACTCTTCCCAGCGGCTTTCGGAAAAATCCAGATCAAACGCTGCCAGATAGCCGTTTTCCTCATTCAGCTTTACTGCACTGAGGGGCATACAGCCAACTTTTCCATTATCACTGCCCCATGCATTCGGAGAATTTGTAATGATAGCCTGTCCTTCATACGGCACCTTGTTGCTTAGAATAACGACCCGGAACGACTTTTCTTTGCACTCTTCATAGGAACCGAAGAAGCCAAGAAAGGTTCCCGTGTAGCCAGAAACATGATGAACCAGACAGTGAACAGCTGCACCTTCCATACTATTCTGAACAGTATTCTCATTCCGGTATGCAGTTCCCATTTCTGCCGGAACAATTTTTCTTGCCAAACCTGCCGTAATGCTGCGGATGGCTTCCCCGGCACTCGGATAGGTAGTTCCTTCGCTGTCCACTCTGGTATCCACCAGTTCTGCGGCATAGTCCGCCTTGCTGTCCGTGGATGCCGTCACATTTGCATCCAGACGTTTATTCATCTGGGCAACTGCCGCATCCATGCTGTTCTGTGTGTCTTTCATGGCAGACGTTGCAGCAGTTACCTTTTCACCCATCCGGTTCTCTGTTTCTGAGAGTTCCTCTGCCATTTTCTGATGGGTCTGCGAAAGTTCCTCACTCATTGCTGACTTCGTATTGGCAAGGTCTGTGTGCATTCCTTCCACATCTTCTGCCACATCCGTTTCCAGACGGTGCATCTGGGCATTGAAATGACTGCACCTTGCCCAGTAGTGCTCGTTTGTGAGCAGCGTACCGGCGGGAACATCATACCGGCTGATATAGCCATCCCCTGTTTCCGGGTCAAGGACGATCATCAGCGGTTCATAACTTCTCGCCTTATCCCAGTCTCCCTCATGACGGGGAATGACTCTCTTTCCAAGAAATTCTCCCATTATATCTCCTTCCTGCCGGATTTCCGGCATCATTGTTCCTTTTCTTCTCCATACTGGATGACCAGCTGTGATTCTTCATCCAAAGAAAACACCAGACCCAGATCATCCCAGGACTGAAAATTCAGATAGCCGTTTCCGTCAATAGAACTGTTGACCATCTTGTCATACACATCTGCTGCCACTTTTTCCATCGTACTGGAATAAGATCCTTTCATCAGCCCCAGTTCATCGTCCGACTCCATGACGAGATATCCATCCTCGGAAATATAGAAGCCCTGAATGCCAGACATCGTTGCATCCACGCACTGCTTATAAGTCAGCGTTGCAATCTTCCGGTTCGTGATCGCCGCCCGTGCCACATTCAACGTCAGGTTGAACATTCCCAGCACATCTCCTTCATCGGAAAGAAGGTAAATGTCGATGGGGAAACGACCATATACTTCCGTCATAAAAGAAGTGACGGTCAGGATGATCGTACCGGAATCCACAAACACAAGCTCCGGTCTGGACTCACTGGAATACTGGAACACCGCTCCATCTGGCCTTGTACCTGAATAGCTGACGATGGTACCTTCCTGCACAACATATTCCACCGAATTTTGATATAGTCGGCATCTGACTTTTCGTGCCTGATTGTCAAACTGTTTGACTGGGATCTGGACAGGGATCAGATTCTCCGTGAAAGACAGTTCAACCTCCTGAAAGATCCGGACTGGTTTCACTGTTGTCACTGCCGTCTCCTGTGATTCCTGTGTCTGTGTTTCCACTATTCGTTTCCTCCTTACTGCCATCGCTTTCGCCTCCTCCCTGCCCGGTGTTGTCCGGTCCTTCTGGCTCTACTGGTTTCTCTGGTTCTTTTGGATCTTCTGGCTCATATCCAACAGTCCGCCAGTTTTCTCCATCCCACAGCTTCAGCCGCAGATTCTTCTTATCGACCCAGAGCGCATCTGCTGCCGGGGCCTCCGGCGCTTTTTCCGATACTGGAATACTTGCCTGATACTTTTTATCCAGTTCTTTTTCGACATCTTCCGACAGCTTCTTTGCCACGCTGTATCTCTCATCCAATTCCTTTTGCAGTGCTTCTGAGAGTGTCGTGACATTTCCATACCGTCTGTCCAATTCCTCAGACAGTTCCTTGGATAGCTTCTTTGCAGCTTCATACCGCTGATCTAGCTGCTCTTGTAGTTCGGAAGAAAGTGCTGTTGCCGCCTTATACCGATCATCCAGTTCTTTCAGCAGTTCCTCGGAAAGCTCTGTAGCTTTCTTATAGCGATCATCTAGCTCCTTGAGGGTCTGTTCCAGCAGGATTGCTGTTTTTACTGCAGTGTCATCGGATTCCCATCCGTAGCCCCAAGTTTTACCTCCGTCTGTGGATACAAATAATCCAGCAGGGCTGTTCTTCCACGCAACTGTTGACTGTTTCAGGGATGCAGCATTAAAAGCATACCGGATTGTATTGCCTTTGCTGTCCGTCTCATTCTTATAATGAAGACCAAATAGTGCAGCAAAAAGCGCACCGTCATAAATGATAGACGCTGTGATTCCACCGACCTGCTCCCCAACTGCAATCTCCGCACGGACAGCAGTGTCGTAGGCAATCGTTGCTGTATTCCGGATGCTGTTGAGCGAACCGGTCAGAGAAGAATTCCGGCTGCTGACCGTTGAGTTTGAGAGCGTAATGCTGTTATAGCGTTCCAGCAGCGCATCATACTCAGTCTCGGTGACTTTGGAACTGACTTCGATTCCCAGCTTTGAGATAAATACATGGACCGTATCACAGAGGGAAACACGCTCCGCTTCCACGATGTCCTCATACCCCGGCGTATTCCAGAGCTGTAAAAAGTCGATTTTGATGTCGATCTCCGGCTCCGTTAAGTCTGTGGTGTCGATATAGTTCTGTGCGTATTCCCGAAGTGCCGATTCGCTCGGCTTTTCCTGAAAATTGCTGGTACAGTCCAGCACGGTGATCTTCTGGTAAGGGATCGACCGTTTGCTTTGCAGCACCACCTTCTCCGGCAGCTCCATGACCGCCTGGGTTTCGTTGTCTACCCAGTACGGATGCACACCAGTGATCGTGTTCTCGATGGATTTTTCCATCCTGAAATCCGTCAGATTCTTGCCGTAGATGATGTGGACGTTATGGTCGGCACCTCTTGCCTTATGGAACCTGACCGTGTACCGGTCCCACTCGAATTCACCGCCAAAAACATCCAGAACTGACCCGACCATACCTCCAAGGCAGTTTCGGAAGGAGGATGGAACTCCCAGCGTAAAGGTTGCACTGGATTCCACATCTGTCCAGACCTCAAATGGACAATCCGAAGCCGCATGGCTTTTCAGTCCCTGCATTGCCCCGACACATCCGGTCACTGAAAATGGTGATACCGTGATAAAGTTGAGCTGGTAGGAAATGTGCCGCGCCTGCACTTCCAACTTCCCATCGATTGGGGTCGTGATCTTATAGATGCGGAACGGCTGAGACTGCATGGTATCAGATGGCTTGGCAAGGATGATATTCCCCTCCTCCAGCATCTCTGCATGGATACCGTCCGCCGGGCAGATGAGCTTCAGCTCATAGCTTCCGTTTTTCTTTTCCGTCACGGTACAGGACTGTGCATCTGCCAGTTTTCCGATGCCGTTATGGTCAAATTTCATTTCTCTGGAATCATATAAACATGGGATCACTGGCTGCACCTCCCTCTTACAGCGTCCACCAGCGAGGAGTCACCTCCACCGCCGTGATACCGCCTGTCCATGTGATCTGTGTCTTTCCCTCCGGCAGTTCCGGGAAGTCATCCGAAAGGATGGTTTCATTGCAGAAGCCGGAAGCGTTGTAAGCGTTGTGCGTCTCACAGTTGAGCAGCACGTAGTCCTTGATGCTGTAGATGGTGATTTTCTCCTCACCCACATACAGCTCGCCACCCGAATCTCCGTAGACCTTGAAGATGGGCTGTGCTGGGAAAGCAAAAGGATTTTTGAGCGTTGCTCTACTCTCCAGCCGGATGCTCCTCTGCCCATCCACGCTCCACCGCTGGGGCTTACAGTTGAATGTCAGCCCCATCTCGGCGGCTTTCTGGGCAGTGACATCAAAGGCAAGGGCATCCTTGCAGACTGCCATCCGGAAGAAATCTGGATCATAGGTGTCCTGCAACTTCTGATATCCAATCGGAGATAACAGCCACGCCTTGACCGCTGCTGTCTTGGCTGGCAGACCGTTGAAGAAAAATGCCTTATACTTGATATCCACGTTCTGATATCTGCGTCTGCCTGTCCTCGCATTCTCGGTGATGATGTCCCCGTTCCTGCCGGGTACGGAGGTGCTCTCCACATCCGCAGCCGGGGAATCATACACACCGGGACCAGACAAATATAAAAGGAAGTCTTTGCTGGACTTCCCGGCAAAGGACAGATACTGTCTGGCGTATCTGCCTTTGAGCTGAAACTGTGATACTGTCTGCTTTGGGGTGTTATAGCCCATACACATCTACCTCCTTTATTTGAAGACCGAATCATCTTCGTGGATCATGCCGTTGATCTTATCGGCAACGGTCTGTGCCAGTTCATCATCGTTCCGGGCATTATAACCGTTAACTGTGATATACACACCGCCTAGGTTCGTCGTCCGGGTCGTACCGCCTCCGGCTAAAGCCGCCTGCGGGAAGTTCCAGCCAGAGCCATCGAAATGCGGCAGGGTCAGTTCCGGCAGGCTGAAGGAGCTGATGCCCTCCATACCCTGCTGTACTTTTTCTGCCATCGACCTGATCTGGCTGATCAGTCCACCCTCGCCTTTCTTAATGCCGCCAGTCAGCAGCTTCATGAAGTCTGGCATATAGGTGTCTGCATCAGACAACGGACCCTCGTCCGGCACCGAAAAGTGCAGGAACGAGCGGATGCCCTTTGCCACACTCTTGACCGCATTGCCGACCCAGCTCACACCCTTCTTGATGCCTCCTGCAATACCGCCAACGATATCCTTGCCCCAGCTGACTGCCGAGGAAGCTACATTCTTGATACCGCCCCAGATGGACGATGCCACGTTACCGATGGCAGAAGCCGCATTGGAAATACCGTTCTTAATGGCGTTTACTCCATTCGAGAATACCGAAGTGACCTTGTTCCAGATATTCGTGACTCCTTCCCGGAATCCATCGCAGTTTTTCCAGAGAGCGGTCAGTCCAAGACCGATGCCGCCAACGGCCG
>ENA-OPAL01000550-OPAL01000550.1-human-gut-metagenome-genome-assembly--contig:-NODE-550-length-28798-cov-10.245764_pt1 | contig 28798 bp, 24 predicted proteins | sample MGYA00241057_ERZ501430 | MGnify/ENA primary metagenome ERZ501430 (study PRJEB25962, sample SAMEA2042506) | human gut metagenome | biome: human gut; feature: human-associated habitat; material: faeces...
CTATTATTATACGCTATTTCTCGTCAAAAATCAACCATTTGTTGTGACAGAGCCTAAAAAAATTAAAAATTTATTCAAAGCAAAGGAGAATCCCAATGAAAAATTTTGCTAAGTTGTTAACCACAGCACTGATGATTGGCTGCCTGGCGGCAGGTATCGCCGGATGCGGCGGCAGTGAAGGCGGCAAGGACGCAGCCGCAGTAAAACAAACCGTAATTTACACCAATTCCGATGAAGAAGCGCAGACTGCCATGAAGAACGCGCTTGATAAAAACGGTTTTGAAGGAAAATATATCATGCAGTCCTTCGGTACTTCCGAACTTGGCGGTAAGCTTGCTGCCGAAGGCAAAAACATTGAAGCCAATGTTGTAACCATGACCAGCTATTATTTAGACAGTGACCAGAAACAGCATCCGATGTTCCTTGAAATTAAAGACGCCGCCAAACCGCTGGCAGAACACCCCAACTTTTATGTGCCTGTGCTTGGCAACTGCGGCGCATTGTTTGTAAATACCGAAGAACTTAAAAAAGCTAACCTGCCTATGCCGAAAGCCATTAAAGACCTGGCAGACCCGATGTATAAAGGCCATATTTCCGTACCTGATATTACCGGTTCTTCCACCGCATGGCTGATGACCCAGGCTGTGCTTAACGAATACGGCGACGAAGAAGGCGCCAAAATTATGAAACAAATCGAAGCCAACGCTATGCCGCATCTGGAAAAATCAGGCTCCGGCCCGCTGAAAAAAATCCGTGCCGGTGAAGTTGCAGTAGGCTTCGGCCTGCGCCATCAGGCTGTTGCCGATAAAGCCAAAGGCCTGCCGGTTGATTATGTAGACCCTGTTGAAGGCAACTTTATGCTGACTGAATCCGTTGCTGTTATTGATAAAAATGCCGCCGAAAACGAACAGGCTAAAAAAATTGCCGAATGCATTCTTAAAAATGCCCGCCCGGAACTTTTGAAAATTTACCCGGTAGCATTGTTTGAAGGCGAAAAGGTTGACGACGCCAACAAACCGGCTAACCCGAAAGTTTACAAAGAGCCTTTAACCGTAGAACTTTTGCAAAAACATCAGGACCTTATCAAAAAATAAATCAGGTGACATAAATGGATAAAAATACTTATAAACTTTTAACTCCCGGCCCTTTAACAACTACGGAAACCGTTAAGGAAGCCATGCAGATTGACCGCTGCACCTGGGATGAAGATTATAAAAACATGACGCAGGAAATACGCACCGGTCTTTTAAAACTTGCCCATGCGGATAACGGCGATTACACTACCGTGCTGATGCAGGGCAGCGGAACCTTTGGCGTTGAAAGCGTGCTTTCCGGCGTAATTTCCAGCACGGATAAAGTGCTGGTTTTGCAAAACGGCGCATACAGCAAACGCATGGTGGAAATGTGCGATTACCACGGCATTAAATACGTGGTTTACGAAGAAGATTATGCGCACGTGCCCGACCCGGCCATTGTGGAGGATGTTTTAAAATCCGACGGCAGCATTACCCATATTTCCATGGTGCACAGCGAAACTACCAGCGGCCTTTTGAACAACATTGCCGCTATCGGCGAACTTGCCAAAAAATATAACAAAAAATTTATTGTTGATGCCATGAGCAGCTTTGGCGGCGTGGATATTAACGTACCGGAACTTGGCATTACTTATCTTGTAAGCAGCGCCAATAAATGCATTCAGGGTGTGCCCGGCTTCAGCTTTATTATTGCCAACGTCAGCGATTTAAAACAAACCAAGGGTATTGCCCGCAGCCTGTCGCTTGATTTATATGCCCAGTGGGAAACTATGGAAAAAGACGGCGGCAAATGGCGTTTTACTTCTCCTACCAATGTTGTGGCAGCTTTCAGCCAGGCGCTTAAAGAACTGGCAGCAGAAGGCGGCATTACCGCAAGGAATGCACGCTATACCGCAACCAACAGGGCTTTGCGCAAAGGCATGGAAGAGCTTGGCTTTAAAGCCTATATCGACGAAGCACATCAGGGGCCGATTATTACAACTTTCTTCTATCCAGAAAACTGCAAATTCACCTTTGAAAAAATGTACGCTTATTTAAAAAACCACGGCTATGTAATTTACCCGGGTAAACTTACCGATGCGGAAACCTTCCGCCTTGGCAATATCGGCGAAATTTACATGGATGATGTGGAAAAAATCCTTGGTATTTTTAAGGATTTTGTAAGCGCTGAAAATTAAGAATAGAGTGAATTAATTTTTTAATACAGGCAGTGTTTTGCGCACTGTCTATTTTTTATTTTGGCTCTTTTCACGTATTTGTATAGAAAGATTTTTTGTTTCTAAAGTTATTATATCTTTAAAATTAAGATTTTTATTAGATGGTCTTTTTAAAATGTATTGTTCGTACATCATAATAAATCTTTTTCTGGATTCGTCATTAAATAAGCACGAATTATCGTTGTAAATAAAATCATTTTTGGTAAATGAACCTAATTTAGTTAATTTTAAAACCAGTCTGTCAACAATAAGTGGGCGAAAAACTTCCATAATGTCATAGACTAAACTTTCTTTACGATAATCAATTTCGTGTAAAAATCCAATACTGCTATTTAAACCAACGCTTGAAATGGCACGCCGTACGTCTTTTTCTAATAATGAGTACCCAAAACTGAGCATTGAATTAATAGGATCTGTTGCAGGTCTTTTATTTCTTCCCTGCCATACTATTTCATTTTTGGCAAGTAAAATTTTATATGCATCGAAATATTTTTTTGCTGCAATTCCTTCTATACCCATAAGTTTTTTTATATTTAGGGTATTATTTGCTGCTTTTGCTAATGATTTTAATTCTGTAATAGTTTTTTCCAAATAGTTTCACAATATTTTAAATCTGTTTTGAAAACGCTTAACTGTATTCTTATTCCTATACGTTCTAAATATTTTACTAGTCTGTAGCGAAGTTTATTGTCTTTTATATCATAACAAATTATAATTTTCATTTTTCTCCTTTTATCTTATTTATAAAGATATTTATAATTATTTTATATGTTTGATTTGATAAATAAAATCAATATTGCTAACAGATTGTTCTTAAAAAACGAATTGAACTTTTATAATTGGATTTTAGAGACAGAGAAAATTTAATTTATGAATAATGGGAAAATGCAAAAACTAAAAATTGTTTTAAAATATAGCAGCTGTGTAATATATTTTACGCAGCTGCTTTTTACTTATTGAAAGAAATACTTTTGAATGAAAAAAGAAATATAAAAAACGTAACGGATTTTTTCCATTACGTTTTTTATTTGTAGTTATAGTATAAATAATTATTTATACCACAAGCAGTAATTACAGTTGTAATAATATTCAATACTGAAGAATCAAGAAAAGCATTAACGTTACAATACCGCACGCGGCAATCACAGTTGTAATAGCATACGATGAGATTCACGTCAGAGCAAGTACGAATGGTTACAATACCGCACGCGGCAATCACAGTTGTAATTTTACATAATAGATTAACTCATCGACAAATGGATTTTCAGTTACAATACCGCACGCGGCAATCACAGTTGTAATAGCAGGCCCCAGAAGCATGATTTTTACTGGGCGTATAAGAGCATTTTGGCAAACCGTAAATATGTTCGGTACTTTTTTCTGTAAAAATGTGCTTTTATCACAGATTTATAGACTGGAAATATCCATAAATGCAGTCTGCATCGGTGTTTTGGGAATTTGGCAAATCTCAAAGCTGTTTTCCGGCAAATAACTAAAGCTGTTCGTAATAATTAAATATAAAAATCCCGCAAGCAGGTAAAAATAAATACAAACAGACTTATTTAATATTACTATGTTTTAAGTATACTATGAGTTTTATGCGTGGTCAAGGTAAAGAGAAAAGGTAAATAAAAAGATTGCAGCAGTTTTGAAAAAAGAAACTAATGTAAAAAAGCTATAATAAAAGTGCAAGGTTAAGCATTAAGTAAATTAAAGAACAAAGTTACAATAGAAAGGAGATGGAAAAGAAAGTTCGCATAAGAAATGAAAAAACTCAGCAGCAGAAAAAGCATATAATATAAATGCAGATAGGGAGGTGAGGAAATGAATCCGGGAATGATAATGATGGCACTGCAAGCAACGAATGTAGTATTGAATATTTTAGATGATGACTAATAAACAGTATCGTAAAAAAGAAAGAAGGTGAAAAAATGATTATAAGGCCGATTCCTGACATTTGGGATATATTGGATATTCTGACAGACTAATAAAACAATGGATAAATAAATACGCAGGAGAAATGAAAAGAGGTGAAAGAAGAAAAGATGTATGATATAGATGTAAACAAGGAGGTGAGAAAATGTTTTGGAATCCGACGTGGGATGAAATTATGAAAAAGATAGTAAAGTGGTGAAAAGAATAAAAGGAAAATGAAAGGAGATAATAAAAATGAATGAAAAAGTTGCAGTTGAAGTGGCTAAGCTTGTAGGCCGGGCTATTGTAATAGCAATTAAGAAGAGAAGCTAAAAGAAAATCTGTGAGGAGGTGAGAAAATGAATGAAGAAACGATTATGGTAATAGTAGAAGTTGCAAATGCAATACTTGATGCATTAGATGATTAATAAGTATGGATGTGAAAAGAAAGAGGGTGAGAATATGTGCAGAAATTCATCGTTGGATGAAATTTTGAGAATAATAGTAAAGTGGTAAAAATAACAGAAGAAAATTGAAAGGAGATAATAAAAATGAATCCACGTCTTATAATAGCGGTGACGGGTCTTGCGATACATACAGTAGCAGTTATTGTAAAGAAGAATAATAAGTAAGAGGGAAAATATAGAAAGAAGGTGAAGAAATGGTTATGTGCAGTTCCATTCCGAGTATTTGGGATATTGTGGTAAAGTAATTAAAAATAATAAGAAAGGAGTGATAACCATGATGATAATTAGACGGCCGATTGCGTTATATTAAAAAGATTATGGAGAGAAGAAAAATGAAAAAGGGACCAAAAATAAAGCAGCTGCGTAAGCACAAAAAACGCAGCTGCTTTTATTTTGCAAAGATACTGATAGTCGGCTATGAAGATAATGAAAGAGAGTGATGTTTTTAATGCAACTGATACAAAGAAAAAAGAACATTAAAATAAGATCCAGCCATATCGTATGCAGTGCTCATGAAGTAAACTGTCAAAATTATTTTGACAGTCTTATTAAGTTATAATGCCGCAAGCAGCAATCACAGTAGTAATAGCAGGTCCAGAAAGCGTGATTTTTACTGAGCCTCTAAGGGCATTTTGGCAAACCGTAAATATGTTCAGTGCTATTTTCTGTAAAAATGTGATTTTATCGCAGATTAATAGACCAGAATTGCCTATAAATGCAGAGTACATCGGCCTCTGAGGAATTTGGCAAATCTCAGAGTTATTTAATGGTAAATAATTGATACTGTTCGTATACAAATTTCGCAAGCAGAAGAAATAAAAAGAATACAAACAGAGTGTTTCGATACTACCCTACTTTAAGTATACTATGAGTTTCATACATGGTCAAGGAAAGAAAAGACCGAATAAAAGATTGCAGCAGTTTTGAAAAAAGCAACTGATGTAAAAAAGCTATAATAAAAGTACGGTTTGAGCATTAATAAAATTAAAGAGCTTAATTATGGCTGAAGGGAGTTGGAAAAGAAGTTCGCAGGAGAAATGAAAAAACTCCGTAAGGAAAAAGCGATATGATATATACAAGGAGGTGAGGAAATGAACGAAGGGATGATTATGATAGCAATAGAAGCAGCTCATGTGATATTAAATATTTTGGACGACTGATGCTGAAGAAAGAAGGTGGCAAAATGATTATCGGCAGACCAATCCCGGAGTCCCCAATTCCTGATCCTTGGAAGCTGTGGGATATTCTGATGAAGTAATGAAGATAAGTTCGCAGGAGAAATGAAAAAACTTAGCAAGGAAAAAGAGGTATGATATATACAAGGAGGTGGAGAAATGGGCGAAGGAACGATTGTAGTAATAATAGAAGCAGCGAACGCAATCCTGGATGCATTAGACGACTGATAAACGGCCGGCAGAAAGAAGGAGGTGAGAATATGATCAGGAATTCATCGTTGGACGAAATTCTGAAAATAATAATCGAGTTATAAAGGAACACCAGGCAACTGAAAGGAGATGAAAAAATGAACGAAAAGGTAGCAGTTGAAGTGGCTAAGCTTGTAGGCCGGGCTATTGTGATAGCCATCAAGAAGAGAAGCTAAAAGAAAGCCTTAAGTAAAATCCGTAAGGGAGTGTAAAAATGAGCGAAGAAACGATTATGATAGCAATAGAAATAGCGAACGCAATACTGGATGCATTAGACGACTGATAAACAGCCGGCAAGAAGAAGGAGGTGAGAATATGATCAGGAATCCATTGTTGGACGAAATTCTGAGAATAATAATTAAGTTTTAAAAGCAGAGCAGGCAATAGAAAGGGGTGAAAGAAAATGAATCCACGTCTGGTGATAGCAGCAGCAGGGCTTGCGGTACACGCCGTAACTGTTATAGTGAAGAAGAATAACAAGTAAGAAGCTGATAGAGCAAAGGAGGTGCAGGAAATGATTATGAGCAGACCGCTCCCAGGTATGTGGGATATTCTGGGAAAGTAATTTACAGGGAACAGAAAGGGGAGAGAGGCATGAAGACGATTAGACGGCCGATTGTGTTATATTAAAAAGATTATGGAGAGAAGAAAAATGAAAAGGGGACCAAAAATAAAGCAGCTGCGTAAGCACAAAAAACGCAGCTGCTTTTATTTTGCAAAGATACTGATAGTCGGCTATGAAGATAATGAAAGAAAGTGATGTTTTTAAGGAAACTGATACAAAGAAATGGAATATTAAAATTAAAGTTACCTATAATGCCGAAAGCAACAATTACAGTAGTAATTGTTTGTTATATATTCTAGTCGGAGAATATAAAGTCATTATTATTAAATAATTTGTGTTCAGAATTGATGTATTTGTCAAGATCTTCCAGAGTTTTTCCTTTACCAATGTAAAGGATATTATTATATTCATCTTTACCCATTTGGATAAGATAAGAGATTTGAGAAATATTTCTATCTCTCAAGAATTCTAATTTTACCTGAAAATATTCATTATTTTCATCGGTAATATTAAAATTCGATTTTTCTGTATTTATCAGGTTAAATCCATTTAAATATAGAATTGGATTTGTTACCTTACCATTGACAACGTGTAAGGTAATGAATAAGCTATTTTCGATTGCAACCATTTTCTGGATTCCATATTTATCCAAAATTGACTGAGTATCCTTATCTCGAAAATAAGCATAGAAATCGAAACTTGAATTATGAAGGAATAAACTTCCTTCTTTCAAATCAAACAAGCTAATTCTTTCTCTTTTAGAATTAGCTTTGGATAATCCGACTGTATAAATCTTATTATCCTTAATTTCGAGAATCCAATTTTTCGGAATTAAATCCGGATTCTCTAATACAATTTCATTCTGAGAATTTCTGATTAAGTTTAATCTCGTAATCATTTTAAATCTTCCTTTCCTTTATTTTTTATTCTTTTTAGAGTTAAATTTCTGCCCATTTAATTTAACCCTTTTTGATTCATAGAAATAACATCTATGCGAAATATTAAACTTTAACAAAATTTAAATATTATAATGCCGCAAGCAGCAATCACAGTAGTAATAGGAAGAACCTATATTCACTTTAGAAAAAGAAGTTCTGTTACAATGCCGCAAGCATCAATCACAGTAGTAATAAATAATTCTACTAAGACTTATATTTACCCAGATAATTCTGTTACAATGCCGCACGCGGCAATCACAGTTGTAATCGATATCAATAATGATGAATCTTATAAAGCATTGGTTCAAGTTACAATACCGCACGCGGCAATCACAGTTGTAATAGCAGGCTCCGGAAGCATGATTTTTACTGGGCGTATAAGGGCATTTTGGCAAACCGTAAATATGTTCGGTACTATTTTCTGTAAAAATGTGCTTTTATCACAGATTAATAGACTGAAAATGCTCATAAATACAGTCTGCGTCGGCGTTTTGGGAATTTGGCAAATCTCAGAGCTGCTTTCCGGCAAATAACTAAAGCTGTTCATAATAATTAAATATAAAAATCCCGCAAGCAGGTAAAAGTAAAAAGGATACGAACAGAGTTATTAATATTACTATGCTTTAAGTATACTATGAGTTTTATGCATGATCAAGCAAGAAAAACAATTGTTATGTATAGCTTGTAATATTAATTATTTTAATATAAGGATAAAATAATAACGGAAGTCAAAAAAATGTAAAAATACTCTTGAAACTTAAAACATATATAAAGGGAAAAACGTTACAATACAGAAATATAAATATAGTATGGTTAATTAATATCGGTATCGTGAAAATGTATTAAAAACCGGTGATTGGGAGGATTAAAATATGGGTAATATGGTTGCCGCTGTTTTACTTGACACACGGTCTATTCAAAAATATGTTTTTGGATGTAATGAACTGAAAACCAATGTAGGTGCTTCCTATATAGTTGATAAAATTTTTGAAGAATTGCTTGCGGAGAAAATTCTTAAAAAATATCGTCAAGGCGAGAATTTGGAACTTGACTGGAAAAACAATAAAACAATAAAGATGGCTGAGAATCAGGAGGTTGAATACGAAATAGCGTATATTGGCGGCGGTAATATGCTTTTACTGGTACGCCTTGTTGGTAAACCAATGGGTGAAAACCTGCAAAGATGCCGTGAAATTGTTGCTGAATGGAGTAAAGCGGTTCTTTTGTCAGCACCTGGGCTGAAAACAGGGTCTGCTGTCGGGGAATTGGATATAAGCCGCGAAGGATTTAAAGTATCGTTAGATAAACTGTATAAAAGTTTAAAAGAAAATCAGAATACAGTTTTACCGAATGTTGATTTGCCGTATGTCGGATTTACTATGGAATGCGGTGTCAGTGGCAAAACAGCGGATACCTATGATTATTCTGGCAAAAATAAAAGAATGGTTTCCGCTGAGGTAAAAGCAAAAATTAATGCTTATAACAGTGTTGCAAAGAATTTGCAGGAAGAATTGAAAAGACGGTATCCGGATAAGAAATTAAATTTTGCCAACGAATTTCAAAAAATGGGATATAAAGATGGCGAAAGTTATTTGAGTATCATACATATTGACGGTAACAATATGGGCGTGAAATTCAGTTGTTGTGAAGATATTCAGGAGCGTAAGAGCTTATCTTTGAAAATGCAGGAGAATGTTGAAAAAGCATTCGGTAAGCTTTTGGATAAAATCGTTGACGAGTATGATTCCTATAAAGAATTTTTAAAATTAGAAGAAGATGACAATGTTCAAACTCTGCCATTCAGGCCTATTATTATCGGTGGTGATGATATAACTTTTGTTTGTCCGGGCAGGTTGGGAATTGAATTAGCTAAATATTTTATAGAAGAAGTAGGAAAATATCCGCTCTTAAATGAAGAACAACATAAAAGATTTACAGAACTGGTAAATGCAAATCTCAGCGCCGGAAGCACGGCGAAAAAGTTAAATAAAAATTTGAGCTGCTGCGGTGGTGTGGCAATAGTACCGGCAAAATATCCTTTTTTCAGAGCCTATGAATTGGCTGAACAACTTTGCTCTTTGGCTAAAACCAAATCCAGGCAAAATGATGACAGCTGGCTTGATTTTGCTATCCTGCATGGTGAAATGTCACCTGAACTTGACCAGATGCGCAGGCAGGAATATAAAAATTATTTAGGCTATAATTTGCATTCCGGCCCGTATCAGGTAGTAAGCGATGATATGGTGAATTCGCTTGATGCGCTTATAGCATTATCATACCGTTTAACTGCAAGTACAGGTAAAATAAAAATTACGGATAAAAAAGTTGCGCAGAACAAAGTTAAAAAACTTCGCGAGGTTTTGTGCGGAGATCAGCATGGAGTGACGATATTCTTGGAACATGCAGAAGATGTTAAAGATATTTTACGTGAAGAAACAGGAAAAGATGTTGTAACAGCGGCAGACTTCTGGCAGACTAAAACAGGAGAAAATGTTAAATCAACAAAATTTATCGATGCTATTGAAATTATAGACTTTTTACCAATTAATTAGAAACAGGTGGAAATATGAAAGAATTAATTGTAACAGTAGAAACTTTATCACCCTTACATTTAGGAAACGGGAAAGCCAACATTATTATTGATGCTGAAATAGTACATGACGAATATGGGATGCCGTATTTCCCGGCTAAAAGATTAAAAGGATTATTATATGAAAGTGCGCTGGAATTATTTGAAATGAGTAATGGCAGTTTATTTGAATATGAAGATTTGGAGAAACTTTTTGGGCATGCTGATGACGGTGAAGCGGGATTTAAATTAAACAATTTATATTTGCCGGACTATTTTGAGAAACGCAGAGAGTGGGAATATCTTTTTGGCAAATATCACGGATTGTTTAACAGATTTAATGTGCTTGATACTTATACGTCTTTACGGTATCAGACACAGATAGACACTGATACAGGTGTTGCAAAAGACGGCACGCTCCATAATATGCGCTTAATTGATGACGGTATTGTTTTTAGCGGTACACTGGAATTATTTAGCGATAACGAAGCAGATTTTAAAATATTGGTTATGGCTGCCAAAAATCTCAGGTTTGCCGGTTATAAAAGAAATCGGGGCAATGGCCGTATAAAATGCATGCTTACGGAAAAGAAAAATTGATGCGGTTAGATGAAATTAAGTTAAGTGCGGGAATTCAAATGAGATAAACAAAATTTATAAGTGAGGATGAATATAATGTTGGAAATCAGTTATGAAATTGAAATATTGGCACCGGTCTGTTTTGCGGAACAAAATTCGGACGAGCTTTTATGTTCTACCAAAAAATATATTCCCGGGCCTTCGCTGCGTGGTGCTTTGGCTGCGGCCTATATAAAAAAGCATAAACTTGTGGATGCACATTTGAATAAAGCATTTACGGAACTGTTTTTATCAGGGAAAGTACGTTTTTTACCTGCATATCCGCACTCTGAAGAAATATGTCTGACGAGTAAAGTTGTACCTTTATCCGTAATGGTAAATAAAGACGGTAAAAATATTGTTGACTACAGCAATGGTCAGAGTTTTGCGCCGGGATACAAGAAAATGTCTGGATTTGCTGCTTTTGATAAGGATACTCAAAAAATTACAATGCTTAATCCGAATGTACAGTTTGAATTTCATGCAGCGCGCTCAACTAATGAAGAACGCATTATAGGCAGCAGTAACAGCGGCAAGGTTTTCATATATGAGTATTTAGAACCTTTTCAGATTTTCAGCGGTTCAATAGTTATTGATGATGATTTGGATAAGGATATTTTAACAGAATTAAAGAGCTTTTCAGGTACGGTATTGGCATTGGGTCGTTCCCGCAATGCTCAGTATGGCACATGTAAATGGCAGTTAAAAGAAAAGATAGAATCAGCTGAAACAGGCATGATGGCAGATAATCTCATATTATATGCGCAGTCTGCCTATATTCCGGAATATGAATGGAACAGAGCTGATATTTTGGCCCAAACTTTAGCCGATGAGTTAAATAAAGCGCTGGCTGCAAAAGGATTGAATGCACGTGTAGGTGAAGCAGAATCCATTTTTGCTTCTTCGGAATCAATAGGCGGCTATGTTGGAATCTGGGGAGTAAAGCGCAGAAGTAAATCAGCGCTTTCGGCAGGTTCTTTGATGATTTATAAAGTTTATGATATGAATAAGGCTGCTGAGTCGGTTATTCTTGAGAGGCTTTTAAAAGGTTTTGGAGAAAGGATTGCAGATGGATACGGGCAGTTCCGTTTATGGCATCCGCTCAACGGTACATGGCAGAAAGCAATTGAAGTGTCTTGTATGGAATCCGGATTAAAGATTGATGCAGTACAAAAAGATGCAGTGAAGATTTTACGTGCAGAAATTATTAAAGAAATAAGGAATTCCGCACAAGAAACAGTGTCTGACGTCTATAATGCCGGGAACATCAAAAATATTTATAAAAAGATTCAGGATCTTATGGAAACCGAGAAAAGTAAAGCTGACATTATTGCTGAAATTAGTAATAAAAGTAAACACTATAAAAAGGATTTAAGCAATATATATATTGGAAGTAAATTACTTTTTGACTGTCTGGTTGAAAAGACGTCAGACGGGCCTGAATATTTAAAATATGCCAAAGGCTGGTCAATTCTTGAAAAAATGGAATTTAGCCGTGAAGATATTTTGAATTTACAAAATGATCTCGGCATTAAAGATATACCAGTATCGGATGAAGAAGTTTATAAAGAGTTCTGGTTATGGTTTATGAGACATCTTGTTAAAAGTTTGGATGATAAAAATAAAGCTGTAAATACAGTTAAAAAAGCGAAAATTACTGTTTCCGGCTACAAGGAGTGAAAAAAGTGCAAAACATGGCAACGGAAAAAATAGTAAGAAAATATATTATTAAAACTGCCATCAAAACGCATGCACCTATAAGAATAGCATCGGGAATTGATGATGGTATTACAGATATTATTGTTTTGAAGACAAAAGAAAATAAAGCTTTGATTCCGGGAAGTTCTTTGGCCGGTGTGCTTCGTGCTGCAATAGGAAAAATTTACGGCCAGGCTGCGGCAGAATTCCTTTTTGGATTTATCAACAATGAAGCAGCCGGGCACCAAAGTATGATTAATGTAGGTGATATAGTATTAAACAGCCATGAAGTTGTAAAATATGACGGCGTGGCAATAGATGCTTTCAGAGGTGTAGGAAAAAGCGGGCAAAAATATGATTATGAAGCAGTTGAACGTGGCGCAGAAGGATTTTTGGAAATAGAAATTACCGTTAGACAGCGTGATTTAGCTGATGATGTACATTATGAATTTTTGCACGATGAATTTAAACTTGGTCAGGATTTTACGGGAGAACTTGTTGCAACAATAGCTGATCTTTTAACTCAGGGCCTGAATGTAGGGTCTTTAACAGCTAAAGGTTATGGTTTAATTAAAAGCAGTCAAAATGTTAATGTGTATTGCTTTGATTTTCAAAAAACAGACGCGGTTACTGACTGGCTTAACTACATAACAGATGGAAGCACAGGAGAACCATGGTATGTTGGAAAAAATAATATGCTGAATAATACTTCTGCTAAAGATTTTGTTATGGAAGCATGTTTCAGCATAAAAAATTCTCTGATTATCAGGGACTACAATGCCGTAACTGAAGAAGATGGAGATAAGAATGTAAAGCTATTGACTTCATTAAAAAGCAGAAACGATTATCTGATTCCCGGAACCAGTATAAAGGGCGTAGTTCGTAATAGAGCTGCTAAAATATTATTTACTCTGAGTCATGGTCAAAACGTAAATGATTTTCTTAAAAATCTGATGGGGTACGCTGAAAATAAATCTCAGAAAAGCCGTTTTTCAGTTGAAAATATTTATTTAGATTCTTCAAAGATAATAGCTGAAAAGCAATACCGTAACAGAATTAACCGATTTACAGGAGGAACAATTACAGGTGCTTTGTTTGCGGAAAAAGTTATCAGGCAGAAAAATGAAAATGATATAACAATATGTTTGAAAGCAAAAGTCAGTGAATGTCTGCCGCAAGAAGCAGGATTGGTATTATTGGTTTTAAAAGATTTATGGCTGGGCAGACTGGCAATTGGTGGAGGAAAGGGGATTGGCAGAGGCGTTCTGATTGGACGTAAATGCAGAATTCTTTATAATGGTGAAGAGTATGTTATTGATAATGAAAAATCACATGGTGACAGTGAACGGAATTTGTTAAAACTTGAAGCATATGTAACGGAACTTGTGGAATATATACAGAAGGGAGCAGTGCATTCGTAATGAGTGATTTTTTTGATAACAGTGTATTAACTTGCAAAAAAATTTTATCATCAAAAACACTATGCCGGGTAGAAGTGCTTACAAAGCTTTTAAACGGCATCCATGGAGAGTTTAAAGTAGTGGCATATTATGATTACACTATGAAATGGGGACGTTTTTGTGATGGTGTTTTTGAATTCCCTGATGGAGAGCCTTTTTCTGAAAATTATCTTCAGGAATTGAGAATGTTTAATTCCGAAGAAGAATATTTAATAACACGAAGCGAAAAAGGTTATAATGTACGTCACATTAAAGACGCCGTAAATGATGTTCCTACAGAAATATCTTGTGTTGATACGGCGTCCAATATTCTTGGTGATAACCAATATGATTCTTCCTTAAAAAATGGATTTGTTGCACTGTTTGAAAAGGGACGAAAAATAAAGCTGGTTATTCCGGTAGATTGTGATGCAAAACATTACGCTTTGAAAATGCGCAGTTATATTACTTTTGATGCTAAAACAGGACAGGCCGGTTATGAGTATTACAGGTTTTTTGATATTGTAAAAGCAAATTGAAAGGATTAAGAACTATGGGTCCATATAACAATAGAAATCAAAATAAAAGAAACAGCAGAACTTATTATGGTTATAAGGCAAAAACTCCTTATAACTTTGTAAAATTAAATAAAACTATCTTGAATACACCTTTAGGAGCATATATTGTTCGGCAAGATGATGAAACCATACTTGCAGAAGAATATATGGATTTTATCAAAAGCGAAGGTAAGTATAGTGGTTATTTTAATATTGAACTGACAAACAAAACTCCTTTGTATATTGGTGGTAAAGATAGCTTTTTTGCTGCCGCAGGGGAAGTGGTTGTACCGGGTAGCAGTGTGCGCGGTTGTCTGAAGAATATTTTTAAAATTATTACCTGTTCTGCGTTTCGGGCAGAAAAAGATAATGCTGATATAGAGGATTCAAAGTTATATTTTAGAGATATAGCGAATTCTTTTGATTCTTTGAATAAATTGTATTTTTCAAAAATGAGATCGGATGATAAAAAGACGTTAAAAACAAAAGCTGGACTGCTTGTAAAGGATAAAAAAGACAGATACTATATTATACCTTCTGAATATGAAGTGCAGAGGGGAAAGTATTTTAAAGGGATTAAATATGTAAATGGATATAAAGGGTATAATAAAGTTGCTGTATATGTAGGAATAAATCCTACACCTCGTTTGCAAAAGAATGAACGTAAAGGCAGTGCATGTATAATCTGGCATGCTGATTATGTAGATGTCTTTACAGGCGAAATGCAAAATAAAAAAGCCTTTTACCGCTTAAAAAAACCTGACTGGAATAATAAGCTCACAGTAGATGCAGAGCTTATAGAAACGTATCGCGCAGATATAGAAAGACGTTTTAGCAGCGAAAATAAGAAAAAGGGATTATATAATCTCTTGGATACGGATATGGCTGTCAGCGGAGAAAAGCCAATTGTGCAGAAGTTAGATTCCAATCCGTATCAAAAGATTATTAAAATTCCATATGAAATAGTAAAAAAAGGTAAAACCGTAAGGTTTATTAAATTAAATAATGAAGAAGAGAAAGTTAACGAAGATTTACCGGAAATAAAAAATGAAGAGCAGAGATTGAAAAATTTAAAAGATAATGTTTTGGTGCCGGGAGCACGCATTAATTTTTTGGAAAATGCAAAAGAATATGTACGCATTGTTCCGTGTTTTTATACTGTGGAAAATGGCAGAGTGAAAGCTTTTGGTACGAATCCGTATTTCCGCATTCCGTATAATAAAGGCATTGCGGATCATGTTCCTGCTAACCTCAAAATAAATAAAATTGATTTTGCGGATGCGGTATTCGGTTATAGAGATAAATGGGGCGGACGAGTGTTCTTTGAGGACTTATATCTTAAAGATGGGGTGAGAGCTGTTTTTGAAAGACCTGATAAACATAAAATTTTAATGGGACCTCAACCAACATCATTTCAGTTTTATTTAGAACCAAAGGATAATGAAGCTGCTACCTGGGATGATGGAACCAATATACGTGGTTATAAATTATACTGGCATAAGAAATGCGATTGGCAAGATCGCGGAAATGCCAAAAACAGTTCGTTACAAAAAGAAATTCAGCCATTAAAGCCAGGGCATACATTTATAGGCAGGATACGCTTTGAGAATCTCTGTAAAATTGAATTAGGAGCTTTGTGCGCTTTATTTACATTAGGTGCGGAGAAGAATATTTGTTATAAAATGGGTATGGGTAAACCGCTTGGTATGGGTACAGTAAAAATTACCGGCAATCTGTTTCTGCAAGGACCTGACTATTATACGCATCTTTTTACAAAGCAAAGTACATTTGATGAATGTGATGAACCTGCTGATATTACTGGTTTTGCCAATGCTTTTTATGAATATGTGAAAGCTGAATTGGAAAACAGCAATGTAAAGAATGAATATAAATATTATCTGGAACGCTTACAGGAACTGCGCTATATTATGTCTGTTGATAAAATTACTAATGATAAATGGAGTGAAGAAACCAAATACCTTGATATCTACAGTGAAGAAGGGAAGAAGGTTTTCGGCAAACGTGCAATACTTCCGGAGATTAAAGAGGTTTGGAGCGGTATGGAATTATGATTATCGGCAGTATTGTTTTCGAAATTGAAGCATTAACCGATGGTCATCTTCCCCAAAGCCATGGCAGGCTGTTGCACGCTGCGTTTTTAAATATTGTCCGCAATATTAATCCGGTGCTTTCTGAGCATTTGCATAACAGTAATATAAAAGAATTTGCTATACGTCATTTAATCCTGAAACAAAAAGTGAATAATAACAGGTATTTTATTCAGAAAGGTGAAAGAGCATTTTTTGGTGTGAGCGGTGTTGGTGAAGATTTTATCCGGACAATTTTAGAAATGGAGCAGACGTTGTGTCATATTGCCGGTATATCTTTTATAATAAATAAAGTTTATTCTTCACAGAAGCAATTGGATATAGCAGGAATTACATCAATGGAATATTTGCTTGAAGGCGTGATACAGTTACCTGTAATGAGAAGTCTGACTTTGCAGTTTTTATCACCGACATTGTTTAGAATTGGTAATTATGAATACGCAGCAGCTGATTCCAGATTAATTTTCGGCTCACTTGCAGAACGCTGGAATGCTTTTAGTGATGGATTTAAAATAGATACAGATGAAATAAAACAACTGGCATTGGAACTTAATCCTATAAATTGGCAGGGAGAAACAAGGCGTTATAATATTACGCCGTCTCGGTGTGTTACAGGATTTGTGGGAAAATTTACATATGATTTGAGTGCTGTGCCGAAAGAAAAAAGATATATCTTTATTTTGCTTGCCGAATTTGGCCGATTTATGGGTGTTGGAAGATTAACGGCTCAGGGCTTGGGAAGTATAAAAATTAGCTATAATATTTGAAAAACGCGTTGAATACTAATGTATTCAACGCGTTTTATCTGTTAAATGATGAATTTATTTTTTCAATAATATTGCTGCGCAGAGATTCAGGGTCAATGACGGTGACACCACTGCCGAGAGAAAGAATATACTGTTCAATTTCTTCCTTATCAAAATGGTCTCTGTGAGAAAGTTCAAATTTAAAACCATTGTCTGTTTTGGAAATTTCTTTATCAAAATAAGCAAACATATAAAAGCAACGTTCAAGCACATTACGGTCATTGCTTTTGATTTTTAAAACTATTTTTTCAGAAGATGTCTTCATTTTTTCTACGTATTTATCTGCTCGTACTGTTATATCTTCAGAAAAAAATTTAGGGAGAATTTCCAGTTTAGTGATGGTTTTAAAATTACTTTTAAAAGTCCAATTTTTAATTTCATTCCACATAATAAAATTAAAGTCATTAGTGCCGGCACAGTATTCTATTTTATACGGAATAGCTTCGCCCGAATATTGACGGCCGTATATATCATGGCTTTCATAATATATATATTGATGGGATTCTAATGCTTTTATTGCTGTTTGAAACAATGATATATATTGTTCCGAAGAAAAACAAGCATCCGTTTTATCAAGCTCTTTGTTCCAGCTTATTTGCCGTATACTGTTTTGCGGAAGCGGTTGTGTCAAAATGGATTTCTGTAATTTTTTACGTAATTCATTGCTTAAAATACCGTTTAAACGTTTGTCATTTAAAACTTCCGCAAGCCATTCTAATTCTACTGTAGTCGGTTGAACAGGGATGGGACTGTTAATTGTCGGTACAAGTAAATTATCTTTCTGATTTACCGTAAAAAGTGCTTCTATAAGATTTTTTTCATCATTGGTAAGCATTGTATTATTACGCAGTAAATTTTCCAAATAACTTTTTCTGATGGGAACAGGAGCTTGGACATAATTATTAATTATATCTATAAGAGATTCCAGACTTTTATTTTTTAGTTCATTAAATAATTCCATAGTTTGCTAAAGCCTTCTTTCTGTCATCAATGAGTCTGGCAGCCAATTCTTGATCACAAGTTTTGCCGAGAGATACATACTTATGAAAAGTTCTGATCCATGGTGCAAATTTTACTGCATCCTGCACTTGGGCTGTATATCGGTAACAATCGTCAGAAAGTTTATCTATTTTCATCCAGGCTGCTTCTTTTTCCAGCCTGTCTTTAATAAATATTACTTCTCTCGGATTATCTTCAGATGTAAAGGTAAAAATCAAATCAATGGTTTTATTGTTTGAAGTTTTACCGCTTGCTGTAACATTTAACCGGTCTTTTTCTATCGGGGTAATTGTTTGGATTTTATCAATTCTGTAGATTATACCTTGTTTTGTAATGAGGTAAGTTCTGCCGTAAGGATAATCTGAAGCAATGGCTATGGGAGTGGCCATGACTGATTCTGCCTGATTGCGGTAGACAAATTTTATATTTTTATTGTTGCGTATTGCCTGTAAAATAACGCAGATTATTTCGTCATCAACGATTTGGATAAGATTGCAGCCACGATATTGCCAATAATTTGCTTCGTTTAAAGTATATTTAAATTTATAAGCAGCAAATCTTTTAAGAGTATCAGTAAAATAATATCCGGGTACACTTACTGGAGTGATATTGGTATAAAAAGTGCAAGCAGCCGCCAATTCTTTTATTTCCGATAAAGTTAAATTTTCTAAAATATTTGTTGCTGTTGAGTATTTTTTGCCTTTTTTTATTATAAGGTCGGTTTTTAGAAGATCGATCAAAGCTCGGTTAATAGCGGTGTAATTAAGAGTTTCTATGATTTTTTCATTATAAACGATATCATCAACATCGGAATATGGTTTAAAACCGGGGACATTATCATTGATTTCCTGGGTTGAAAGCGGAGTGCGGGCGGCTGCCAGAATTTGCATAACGATAATCATGCAATATGTGTTTTTATTTAAAGTTTTGTTGAAATAGGTGCGTATTAAAAAATTATACGGATTTTGGTACATATCATTAGCAAAAGATAAGTTTTTGGTATGTCCTGATGTATTCCGTTTTATGAATTCAGTTCCCAGGCAATCAGATAGAATACGGATAAAGTCATCATAAGTACGGCTTTTTTTGATGTTCAGTTCAAGATAATCTTTGCGGTTCCGGCAACCGTATAAGAATACGTTGCGAATAAAGTCACGCAATCGGTTATAGTTTTTAAAGGTCTTTTTATAAGAAACTTTTTTTGCAGGCTGATTCTTATTCATATTTCTTCCCTCCATTTATAATTTAGCATAATTTCAGAAACATGTATAGTATTTAAAAGGAAAATATATTTTCAGCACGAATATTTACAGTATTAAAATCTTATCTGAAAGTGTGATATTTATGCCGCAGCATATAATGATTTCTTTTTTAAGTCCATTTCCAAAAGAATATGGCACTAATAAATTAATAAAAAAAATAAGCACTTATTACGGTTCGTATAATTTTAAGACAACAGGCATACAAACCAATGAGCCGGCCTTGGACTATATTTTTAAAAACTATAGCCCTTTTGGTAAATATTTCTTTTTTTCAAGCGACAAAGTAAGAGGACCTTTGATAGAATGCGATGATGCCGGTACGGAAACTGAGACTACTCATGCTGAGTATTTTAAGGCGCGGACCGCTCAAAAGTTTCCGTCTTTGAAGGGTAATGTCGAAGAAGTAGAATATCATGAAGACAATTCCATGGGATATACAAACGTAGCTTTTCAGACTAACGAGGCTGATTTGAATTCCATTATAGCAATGGCAGAGAAAGTAAGATTGTATGCTGAGCCATATTTAAAGGACTCCGTACCTGTTTATTTACATGTTGATATGACCGGTGGTTTTAGGCACGCAAGTATGTTAATGCTGGCTGTTGTTGAGCTTTTAAAAGACAGCGGCATAGAGATTGGCAGAATTATTTATACAAACTACGATGTGGAGAAGCAAACGGGAAAAATTGAAGAAATAAATGATATTCAGGAAGTAATGCAGCTCGTTGCGGGGGCTGAAGCTTTTGTTACTTTTGGCAGTGCAGAAGTAATGGCTAAGTATTTTCCTGAAGATGGTACTTCACAAGAGTTGAAAAATTTGATTAATTCGATGAATAATGTCGCTGACGCATTAAAATTATGTAGAAGTGGCGTATTGCCGGCATATTTAAGAGATTTAAACAATAATATAAAAGCGTTTGAGGAGAATATAAATAAAGTACATCTTACTTCTAAAGAAATACTTTTTCGCCAACTGTTAGAACGTATTAAATTTGAGTATAAAGAAATTATTAGTGGTACGGATAATATCAAAATAATTAAATGGTGTTTGAAAAAGGGGTTTTTGCAGCAGGCACTGACATTTTACACGGAATGGATTCCGAAAATAATAGTTGATAATAAAATTATGTATCCAGCTGAGAAAAGTATAGAAAAAATGTGTCAAGCGGTTGCCCTTGATTATGAACCATGGCAAAAGGCTTTATTAACTCGTGTTACGGCATCTAACATTAAATCTAATTTTATTTTGAAATTAAGAAAATATTTTAAAGAGCGTGATGATGATAATAAAAAATCAGCATTCTTATTTGCATCTGATAATGGAGAACATGCACAAAACGTTATAAATGAAATAGAGCAGAATGAACAGTTGGTAATGGAGTATAAAAATAATAATGATTTTCTTAATTCTATAAAAAATAAGACACCGTTGCTTTATGGTGTGATTGAAGGTTTATATGAAAATGAGAACAATAATCTGAAAATAGAGTACAGTTTGAGAGATTATTGGATTCAAAAATTGTCCCAAAATGATAAAATATATAATAGGTTGGGAGTACTTCCGGAAAGAGTGTTGAAAATATATTTTACTTCTCCGATTAAAAATGAAACTTCAACTAGTGCATTACAAATACGTAATATTAAAAACATATACAGTGCGGAAGCCAGAAGAAATATTCTTGAACAATTTTTAGCTATCGGCTTATTGACTACTGATATAGATCAGCAAGAAGCGTTAAATATTTGTGCTGACTATAATAAAATCAGGTCATTGAGGAATAAAATCAATCACGCTATGGCAGGTACTCAAACAATTTCAACAGAGACCATAAAAACAATAATATTTGATAACATTAGGCGTATAGAAAAACTATCAAAAGGAGAAAAGACATGAAAAATATAGTACTTATGTTTTTAAGCAAAATTTATCCCACTACTAACGAAACAAAATTTAATTTGATGAACAGTTCAGAGCAGGTAAATTCTATACAGACCAATGAAACTAGTATCTATCAGCTGGTAGCGTTTAATAAAAAAATAGATAAGGTTTTTGCTTTTGTGACACAATCTGTAAAAGAAGAAAAGGTTGAAAATTTTGGCAAGACTACTTTGGAATTTTTTAAAGAACGCGTACAGCAATATGTTAATCCCGAAGATATTATAACTTGTGATTTTGATGAAACTAATTCAGCTTTGGCACTTAATAATATTACGGAAATGACACAGCTAATTTTACAGGAAATAGAAAAATTTAAACAAAATAATCCAAACGAAATAATTACTTTACATGCCGATATGACTGGTGGCATGAGAAATGCTAGTATGATGATGTTAGGGGTTATGCGCTTGTTGGAATATAGTGGTGTAATTCTTGATAATGTACTTTACTCTAATAAAAAAGGAGCTACTGGGATATGTGAGGATTCCAAAGATATATATAGATTTTTTGATCTTGTAGCTGCTGCAAAGGAATTTAAGAATTTTGGTAGCGTAAAAGAATTGAGAAAATATTTTGACAAGGAAAATTTAAGTTCTACTCTCAGAAATTTAGTTGATGCTATGGAAATATTTTCCCAAAGTATTAAGCTGTGCCGTTATAGTGAGTTTAAGAGCGCAATTGAAAATTTGAAAGAGAGTATTATAAACTTTGAAAAAAATTCTCAAAAAGATATGGATGTAAACGACAAACTTTTTACTATAATTTTACCTACTATTAAAGACTCTTACAGTAAATTGCTTGTTGCAAATACAGAGTTGGGAATTATTGAGTGGTGTGAAGAAAATGATTATTTGCAGCAAGCACTGACATTATTAACTGAATCTTTGCCTGATTATTTATGTAAATCTAAAAGATGGTTATATGTTCCAGATAGCGCAATAAATGAGTTTGAAAAAAAATATAAGAATGAATATGTGGATCAAGGCCATAAAGGTAACAAGAATTATTTTACCGTTGTTCAATATGGATTTGATTCATTTAGAAAAAAAAATAATAAAAAGACTTCTGATTTCTATGATATCTTGAAAGATGGGCTAAGAAATGCTTCTGGACGAGAAAATGAAGTTATTCAAGGTATAAACTCTTTTATTGAAGATAATAAGGGAAAATTTGAAATATCATATGATAAAGATGAATACTGTACTGCTTTACTTATATGCGCATATACAAAAGATTTAGATGAAAATTTGAAGAATAAACTTAGTTCTTCAAGATTGTATAAAAAATTTTGTATTGTGAAAGGAGTTAAAGAAACAACAGAATCTGGACAAACTTTATCTAAATATGTAAAGTTTATCAAAAATGAGACTTCCGCAAAAGATTTCGCCGTTGAAGCAAAAATAGACGAAGCTTATCGCCGCAAGGAAAATATAGAAGAACTTTTGAAGAATAATGAATTGGTTTGTTGTGAGAACCTTCGCGAAGATGTGTTAGAATGTGTTTATGATTACACCTGGATTCGAAATATTCGCAACAGCAGTAATCATGCACGTAAAGATAAAAAATATGCTTCTATTGCAGAGATTAAGGAAAAAATAAAAAATTTAATAGAACGATTAAAAGAAATGGAGCGTCAAGAAAATGCTTGAACTAGACGAAAAAATTATTCTGTGGCAGAATATGCCTCGTAATAATCAAGAAGAATTAAATTTAGCTGATGAATTTTTTGATAAAGAATTAATGCCTTTGTCATTAGAACAATTTTTAAAAAGTCAAAAAGAGAAAATAGAAATTGAATACTATGGAATGATTCTTACATTGGGAACATCGTGGCAGCCATTGGCTTTGTCTATTGCGTTATTAAAACCGCAAAAAATTTTAGTGTTATGTACCCAAGATACCTATTGCTTAATAGAAAAAATAATACAATTTTTAAAAATTGACAAGGCTTCAGTTCATAGTGTAATTGTTGACAGAAGTGAAACGGATGATATTTATAAAGCTATGTATGATGCCTATAAAGATTGGCATGCGTTGGGAAGAATTTGTGCAGATATTACTGGGGGAACCAAGGCAATGGCCAGCAGCGCCGCAATGATGGCAGCCGTTTTGAAAATGGACATCTATTATGTTGAAAGTAAATATTTACCGTTATATAGGCGGCCGATGCCTGGTAGTGAAGAATTAAAAAATTTAAAAAATCCCAGTTTTTTTGGGGAATATGAATGTTAAATTTTATATATTTAATAAGCAATTAAAAAATCAAGGTATTATTAGCTATTATATGAAGATGCAGCTGTAATAAAATTGCTGAAAGAAAATAGTATAATTCAAAACGTGTAACAAAAAGTAAATATATATAATAATCGAAGGATAAAAGCAAAAGTTAAAAGGTCTTAATTTGGCAAAATATCAAAATAGCTTAAAAACGGATTAATTTTTATGTTCGCTTTTTGTATGCATATCAGACATAATAAAAACACCCGCGCTTTACAGCACGGGTGTTAATTTTTGTAAGGCTTTAAGGCTTATTACAGAGCGGCGGGAATTTCACCGTCGTCGGAAAGTTTGCCTTTAAGGTCATGGTCAACCATTGCGCATACGCAAGCATCGGACCATACGTTTTCAGCGGTTTCGATCATGTCGATAATGGTGTAAATCGGAAGGATAATACCCATTAAGCCAATCGGTGCGCCAATGCCTGCCATCAGAGAGAGGGTCAGGAAGTAGCAGCCCATCGGTACGCCTGCGTTGCCTACTGCAGCGAGAACTGCAATGCATACCCAGGTCAGCATAGTGGTCATGGTCATTTCAAAACCGGCATTCTGCATAATGAACAGAGAAGTTACCAGAATGAAAGCTGCGCAGCCGTTCATGTTGATGGTGGTGCAGATAGGCAGTACGAAGCGGGAAACCTTCGGGTTGCATTTCAGGTTCTGTTCGGAGCATGCCAGGGTTACAGGCAGGGTGCCGGCAGAGCTCTTGGTAAAGAGTGCAACAGCGATTGCCTGGCCCATCTGGCGCATAACGTAAATCGGATTAAGGCCGCGGATTACGAGGATAATCGGCAGAACGATGAAGAACTGAATAGCGTTGCCGAGCATTACAACTGCGGTGTATTTGCCCAGTGCGCCAACGATTACGCCTGCTTCAATCTGTGCGGAAAGCTGGCCTGCGAAAGCAACGATACCAATCGGCAGAACATAAAGGATAGCACGGATAAGGGTGAATGCCAGTTCCTGAACGCCCTGAATGATTTTAAGGAGTGCTTCGCGGTTTTCGGTTTTCGGCATGAAAGCCAGTGCCAAGCCAACGGCAGCAGCGATAAGCATAACGGAAAGTACGTTGCCGGAAAGGAACGGAGCCAGTACGTTGTTAGGAATAACGCCGAGAATGTGGTCATAATAGCTGAGTGCTGCTACGCTCTGGCCTTTAACAACGTCGGAGCCTGCGTTAACAATTTCTGCCGGCAGGTTATCCGGGGCAATGTACAGGTACAGGCCAAGGCCGATGAAGGCGGCTAAAAATGTAGTAAGTAAGGTATACACAACAGCGTGTGCAAAAATAATACCGGTTTCTTTGTTGCCGCCAAGAGCTGCCAGCGTGGTGATAACCGCCAGCGCGATAGTAGGAACTGCAATGAACTGGAACAGGCGGGTAAATACGGTTGCTACGAAATTAAAGAATTCGTTCAGCGCCGGAATGCCCATCCAGCCTAAAACAGCGCCGAGAATCAGTGCCGCAAACCACAAAACAAACTGGCTGTTATTGGATTTAGCCTTGGTTTCACGGATGATGGAATCGGCTGTTTCCTTCACATCAACTTTCTTCTTTTCGTCAGTCATGTGAGATACCTCTTTTCTTTTTTATTTTGCAAAGTAATGATGAAGCCATGCCGTTACTTCGCTTTATAAAATTAATTATACCATATAATGCCATAATAGCAAGGAAAAAGTATACACTAATTCAATAATGCTATGCTTTTTGTAAAAAATATTTAAAAATTCAGATAATGCCAAAAGTAAATTTACAAAAGAACTGCGGGCAGCAGGCGGTAAATTTCTTATTTAATATGTTATAATTAAATTATCTTACAAATGAGGTGAAAGCAATGAGAAAATTTTTGTTAAGCCTTACGGCGGTTTTTACTTTGATGCTTTTTAATGCGGCGTGCGTTATGGCAGCGGAATTCGGGCCGGGACAGCGCACAATCGAGCTTTTGGGCGGCGCTTTAAACAGCGATAAGCATCCGGTACATCTTGTTGTTGAACAGACCATTGATATGAAAGAAGTGCTTGAGCCCGATGCCTACGCCAAGCTGACGGCGGCGCAGAAAGTGCATTACATCCGCACGGAATATAATGAAATGAACGGCATTAATGCCGAACGCAGCGTAACAACGGACGGCGAGGGCAAAGTTGTGCGCGATTACTGCAGCTTCGCCAAAGGCGGGCGCTGGTATTTTATAGATTACGTTAATAAAACTTATGATGAACTTCCGGCCTTGCCGGGAATGAGCCTGCCGTTTGCGGAAACTTTAGTAAGCTGGTTTAACGAACGCCCTCAGAGCGGCAACGACAGCCTTACAGGCTATGATTATGACCAGATGACGCAGGGCGAACGCGTAATGTTCTTTTACTTTGCCAAAGGCACTGCCGAATGGAAAGGCTACGAAGTAAATACCCTGCCGCGCTTTACCGTGGTAGAAATGAGCGAAACTGTAGATGCCGAAACCGCCTTTGCACTGCCGCCTGCCGGTTTTACCAAAAAGGCCAACGAGCAGATGCGCAATTACGCCAACAGGCTGATGCAAAACAGGTAACGGAGCGGTGGTTATGAAAAAGTTTTTATCGGTGCTGGCAGTTGTGTGCTTAATGCTTTTAGTACTTTCTTCCGGCGCTTTTGCGGATGAAATAGAAGATGTGGAAGCAGGCAACGCGTATATTCCGGAAGATACGGTTATAAATTTAATACTGCTTGATAAACTTGACAGCAACGTTAATAAAAAAGGCGATACCGTTAATTTTGAACTGAAGGATGACCTTGCGGTAGAAAATATTGTTATCATGCCGAAAGGGACAAAGTTCAGCGGCGTTATACGCAAGGCACACGGCAGCCGCATTTTTAACCAGAGTGCGGTTATTCGCATTAAGCTTGATGATGTGCTGCTTGCCAACGGCAAACCAGTCAGCTTTAAGCAGGATGTAAAAATTAAAGGCGGCATTAATTACGCTAACATGGCGGTAGGTACGGCAATAGGTTTTGTGGTGCCGTTTTCGGGAATGTTTTTTAAAGGCCGGGAAATTGACTGCCCGCCCGGCACAATAATAGATTATAAGCTGAATGACAATGTTGATTTGGGACTTACCAAAATGGATTTGGTGCAGATGAAAAGCCGCGAACGCGCACAGAATACGGCGGCTTAAAGAAAACAGGCAGAAGCATGCTGATAACCGGTAAAGCTGCTGCCTGTTTATTTTTATTGTAAAATTAATTGCTGAACGCTCAAAGCATTAGTTACTGAAAAATAAAAAATCCTGCTTAAAAAAGCAGGATTTTTTGGTTTATGGTGCCTCAGCACAGAATCGAACTGTGGACACAAGGATTTTCAGTCCTTTGCTCTACCAACTGAGCTACCGAGGCATAATGGCGACCCGGATGGGACTCGAACCCACGACCTCCGCCGTGACAGGGCGGCATTCTAACCAACTGAACCACCGGGCCATAAAAGCTACATTCGATATTATATGTTATTTACGGCCTACTGTCAACCCTTTAAGTTAAATTTATTACAGATTATTTAAAATTAAGTAAAAAACCTTCCAGCTTTTCATCAAGCAGTGCTTCAAGCTGGGGCAGGCTTTTAGCGTCAAAATCCGTAATATTGTCAGGTTTCAGGGCATGCTTGGTTTCGGCAAAAAATTCATCACGGAAACGGTTATACAAAAATACCAGCTGGTCGCCCGTGGCAAAATCCGTATAATCCAAAAAAATAATACTGCCGTTAATATATTCAATCGCGTTTTCGGGGCGTATAAACAGCTCAAAGCGGCCTATCTTTTCCGGCAGCTTTTCACCGTACATCCATTCAGGCAGGCCCGTTTCTTTAATAATCACGCCCAAATCGTGCCTTGTGCGGATGTCTATATCATGCACCAGCGCAGGCAGTTTGTCCTTTACGTGTTCGGCAAAGCGCTCACGGCTGCGGAAAAAATAACGTATATCGCGGTACTGGTGCAGCCCGGCAATTTTTACGGGCACATAGTCAAAAGTTTCGGATGTATAAGTTATATCCAGACGGCAGCGCACAGCGTCATTGCGGTATGAAGCAATATTCAGCACCTGCCCGTCAATCGTGCGGTCCTGATGCAGGGTAAAACCGTTAATTTCTTCCGGCAGCTCTTTTAAAAAGTCCCAGCCGTCCAGCGCCTCGCGGATTTCTTCTATACTCGGTTCGCTCATAAAATCCTCCCAAAAGTAGTCTGCCCTTATTATACACTATTTAGCCGCCTGCGTTAAGACATAATCGCGCCTGCCGATAAACTGCCTGTACCACAGCGCTTTGCCGCGGATAACATTGCCGCCCGGCACAAGCCCGCCGTAAAGCGGCCTGTCCGGCAGATACCATAAATCCCAGCGTGTACCCGGGTCGCCGCTGTGCGGGCCGTAGCCGTCAAAAAGTGCGGCTTCGCAGTGCGTAGTAACCGTCAGCAGCTTTATTTCAAGCCCCAGCACATACGTAAGCACCGCCACGGTTTTCGCCATTGCTTCAATCTGCTGCTGTGTCGGCGGTTCTTTGCCAAAATCTGTTTCGCTTCCGCGGATGGCCGATGCCCCTGCCGCACAGCACATGGCTATGCCGATGCTGCCCGTGTTGCGCCGCCAGGTATGCGCTTTAAGCTCCGTAAAATCTTCGCAGGTTAGGTACAGCTCGCCGCCTGCGCCGATATTGATGTGGTAATCGTCATAAACATCGTCATAGTGCCCCGCCGTCCAGTGCAGGTAAATGCGGTTTATTTTGCCGCGGCTGCGCTTTGCCACCTCCGCCAGCTTTTTGTAATCGATTTGAACAGGATTTACAACAATCACTTTAACAACTCCTCTCAGCCATATAAACGCCATAAAAGCTAAAAAAATTTACCCATGCCGAAAAATTTTTTAAATATTTTTTCGCCGCAGGTAAATTTTCGGGGTTAAAAATCCGTTTATGTGGGTGAGAGTTTCTTTTCTTGTTCTCTTTTTTG
>ENA-OPAL01000552-OPAL01000552.1-human-gut-metagenome-genome-assembly--contig:-NODE-552-length-28733-cov-9.996374_pt1 | contig 28733 bp, 44 predicted proteins | sample MGYA00241057_ERZ501430 | MGnify/ENA primary metagenome ERZ501430 (study PRJEB25962, sample SAMEA2042506) | human gut metagenome | biome: human gut; feature: human-associated habitat; material: faeces...
CTGGTCGGATTCGTCGAGCTCAGACACGAGTTTCAGGGTCCCGTCGAGGAGCGGGGCTTTGAGTGTGCTGAGGTCCACGGTGAGTCCGCCACACATTACCTTGCCGCTATTGGCAAGGAACGTGAGGGTCCGGCCTTCGGTTTCAGCGGCACCGCCATGGGTGAGACTCTTTCGAATCTTCATAGGATCCTTCCGGATTAGACAGTGGTGCTCGTCAGTGACATCAGTGGGTGGTGTCTCCGACGAGCACAATGATATCACGGTACTTGATACGGCTGGTTAATCTTCCACTACTTCGTAGTCTTCGTAACAGCGGCACCGCGGATGCCCGTTCGGCGTGGTCATGTTTTCGAAGTTGTTGGTATAGGTGTGTTCGCCGATGTTGATGGTCGTGTCCTTTTCCATGTAGGTGGAGTCGAGCGGTATTGTCGTGCCTTCCATGTGTCTGCAGAAGTCGCACGTGTTTCCGTCTCCGGTGGTGCGCCATGCTTTCTGCAGTCTGACGCCCAGTGTTTCGCTGAGGTTGCGGGCGCTGTACAGGCTTCCGAGCCTCTGGGATTGGACGGTTTCGCATCTTGCGATGAGTTCGGCGTGGCCGTTGCTCATCCGTGTCAGTTCGTCACGTAGTCGGTGTGCGTCCCATTGTTCCGAGTCGGCCCGGGTCAGGAGTCCTATGGTCTTGTCGGTGATGGTTTTGGATGTCGTGCGGGCTATCTCCTGTAGGTGGTTTTCGTAGGCCGTGGTGACGTTGTCGGGCAGCGTGGGCCAGTCGTAGAGCTTCCGCCAATCGTCTGTCGTGTAGGTTTGGATGTCGACTGCGATGGGGTTTTCGGGGTGGATTTCGGCCCATGCGGTGATGACTTGTTCGAGTTTCGTGCCGGTTTTGCGCGCGTAGTCGGCGAGGTGGGCGAGGAGGGTGTCTTCCACGTCGGAGACCCATTGGCGGCTGATGGTTTCGAGGTCGTCTTTCAGTCCGTTTTGGGAGCGTCTGGCGAGTCGGATGATTCTACTGACGTAGGTGCGGGTCGCTGGTAGGATTTTGGTTTCGGTTGTCATGTCGTTTGTTTTTTTGACGGCTTTTGCGATGTTTCTTTTTGAGGGGAGGGAGGTGAGTGGGGTTGTGTCGGTTTGGTGGAGGCTGAGTCGCTTGTAGGGTTCGGGGAGTCCTAGCGCGTCGACTGCGCTTTCAACCGTGGCTCCCATGTTGACGAGCTGGATGAGGCTGTTGACTCGGATTTGCTGGATTTCCGCCTGTGCTTTCTCGACTTCGGTTTGGGCCGGTAGGTCGAGGTCGAAGGTGATGCCGTAGCCGAGGCTTCCGGTGATGCGGTCGAGTTCGAATTGCCATTTGTCCCAGACCGTCATGCAGAGGGGTTTGAGGGTGTTTTCAATGAAGGCGCGTTCGGCCATTTCGGCGTTGGCGTAGGTTTGGCCGTTGTCGATGCCTCGGATGATGTCTGGGACGGCGAGCGCGTTGGCCAAGCGGTTGTTGACTACGTTGGATACGGTTTGAAGGTCGAGCGTGTCGTTGGAGTTCTGGAATGGGACCCAGACGAGTTTGCTGGTTTGGCTTGGCTTGTGTGTGGTCGGGTCGACGGGGACCATGTTGTAGACGATGCCGTTGTTGTTGCCGGCTCCACGGAAGGTTTCTTCGAGGCGTGCGCGGTTGCGCTGGAAGTCTTCGGCGTTTTCGGATACGATGCCGAGCATGCCGGCGGGTACGGCGTTATTGCCGAAGAAGCCGCGTTCGTAGTCGGCGATCATGTCGTCGACGTTAGCCCATTTTTTGATGGTCATGGCGGGGCTGATGCCTCGGGTGGGGTCGTTGGGGTGACGGCTGTAGCTTAGTGCGATGGTTTCGTCGCGGGTGAATTCGTATGGGCGTGGGCCGTTGCCGAGGTCCATAGTCACGCGGTGGTACCAGTCGCTGCGGGTGTCGTTGTAGACGCGGCTGTTTGTGGGGAGGATGGTGTAGCCGGTGATGTTGTCGGCGGTGATGTTGCCGCCGGGGCCTTCCGTTGTCCAGACGAGGATGTCGACGTGGGATTGGGTGAGTATGCCGGAGGCGATGAGCTTGAGAAATTCGAGGCAGCTGTAGGTGTCGTTTGGTGCGTATAGTGCGCTTAACGCCGCCGGGACGGGGTCGAGTTTCCGACCGTCGGCCGCGACCGCGTATGGGATCACCGTGCTGAAGCGTTGCGCGATGGCGTTGACGTAGGGGAAGATGTTGTCGTAGATGTCGTGCATGGGGATGGTGTTACCGCCCATTGACTGCCATGTGTTGCCGCCTGTCGGGGTGGGGGTGGAGTGTGGGGCGTCGGTACGGCCGAAGGCGTTTGTGAAGCCCTCGCGGATGTTGTCGAGAATGGTCATTTCACCTCGTTTTGTAGTAGTGTGTCGTATATTTCATATTCTATCGCAGTGCTGTCGGCTAGCATACTGCGACGTCCCATGAGGGGAGTTTCGGCGGTTCATAGCATGCGAGGAGCAGACTGTCGGCGAGGTCGGGGCTTCCGAGGTTCATGGTGTCCTTGTAGTCCTGCTTGCTTTCGATCTGGCGTTGGTTGCGGCTGGTTATGTGCCATTTGCGCGTAGTCAGTTCGGTGATGAGTTTGGGAAGGTCAGCCAGTCGGGGGTTGATGCTGAGTTGGGGGAGCATGGTGGCGAAATCAAACCACAGTTCCGACGCGATGTTGGGGTATTGCTGGTCCTTCGCTTTGCCGGCATAGTTGATGCCGGTGACTGGCAGTCCGTATGTTTTGAGTAGGTCGGTGACTCCTCCGCCGACGCCTGTGTCGTCGACGCGAATATCGATCGGCTGATGTTGCGATGCGCGGAGCCTGATCCGTTCGACTGTGTCGACGATGCTTGCGTGCGTCCATGATTCGAGGGACTCGATGCGGTTGCCTGTTTTGATGGTGAGGGCGGTGCGGTCGTTGCCGTATCGTGCGACGTCGACTCCGAAGGTTGTCGGTCCGTCCGTTGCCGGGCGTCGGATGGCTTCCTCGAGCATGGCGTCGCTGATGAGCTGGTTGTCCGTGTCGGCGTATGGTAGGCCGAGCCAGACGTGGCCGTAGTCGGCTGTCTGCTTGTCGGCTTCGACCATGTCGATGACGTCTTGGCTGAGGAGTCGTCGTACGTCTTCGAAGGTGGTGTGCCAGTGGCATGTCTGGCGTAGTCGTTCCTCTGAGTCCGTGGAGACGAAGTATGTCCAGACGGGGTCGTGGCCGGTGAGTGGGTTCCATGTGAATATCAGTGTGGAATTGGCTTTGCGGATGGTCGGGATGAGCGTCGTCAGGCTTGTTTGGCTGATGGTTTGGGCTTCTTCGACCCAGCAGACATCTACGCCTTCGATGCTTTTGATGGATTGGAGGTTGTCGTGGAGGCCACGGAAAATGAAGCTGCTCCCGTTGATGTGGCCGATGCCGTCACGTCGGATTTCGAAGCCTTGCAATCCGAATTTTTCGATGGTGCCGGTGAGGAGCTTGTAGACGGAGTCGGTGATGCTGTTTTGGAATTCTCGTGCGCAGAGGACGGTGATTGGCTGTACGGAGGCTCGGAGGATGAGGCTTTGTGCTACGGCTGTGCTTTTGCCTGAGGCTCGCCCTCCGGAATAACAGTAATAACGATATGGTGGCGTCTCCATTTGGAGCCACCACCATAGGTCGCGGTATGGTCTTGCTATCTGCATGGATCCAGTCTATGTGCTTTTACTGGGTGTCTTTGTTGTTTTCCGGGTTGTCGTCGAATACTTCGAGTGTGATGGTCGGCGGTTCGTAGCCGGTGACGTTCACGTCGGTGGATTGGCGGGCCTTGCCGTCGAGTCGGTCGATGTAGTCGGTTGTGACGTGCGGGTCCTTGTACGCGTTGAGGACGTGTTTGAGGGCGATTCGTTGCACCATCGTCAGGGTCGGGTCTTTTGCTTTTTCGGTGACTTCCGATAGGGTGAGTTTGCTGAATTCGCGGATCCATCGGGTGGGGCTGGTGTCTTTGGTCCATGAGCCTCGGTCTTCTGGGCGTTCTTGGAAGCCGCCTTTGCCGGTTGGGTTGAGGATACCGCCTGTGATGCGGCCTCGATGATCTCTTGTTACGTCTGTCATATGGCTGATTATACCTGTCTAAGAGGAAAGCCCCTCCGTGTTGTGGAGGGGCTGTGTTTATCCGAGGATGAAACAGATTAGTAGTTTTAGTAGGGCGATGCTTCCTGTTGTGATGAGGATGGTCGCGAGGGTGAGGGTGAGGTAGGCGAGGGTTTTCCCTATCTTGTAGCTGAGGGGTTTATGGTTCTTGTTCATGTTGGGCTCCTTTTATCACCATTCGCCGACGGCGGGGAATTGTGCGTATGGGTCGGGCTGGTTGGTGTTTCCCCAGTTTGCGGCCTGTTGCTGTGGGGTGGGCTGCTGTACCTTGGCTTTCTTCAAGACCATGGTGATGGTCGCGTAGTTGATGGTGAAGTCGGTTCGTGGCTGGCCGTTGCGGTCGGTGCCGGCTTGCCATTTCAGGTCGCCTTCGACACGCACCGGAGTGCCTTTGTGGAGTGTCTGCATGTAGGTGGCCGCGAGTCTCTGGTCGTATTCGAAGATGGTCGCGAACATGGTGTCGTGGTCCACCCATTGTCCTGTCTGCTTGTCTTTGTGGCTGCCGTTGGCGGCTACGCGGACGAGGAGGTATGGCGTACCGTTCTTGGTCTGCTTCTGTTCCGGCTCGGCTACGATGCGGGCGGAGGGGAGGATGATGTGGGGGTCGTTCATTGGTGTTTCCTTTTCTTATTGGCTAGCGGATGGTTGTTTCGAGGGTTTCGTTCAGGCGGGTTTCGCCGAGTCGCGTGTGTAGCAGTGCCAGTCCTTTGCGGGTGATTCGCACGGTTGGTGGGAAGGCGAATGTCGTACCATCCGTTTTAGTGCCGTGTTTTTGGGACATGACCATTACGAGGTGGCCGGATGTGCAGTGTTTTGCTGTCGCATGCCATGAGCAGTCGTGCTTGTAGATCCAGTCGTTGGCTGTCATCCATTCGCGTAGTTGTTTTTCAGTGATTGGCGTTCCGGAGTTGGAGAGGACCTTGGCTGCGTCGCGGACGAGCAGCTTGTCTTCCACGTTGGTGAAGGTGTCGAGTGCTTGCGCTTTCGGTTCCAATTCCATGATTCGCGCGTCTTTGGCTCGGAGTTGCTGGTTCTTGCGTTCGATGGTCTTCCGAGCGACGAGCACCGCACGGGCTAAGATGTCCTCGTCTGAATCGGTCTCAGAAACGCGGATTGCGCCACCCTCGTTGAAATACTTGTCAAGGGCTTCTGCGGCTTCCTGTTGATAGACTGTCACGTTTTTGCGGGCCTGTTCGTCGTTGAGCCGGCTCGTGTCGATGGTGGCGAGCCACATGGTCAACGTCTTGCGGCTGACTGCCACCATGTCACGGTGTTTGCCGTCTGCGCCAACTGTTCGCATCATACGAATGGTTGCCCACGGCGTTCTGTTGAGCCGTTCCCACTGTCCGCTGTATGAGATGCCGATGTTCTCGCAAATCGGTTTCAACGCAGTGTAGATTTCACCGTCATCGAACCTTTTCGCGATCATCATGCTCCCGTTGAACGGGACTTCGACGATATCGTTGCTTATTTGGTTTCCTTTCTTTGTGAGGTTTGCTGTGCCATGCTTGCTGATGGTCGGCAAGACCTCGTGGGTTACCCAGCGCTGGAATTCCTTGGCTTCCGGTTTACGAGACTTTAAGACGAGCCCGTAGAGTCCGGCTTCGGAGATGATATACGTCTGCTGTCGGAGGCCAATCGAATCGATGACTTCAGTAGTGCTGAACTCATCGTCATCAAACATTTTGACGGTCTCGGTTGGGTTGCCTAGGCCAAGGATGTTCATGCAATCCTTGAGCACGAACCATGGGTCGCCGGCCGCGTCCGTCATGGTACGCAATGTTGCGCTGTTGAAGTTGAAGGTTTGGGTTTCGGTGTTCATTAGATGGCTTCTTTATGTGTGTTGGATTGTGCTTTATTCGTTGGTGGAATGGTTGTCCTTGTCCGGGATGACGTCCGGGTCGAGGAAGTAGCATCTGCCTACCTTGACTGCGTGGAGTCGTCCTTCGCGGATGAAGCGGCGGACGGTCTGGATGTTGAGCTTCCAGCGGGAGGCGTATTCGGGGACTGTTGCGGTGTAATCTTTAGCGTTCATAGGTCTTATTATATAACGGTTTGAGTGTTCTTCCAACTTTTTCACATCGGTGTGTTACTGGCATATGTGGCGCGAATTGGAGGTTTCGGGCATAAAAAAAGTGCTCAACCGGAAAGAGGGGCGGAAACCGGTTGAGCACTGTCCAGTGAAGAACAGGTCACAATAAGGGCGAGAACCATTAAAGCATTGTTTTCTCCGGATTGCAAATCGGTCCATGCGGCGGGTTGTCGTCCGTTCGGCGTGTCGTAAAAAATAGAGTGATATGGTGTGTATATCAAACAACGTAGGACGTTGAATCCTACACTCCAGAAAGGAACAGGAAAATGACCGAGCAGAACATCGACAAGACGGAAACCCAGCCAACCCAGCAGCCGACCCAGCAGCCGATCATCATCAACAACGTGATGGGCCAGTCGGATGACAGCGGCAAGAAGAAGGCCCCGGGATTCATCAAGGTGTGCGTATATAGCTGCCTAACCTGCGGCATCTACTTCTTCTACTGGCTCGTCAAGATGCTGAGCGGCGGCTACCGCAAGCGCTGACGCAGGCGTTAAAAAAATAATACCCACCCGGGCGATCAACCGGGTGGGTATTATTTTATCCAATGAAAGGCAGTCGGTGAAGGGAAACCAAAAAACTTACCGACATCGACGATCATACCACAAGGAGAAACACCATGGAAATCATATTGGACAGCGGAGCGTACATGCCGTCACGAGGCCACGGGACCGATGCCGGACTGGATCTGCGTACGCCGAAGGCCGTAACGGTCCCGGCGTACGGAAGCGCGATAATCGACACCGGCGTGCATGTGGCATTGCCGCGAGGGTGCGCCGGACTGCTCGTCAGCAAGAGCGGCCTCAACGTGAAGCATGACATCACGAGCACCGGACTCATCGACGAGGGATACACGGGAAGCATCGTGGTCAAGCTTTACAACCATGGGGGAGAGAACCATGAGTTCGAGGCCGGCGACAAGATCACCCAGCTGGTAGTGATCCCGGTGGTCCGCGAGCCGTTGGAACAGGTTTCCGCGCTCAATGCGTCGGAGCGTGGCGACGCCGGTTTCGGAAGCACCGGGAGGTAAGCCATGTGGCATGGAGGAAGCAAATACCATGCAAGGAAGACAACGGTGGACGGTATCACCTTCGACTCACGTAGGGAGGCCGACAGGTATCTCGTCCTGAAGGGCATGGAAGAGGACGGAATCATCGAGGATCTTCGAAGGCAGGTCCGTTATGAGCTCGTCCCGGCCTTCGACGTGGACGGCAGGCATTACCGGCCCGTCTACTATGTAGCCGACTTCGTCTACGTGGACAAGGAGACGGGCAAGGAGGTCGTCGAGGACGTGAAGGGCATGAGGACCGACGTGTACACGCTCAAGAGCAAGCTCTTCGCACGACGGTACGGCTTGAGCATCAGGGAGACGTGACGGCCTAGGAGCGGGCATGGCCCCGGTTGGTCTTGGGATGAGATTCCCGGACTGGCCGGGGCCTTGTTTGTTTAATCAACCCAGACGCGATGGAAGGCGGAATGAGACCGATTCCCTTCAGTATCCAGGTATCGACCCCTCAGTATCCAGGTATCGACCCCTCAGTATCCAGGTATCGACCCCTTTGATACCTAGGTATCGAGCAAAGACCCTTCTACTAGACAACCCTTCTACTAGACCCTTCTACTAGACCCTTTCACTAGACCCTTCCACTACACATATGTGGCTCCCTGCGGGAGCCGTATGTGTGCCTGAGGGAATCTAATCCCAACCCAAAGGGATTGGGAGCCGAGAGAGATGAGAGCCTAGCCTCGATGGCTTCGGGGAGCGCGACATGGAGCCATGGAGCCTGACCTGATGTCTTCGAAGCTTCTTCCATGGCTCTGAGCATCGAGGTGGATGCCGTCTGGGGTTCGATGCTGCCCTTCGGGCCTTGGCCTCGATTCTCGGCCTGCGGGGAGCATGTAGGAGAGTTGGTCGGCGCTTGTCTTGGGTGGCCCTCTCACGGCTTGTCGTTCTCGATGCTTTTCGGTGCTTGTTCGGGCTGGAACGTCATTTTCTTGCGTAAAGGCCTTTTTGACGGGCTGTCGCGTGTGAGTCTTGACGAGTTATCGGGTTTGACGGGAAAATCGGTCTGAGGGGCCTTTACGTGCGTTTTAGAGGCATATGCGGTGGAAAGCGTGTGAAATGAATGCCGTGGACGGTGTAAAGGAAAACCCCATCACGGCACGATGTGCTATGATGGGGTTAATAAAAACATCCAGAAAGCCAGTCTACCACATGAAGACTGGGTGCGGAGGCACGACAACTCCCTAGCCATACCCCTTGCTTCGGATAACGGGGCGGCGACTCACACTCGCCGATACACACGTCAGAGGTGCTGGTTCAACCGACCCGACAGGCGATTGTGGAATAACCGGGGTGCCGACACAATCACATCACCAGCGATGTAGCGCGACCTGCCGGGGTATGCCGCACCAGTGGTAGTAATGCACCACTCTTATGACCGACGCTATGCGAACGACCGACCGACGGAAACAGCCGAATAAGCCTTAACCTGAAGCACCCAAAGCCTTCAGCTCTTAAGGCTTACTCTCTCTGCAGGAGCTCGCTCCCTCCCTCAAGAAACTCTCCATGGTTGGTGGGGGTTGGGTGCGGTCGAGGGTTGGGATGCGAGGGTACGGGACGTGCTCTGGTCGTCTTACCTCTTCAATGCTTTTCGATACTTCGTGATATGCTCGAGGTAACGCAACAGCAAGAAAGGGTTACACAATGGATGTCTACGAAGCTATCAACAATTTCCTCGTCGAACGGTATGGAGTCCACTTCAGTGCGGAAGGCGAGCAGAAGTCACGCAAGTTTTTCTCCGGCCTGTGTATGAAGTTCGGTGATGAGGAAGTCCTCGAAGCATGGGACACTGCGACCAAGCATTACGACAATCCGGTGACGGCCCTTTCGAAGCTCGGCGGTATCCTCTACAATCGCAGCATCTTCAGCTCCTTTATCGAGAAAGCGTGAGTATGGGAAGGTATTCGTTGGAGCTTGAATTGGCCGAGAGACTGGGTCTTTCCACGGCGGCCGTCTACGATCGACTCTACGACCTCTGCCTAGAGAAGAGGCAGGAGCACTGCGATTGTTATGACGGCTGTTATTGGATTCGGATGCCTTCCAAGGATTTTCCTCGGGTTTTCCCATATCTGCACCCAAGCACCGTCTCCAAGGCCCTTAGAAAGCTTAGGGATGAGGGTTTGATCAGAACGGTCCGTCACGGCCGCGTCTGCTGGTATACGATAACCTGAAAACACATTGGCGTGTCGTCCAGAAAACGTGTTATACTGAAGACATACGCCATTCCGGGTGCCCACCGCTTGGATGGAGCAAATAACTTGGAATGGTACGAATCCCATTGATTGCACCGGGTGGGCCGGTAGCAGTCAGTGGGGTTCACTTTTTGAAAGCGTGATCAAAATGAAATACACGATCGAAGGTTTCAGCCAAGAAGCGGCATTGTCGATGCAGACCACCATCACCGAAAACGGCAACACGAAAACCATCAAACTCGACATCGTCGATCTGATGATCCTCCGCTGGATCGTAGACTTCTACCCAAGGATGAAAAAGACCATCATCGACGGCGACGAATACGTATGGCTCGACTATGCAACATTCGTCGAAGACATGCCTCTCCTAGGCCTGAGCAAGCAGTCGCTATACAAGCGGTGCATCAAAATGGGCCAGTTAGGCATACTCAAGCACCAGACAATACGAAGCAACGGCACCTACTCCTACTATGGCTTCGGTCCGGGATACTCACGCCTGATCAGCACCCCCAACCACACCGCACAGGCCCCGACCCCCACACAGGATCCATGGGCATGCCACACGACCCCGAACCCCACGCAAACCGCCGAACCGGAATACGAGCCACAACCGCTCATCGACGAGCCGCAAACCCCCCCACAGCCAAAGGAACCAGACCCCACGGAAGAAGCCGTAGACTATCTCAACCTCCGTGCCGGCACCAAATACAAGCCCACCACCGCAAACACGCGCAAACTCGTCAAAGCCCGCCTCAAGGAAGGCTTCACCATCGAAGACATCAAAACGGTCATCGACAAGAAATGCAACGAATGGCTCAACAACAAAGACATGGCCCAATACCTCCGACCCGAAACCCTCTTCGGCTCGAAGTTCGAGAGCTACCTCAACGCCAAGAGCGGCACCCGCACCGGATACCAGCAGACACAGACGCAACAGCAGCAGAATCCGTGGTATGACACGCCGGAAGCCCAGCGCCAATACGAACAGGACATGAAGGAATGGGAAGAGACCTGCGTCTTCCGCGTCTAAAAAAAAGAAAGGGACAAAAACCATGGAAACCATCACCGACATCATCGACACCATCGGCGCACGAGCCTCACGCCAATACTCGGAATCCGAAGGGGATTACCGCAACGAAGACGGCCTCCTCATGTGCGGCAAATGCCACACACAGAAGGAATGCGTCCTGACCAAGCCCAACGGCACCACGAGAACCGTCCGATGCGCATGCGACTGCAGCGTCGCTCAAAACGCACGGGAAGCCGAGGAAAAACGCAAACGCGACCGCATGCAATACCTAGACAGCATGCGACGCACCGGCTTCCCCGACGCCGAAATGCGCAAATGGACCTTCGCCGAATCCGACCACGCCGACCCGAAAATCGAAAACATCGCACGCAAATACGTCTCAAACTTCAACGCCATGCGCGAAAAAGGCATCGGACTACTCCTCTGCGGATCGGTCGGCACAGGCAAAAGCTTCCTAGCCGCCAGCGTCGCCAACGCCCTCATCGACCAAGGCACGCCATGCCTGATGACCAACTTCAGCCGCATCATCAGCCGCGTAAGCGAAAAATTCGGCGGAGACCAGAAATACCTCGACAACCTCAACCGGTTCGACCTCCTCGTCATCGACGACCTCGGAGCGGAGAGGGACACGGAATTCACTTGGGAAAAGGTAATGGATGTCATCGACGCCCGCTATCGCGCCGGACTGCCGATCATCATCACCACCAATCTCTCCATGGGACAGCTCTCCGACCAGTCAGACATCCGCCGCCAGCGCGTCTACAGCCGGCTCAGGGAGATGTGCGTTTTCCTCGAAGTCCAAGGAGTGGACAGGAGAGGCAGAAAGATGCAATACAAAATGGAGAGCGCCAAATCACTGCTCGGCCTCTGACCCCACCAAGGCGACACGCGTAAAAACGTGCCGCCTTTTTCATGTCTCCGGCATGTCGTGTCGCAGACGGCGGGAACAATACGGCCATCAACCAAAACAAAGGAAAGGGAAAACCGCAATGATCAGCATCGACCTTACCAATACCAGCACCTACGCCGACCTCTCCCATTACCGGACGAGCGAAGACTACACGCTCGAAGCCAAGGAGGAAGGAGGCAACTGGGAAACCATCGACCGCGATCAGGCCGTCGACGACGAAGGCGACGCCTACTACACGTCTTATGCCTTCCCCACCGCCGACCAAGACTACCGCGACCCGCCAAGACCTTCGACGCCGAGCAGATCGAGCGGTTCGCCCGGACTCGGTGACAGTCCCCGCGGCGGAGGTGGTCATGCGCCCCTCGCCAGTCAACGATCAGTGCCGTGGTCAAATGGCTGCGGCATTTTTCCTTTCCATCGGCGTGTCGCGTCTCGTAACCGGGTATAGTGATACATGTCAGGCAAGGAAGACACCAAGCCACAGAAACAAAAAGGAAACCAAAATGAAAAGCACCAAGACCCCCAAAGATCCCTCAGCAACCCCGAAAACCCCTTCAACGCCCCCATGAAAACCTACCCAGCCAAAAACACCGAAGACTAACACAAACCCAAAACAAACCAGACAAGGAAAACAGAAAATGAGTGACAATACAACCCTGAAAACCCTATTCACCACCCTCCACGGAAGCCTCCCCTACGAATACGACATGCTATACGTCAGCACCGAAGGCACGGGAGACAGCATCTCAATCAGCAAAGCAGGCTCGGCCGGCATCATATACATCACCACGAACACGCCAGACGACGACATCTTAGACGCGACCCTATACGACGACGCCAACGACGACGAGCCAACCGAAATCTGCCAATGGGACACCAACGACCCGAACCTCACACTCATGGACCTCATCGACCACATCAAAAAAAACCTCTAACCAACACACAAAAGAAAAGGACGCAAAAATGAACCTCAACACCGAACCATCCACCATCGAAATCACCGACATGCTAGCCGCAACCGGAGAGAACTACGCAATAGAAGCCATCGACCTCGGCGAGTACGGAACCTCCTACGAAATCACCAAACATGATTCACGCAGAAAACTGCACCTCACCCCCGTCGAAGACGACATGATCGACGTATTCCTGTTCGACGAAAACGGAAACACCCTCGCAAGCGGCACCATGTTTTCTGAAGTCGTCAAGGACCTCACCTCGGAAGAACTCGCCACCATCATCACAATCTGCCTCTAAGAGGAGGGCACAATGACCAGAAAGAAAAAAGAACCCATCCCCATCGACCTCAACGACGAAACCCTGATGGACTGGATAAACGAAATGCGCAACAGCCAACCATCGTCAGCCGAGCGGCGCAAAATCAGCGACTGGAGATACTACCACAAGCACAAAGAGGAAAGAGCCGAAGCAAACCGCAAATGGAGACAAGAACACGCCGACCAATACGCCGAAAAACAGAAAGAATACCACTCCAAACCATCGACACTGAAGAAAAAACGCGAATCCTCACGAATCCGATACCACACCGACCCGGAATGGAAAGAAGCAATGCTCGCCAGACAGCGGGAACGATACCACGCGATGACACCGGAACAAAAAGCCGAATACGCCCGGAAACAACGCGAACGAGCCCGCATCAGACGAGCCAAAGCCAAAGCCGCCAAAACCAAAACCGAAAAGGAACAATCATGAGCGCCAACATCAACCATCCACCACACTACATCAGCCGGGACATCGGCTTCGAATGCATCGACCTCGTGCAATACCAGCCATTCTGCACCGGCAACGCCATCAAATACCTATGGCGACACCCCTACAAGGGGAAACCGCTCGAAGACCTGAAAAAGGCGCGATGGTATGCCGACAGGGCCTCGACGATGCACGAAAAAGTGGATACCAGCATCGGCTGGTGCGACATCATCCTCCGCCGGCTAGAAGCCTCCGTCACAGGCCCCGAGGAAGCCGCATGGAATGGGATCACCCAAGGAGACTGGCACAAGGTAATCGAAGCCCTAGATCGAATGATAAAGGAGGAAACAAATGGCACACAAGCTTCATGACGTCCCGCTCGAAAGGATCGCGGCGGAGTATTACCTCTTCGACCTCGACCAATCGGTCGAGAAGACCGCCGAAATCCTCGACATGGACGAGGACCACGTCAGGGAGATCCACGACAATTACATGAAATTCATCATGCCGACAAGGAGCAGCAAATGAAGAAAGCGACGAAAAACCAGATCGTCAAATGGTATGAGGACGGTCTGACGATCGACGAATTCGCCCCGCTCATCCCGCAATACTGCAGACAGGAAATCGAGGCAGCCATCAAGGAGTACAAGGAGAAAGCGGCATGGGACAGGCTGATGAGTGGATCCCGTTCCTGATGCTCGCGTTCACGATACTCATCTCCTATCGGAGACGGTGAGCACGGGAAATTTACGAATTGCGGCGTGTCGCGGTAGTGTGGCACGCCTTTTATGCTATATTAGACATATCAAGCAAAGAGCTTGGCAAACACAAAAGGAGCAAACCAATGAACACCATCACCACCGACGAAGTCAAAGCCATGATGCACAACATCGACGTCCGCCTCGACAAGAAAAGCCACTACGACACCGACCACACGCCAAAAGGCACCATCTACCACGTCGGAGACCACAAATACGTCACCCTCGACGACTATTCCCAAGCCTTCGAAGACTACGAATGGGACCACAACGGCGCAGAATGGGCATGCTACCTATACGCACTCACCAAAAACAATCCGGAACGAATCGACTTCTACACACAGGCCTACAACATCGGCGGTATGGAAACCTTCGAAACCATCTACAACAACGTGACCGAATCAACGCCAATGACCGTCATCTACCCGATCTACAAGCACTGACACCCGACACAAACAGCAAAGGAACCAACAATGGAAACCAACAACCTCAACCGTAAATTCGCCGAAGTCCTCAACGAAGTCCCGAACTTCAGCACCGACGAAACCGCCAATGCCGGAAGCCGCACCTACAAATACCTCAACCTCGCCACACTCCTCAAGAACATCAAACCAATCTTCGAAAAACACGGACTCGCATTCACCCAGAAAGTGACCTTCGACGGCACCGGAGACGGACGCCAGATCCTCGGCACCATCGAAACCATCATCTTCGACGACACCGACCAGATGACCGTCTGCGAATACCCATTCTTCGTCACCGGTGACCCGCAACAGGTCGGCAGCGCCATCACCTACGCCCGCCGCTACAGCCTCACCACAGTCCTCGGCATCTTCCCGGACAAGGACGACGACGGAAGCTACGCCCGACAGCAGTACGAGACCGCCGACAAGCCGATCGGAGCCGACCAATACGCCACACTCGTCAAAGCGATGGACACGCACGCCATCCCCAATGAAGCACGCGGCGAATTCATCAGCGGCACGCTCAACCGGCCCGTCAAAGGCTGGCGAGGGATCACCCAATCAGATATGACGAAACTCATGAACGCCATCAACAGGATGTAATGCAAATAAGCCCCGGCACTACGTCGGGGCTTTTATCGTATCCACGACACAGTGGACGAGCAAGGGGGTCGACACGCCGACACGTCCGCACTACCCGCACATGATATAATATAAATATCAACCAAGAAAGGATGACAATGAAAATCATCAACCTATCACAAGCCAACAACACCAACGCATGGCTCCAAGAACGCCTAGGACGCATCACCGGCACCAAAAGCGGAAACCTAGCCCTAGCCCACTACCCCCAAACCGACATCAAAAAACTCACCGAATACCGAGACAAAGCGCTCAAACAAGCAAAAACCGCGAAAACCCAAACAGAATCCGACGAATACTTCCAAAAGGCACAAGACTACGACGCGCGAGTCCTCGAAGCCGAAACCAAAAACAAGCGCCTCAAAGTCGGCATCGACTTCTGGAAATTCCTCGCCGAAACCATGGCCGAACAACCAGACTGCGAAAACCCAATGGAACGCGGCCACAGGCTCGAACCGGAAAACATCCAACTCACACTCCAACAACTCGGATACGAGAAAAAGGACTGCATCACCGACTGCGGCATCTGGGAAAGCGACGAAGACACAAGACTCGCATGCAGCCCAGACGCCTACCAAGCATCGGAAAACCCCACATGGGCCATCGAATGCAAAAGCCTCGGCAGCGCCTACCACCTCCAAGCCGTCATCCCATGGATGATCCACACACGACTCATCCGCCAACACACCCTCCCCGACAACCTCGCCGACACAGCCGCACAAATCCTCCCCCCAACAGCCACAAGCCTCAACGCTACCGGCATAGACTTCATCCCCGACACATACCAAGCCCAAGTCCTCCAATACTTCGTCGTCTGCGACACGCTCGAAACCCTCTACTTCAGCATGTACGACCCACGAGTCTATGGCGACGCACGACACCAAATCATCCCAATCAACAGAAAGGACATCAAAACCCTCATTACCAACCACAAGCGCAAACAACTCAACACCCTCCACATCATCGACACACTCACCGAAGCGACAGGAGCAACATTCCAATGACCATCGACACCCTCCTCAAAAGCAAGGAAATCCACATCCTCTTCGACGGATGCCCCACCTGTCATCCGGAAAGCTCAAAATATCTAGACGAATGCCGGACACAAGCACAACACATGCGCCGACAACTGCACGTCGTCCAGTCAGGCAGCCAAACCGCCACGCTGATGAGAGCCATCGCCAAAAAACAAGAACAAACAGTCGAATATCCGATGATACTCATGGACGGCATCATCCGATACAAGCCACAAGACATTACCGAAAGGACCACGAAATGAAAACAACATGGTGGACAGCAGTAATCACAGCCGGACTCACAGCCGGATACGCAACCACGGTAACCCAACTATCCCCAGGCCCAGACTACGTTTTCTCCAAACTCAGAAAACACCTCACAGCCAAAACCGAAAACACATCCAACAGCCTGACCGCCAGCCTAGGAGAACTCGCCTACTGCGGATGGTGCCTCAGCCCATACCTGACCTTGCCAGCTTGGACAGCAACCGCAAAAGCCTTCCACGTCCGCTTCGGCATCAAATGGCTCATCGGACTGGCCACAGCAGCAAGCATCGCCGCCTACTACCGGCATCAAGCAGAAAGCAGACTCTAATGCACAGTACCCCACAACTCCACGTAATCGTAATCCTCTACGCCGTCAAAAAACCAATCACTCAGGAACAGTTGACGCAAATAGCGGAAGACTTCCGATACCGGGACACACCTCAAAGCCTGAGAAGCCGCATGGTCGAACTAGAACGAGCGGGATACGTCCACCGCGTAGACAGAAACGGCATCAGCGAACGAAAAAGGCCATGCTGGCGATGGCAACTCACCAAGAAAGGCGAGGAACTCATGGAAGAAATCCTCGACACAACAACACCAGACGAAAGGAAATAAAAAACCATGGAAACGGCACTCTTCACCATCCCCATCGGGAACGAAGAACTCAAGATATACCAGAACGCATACACAGGCCTCTTCTACGGCATCACGGCCGACGGGAAACACACACCGGTCGACTACGCTCACGTCAAAACACGGACGACCAGCCAAGAACGGCTCAAATACTGGCGGAACCGTTATGGATACACGCAAGCCAAACTCGCCAAACTGATCCACGTATCCAGCCCGACAGTCATCATGATGTGGGAAAACGGATTAAGGCATCCGCTCAGGAGATACCGGGAGCTACTCAACACGGAACTTAACTACGATATTTTCCCTGACTGAGTCCACGGCGTGTCATATCAACATAGCACGCCTTTTATGATATAGTTGAAACATCATGTAGGAAGCCTGACACAACACGAAAGGAACCAAAAATGGAAACCGCCCAATACCTCAACACCATCATCAGCCTCATCCTTCAACAGCCAAAAATCGGCACCATCCTCGACGAAGACGGCATCGAACCCGAAATCACCTACGGCCGAATCGGCATCAAAGACTACGACGCCTTCACCAACCTCTACAAGCTACTCAACAACATCAAGGGAGTCGAAACCACGACAATCAACGAAGTCGACAACGGCCTCGGACTCGACTTCACCGTAACAGCGCCAATCACCATCTACTTCTTCTACTGGAGATAACCCCAAAACAGTACAAAAACGCCCCGCAGATAGTCAAAACGACCGAATGCGGGGCATTCTTCATATCAGGACCAGACTAGCGGCTCACACCGGCATAATGCACGCCGAACAAGCCAGCCACACCGGAACCAACCATCGCACAAGCACCACCAGCCACGGCAACCCACGACGGAACACCCGGCACCGCACTCACAAGACTCGCAACAGCACCGGCAATACCCACCAGCCCGGACACGAGATACGCCCAACGACGCGTCTTAACGTCAAACGTAGGCACATAATTATCCGAACCGTCCGCACACTCATTCACGATAGCGGTGGCGGCCGTCGGCTCGCCAGACAGCTCATCATCAGCCAACATCACATGCTTAGCCATAAACAATCCTTTCAATCAGTTGAAAATACGACCATCATTAAGCCGCTTCTGGAACTCCTTGACAGCCTGAGACGGTGCCGGACTGATAATACCATCTCCCGGAAAACCATTCATCTCCATCAAGAACCGGTGAATGAACTCCGGACCCGCATTACGCGGCCTATCCGTAATACCGAAACGGTGAGACATCCACTCAACCCAATCACTACCCGAAGAACCCTCCTCCAAACAGGCGATATTCCGATTCTCCAAACAGCGAATCTGCCCGGACATGACACCATCCACCGACGTACCGGCAACCTCCTGAGCACGCCGCATCGTCAAAGGACCCCACGAGCCATCCACCTCAAGCTTCGTCACCGACTGCGTAGCCGGCTGAGTAGGCACCGGATTCGGCGGAGCCACCAAACCACGCGACAACCGGTCCAACCGATCCAAATCATACGTTCCCGGACACTGCGTGTTATAACAATCACGGTGACGGATCAACGGCAAATCACCATACTCGACACGCAAATCACGAATAAGCGCGGCAATCGTCGCATAATCACCATCAGACTGACGAGGATTACACTCAATGCCAATACCCATATCATTGCCCTTGGAACGGACGCCGACACCATCACCGGCATGCCACGCGCGATCATCCGGATCCACAATACAAGCCACACGGCCAGCCTCGACCACATAATGCGCCGAAGCGCCGCGAGCCTTACTGCACAAGGTATTGATCACACCTTCGAACGTCGGATGCGTATTCGGATCGCCCCACCAGTGGATCACAATGTACTTGATCCCATACGGGCGACCACTCGTATAATTCGGACTATCATACTGCGTAATGTATTCATATGACATATTGTCTCCTTTCAGACAGTCAAAACATACCAAACGGTAAAAAGAAAACGAGCAAAAGCCGGCATACCAGTAACAATCAGAAAACCAGCCACCACCATGACGCCAATAAGAAACGACGTTAAAAGAATGAGAACAATATCCTCAACTGACTCACGATCCATACACCCAGCATACCAAAACAACCTACAGTAGACTTAACCATATGACTGAACTAATATCGTCCATCATCGGACTCGCCGGCATAGCAGTAGGCGGCACCATCACATGGGCCACCACACGACGCAACAACCTCACCACCGCTTACCACCACCTCGTCGAAGCACAAGGCGAACTCAAAAAACAAATCGACGCACAAGACGAAAAAATAGACAAGCTCATCGAATCACGCGACACCCTCCAATACATCAACGACATCGAAACAAGCTACATTCGCTCACTAGGCCACTGGCTGGCACAATTCTGCGAAATCATCGAACCGGAATTCCTCTGCCGGCATCCAAAACCATCCCTGCCAGACGAACTCAGAGACCGCATATACACGACCCCCGACAATAGAAAATAAAAAACCTCCGGCCGAAAACCGGAGGATACGAAACAGTACGAACGTCAGCAGACAGGCCAGCTCACATTACCCCTACGCTTGCCAGCCGAACCGGAACTGCCCATATTCTTTACGCTGATAGTACCTTCCGGAACAACCACGATCAAACCGGTATTACTGGCACCATTCTCGGTCATAAGCGGAGCGGACACTTCCGTCAAAGGACGATACCCCTCCCTGATTTTCGTCGGACACACGGCGGAAGCCCAACTACCGGCATCAGTCACCACACCATTGACCTGCACGCTACACAAATCACGACCATACAAGATGACGATCTCACCACTATTGAACGCCACCTTCTGAACCTCGACAGAATCCTGCCACTTACCATCACGCATGACATAATGCCTGTTATTGACAGCTACGAACGCCCGCTGTCCGCTAACAGCCGAAATGCTTTTCAACTGGCTATCGGTCGTAACCGTCACCACCGTACTGTCACGCAACCTTGGAGCCGTTTCCGAAATAGTGCCAGCCGAAACCTCGGCGATCACCAAACCGGGAATGGCAGCATTGGCAGTCGAATACGGGAAAACCTTCAACAAGCCACGAGGAACGCTCCCCTGACCTCGGCTCGGATCCTCCACTACGATCGCAATCTTATAATTGCCGGTCGAATCCGGCACGTTCACGGTCTCGTTCGCCGTAAACGCATAAGTATAAGACCCGGCGTTGGCCCACGGGCTGCACACGCCGCAATGAGGCTTGACGGTAACCGTCAAACCACTGATTGAACACAACGGGCTCGGAGACCCAACCCTCACCCCCGCAACACAGTTAAAAGCCGAACCATTGGACGGAACCAGAAACGGGTTGACGGCACGCCTGTAATCATCAGCCGAATAAGCCGGCGACCCAGCCAAAGCAGTCAAAGGATGCATGATAATACTCATAAACTACTCTCCCATAGTAGATTTCTTGATATAAGTCTCCTCCATTTTAGCAATCTTCGCGGAAAGACTCTCGACAGCATCCCTCAACTCATCCACCTCATCCATGCCTTTCTGCGCCAACCGCAAGGCAGCCATGCTCAACCTTGGATAGTCAACCCCAACCGGATTACCATCCTCATCATATTCACAAAAGAACCCCAGCCCCGCATCATCCAAATCCTCAGCCAAAAGCCCGACAACCGGCTGCGCGTCATCAAGCTTCTGATTCAGATCATCCTTAAACCAATACACGCGCCATCCCACCAGGCGGAGAGCATCAACAGGCACAAACTCGTCAGCGTCACCAACATTCACCACCGAACACGTCGACGAACAATCCGCTCCCAACGTACCGTCACAAAGACAATAAACCGGTTTTCGAGGCGTCGACGAAAGCGGCCTATCAAACGCGTTCTGAACACCGGTACCGCCATAACACGGCACCACCACCGCACCAGACCTGCCAACACCAGTCCCAGACCTATCAGTAGTCAACGACGCGAGATCACCCTCGACATCGTCAACACGCCCACTCAACCGGGTAAGGCTCTTACCTATACTCGCCGGCAACTCCCGCAACTGCCGTCGAACCTCCGAAAACTGGCGGGCCGTAGCATCCACGCCATCAAGCGAAAACCTGAACTTGCCTTGCATCATATCCTCCTACTGCAATACAGGCGTGATGGTCCACACGCCACTGAAATTAATCTCATAGCCGACAACACGAGCCTCACCATTGGCGAAACCAATGAAACGGCCACTATCATCGGCAATATTCCATGCGACGACATCACCCGGCCTCCACTCCTCATAGACGACAGGAGCGGCCATCAAACTCAACGTCATATCAACGGTATTCGTACCATCCTGTAATTGCCGTAACGAGGACGAAGCATGAGCGTTCAACGTTTCCTTCCGCGTAATACTCGACGACGGACGGACCACATGCTCCACGACAGGACGGTAATCCTGAACAGCCACCATCACGTCGGAACGCAACTGATCCTCACCAGTCGCACTTCCGACCGCCACGACCATGTTCGCACCATAGCCGGCCGCATAATCCTCCAACACTTCGAAAGACGTCATCACGCTCTCGTCAAACGTCGTAACGGGAGTGTCGGAACCTATCCTATCCGCAACCGTCAAAACCGGCCGGAATCCGCCATCAACGGCCCTCCATGACGTACACCATTCCGGACCATCCTGCACGTTCGAAAGCTCCTGAAGGACACTCAGCAAAGTCTTATCCGAAGACTCCTCATACGTCCTGTCACGACGGACGATGCTAGGAGACGCTTCCACGGAAAACACGAACCGGTGATCCTTAAGAGTAGTCGACACGAGGTCGCTCACGATCTCGCACTGGTCTCGATTCGAATACACATGATTCTTCACAAACACGCTATCGAAATAATGTTCGACGGTCGCCAACGTGAGCGACAATCCCCCACCCTGTAAAGTCCGTTCGCGTTTGACCACGATACCGCCCCACAATACCGTCGAATCACGCACCAAAAGGATCGCCACACCATACGGGACCGTAGCCTCACTCCAATTAGACGGGACATTCCGCCACGGGAGCGTCACCGTCTCACTCGTCGTCTCTTCAAAACGATACGAAAGCTTGGAGACTTGCAAATCCGGAAACTCCGCCAACACGATCCCACTGGTCAAAGACACTGCGAGAAACTGAAAACCGGCGGTATTCCACAAGACACGACCATTATCCGAAGTGGAAGAACCAAACCATTCACCATACGACAACACTGCAATCTCCTTACATGTAAGCCGGATAGAACGAAACCGTCATACTGGCCGTGGATGAATACTCACTCGCACTAAAAGCCCAAACGTTCAACCCGGGGTCCGCTTGACTCCACTCACGTCTGACGACACGGCCGCGAGCAGGATCCGTACCATCGATCAGAATCTCATGCGTCACACCATTGACGGTCACATAATGGCCGACGCCAAGACTCAGGTCGAAAGCCATGACATGCCCACTGCCGGCATGCAGTACCGTCGGGTCGACGACGGGCCCGTCAATACGGATCATCACCGGGCTGGGAGCCGTTCCCACATTCGATAGGGTCACGTTACCGGATATGATCTCCTCGCCCCACATCCAAGGCGACACTGACGTGCCGTACGGTTCGAAACCGTACGGGAACGTCATGCCTCCACTCGACTGCGGCATTCTGGTAGTGGCGGACACTGGATCCAACCCATACAAGTATGGGTCCAAAGACGTCAACCCGATAGTGAAACGGAGCATGTTAACCCCCGCCCATTTGACCAAGGGAGCGGACACCGACTGCAAGACCTGCACTTGACGGCTGATATCACCCAATCGTGCGACCAGTATCATCCCATCGGAATTCAGAATGTTTTTGAACGCCGTCCACGCTGCGATGCACGATTCCGTACAACGGCCGATGATATGGCCTTCAATGCTGATGGTACGGCCCTGCAAGCGTGGCAGGTTCGCATACCAGCCGTCGGACATGAACTTCGTATCGGTTTGCAACGTGGAAGCCACGCCGTCGAACAGGCCGGACACGTCCTGAAAAGTCACATGCCATTCGCAACCATACGAATCCGTCCCGTAAAGCGGGAACCCGCCTAACGTCAACCGAAGATCCCGAGGATCATAAGAGAATATGCTCATAAGTTCACTATATCCTTATCACACGTAGCAGAAATTGATCATACGCACCGTTTCACGGGCCGCCATCGTCGGGTCGGACGCGTTGACGGTGATCGGAGCGGTCACGCGTGGACCGCTACTGTCAGCCAAAGCCACAGGAGAGGACACTGCGTTCATGGTGGGGCTCATAAGGGAGCCGGGAAGCAGATCCGATATCATGTCCCGTACCGGACGTATAGCCAGATCCTCGTTCATTTCCACACCGATGCCGAGACCGGCTGGGATCATCTTGCCAACCTCGTCACGGAACACGCGGGACGGGGAATGGATGCCGAGGATATGTTTGACGGTGTCGACGACTTTCTGCGCGACCCCGCTGATCGAGTTGAGGACTGCGCCGATAGCGCCCGTAATACCGTTCGTCAAACCTTGCAGGATGTTCCGGCCGGCACTCACGAGCCATGAGCCTGCCCCACTGAACGCTCCCATGATCTTTCCTTTGACTCCACGGACGGCGTTGCCGACGGAGTTGACTCCGTTGCGGACACTGCCGGTAATGCCATTCCAAGCGCTGGACGTCAATCCCTTGACCGCATTCCAAACACTGGACCATACGGCGCTGATGGAACCCATGACGGATGAGACGGCTCCCAAGACCGCGTTGACGGAGGCTGACACGACCGCTTTGATGCCGTTCCATGTGGAGGTGGCGACATTGCCGATACCAGCCCATACGCCATTCCAATTGCCTTGCACGGCGGCGAGCACGGTGGTGATGATCGCGTTGACAATGTTCATCACCGTTGACACCACCGTCTGAATGTAGGGGAACACCGCGTCGATGACACCTTGGAGTGAAGTGGCCCACGAAGTGAACAATGCTTGCAGGGGTGGCAGTGCGGCCTGGAACACCATGGCCATGTTGTTGACGACCGGCGTGATGGTGGCCATGATAGTCACCCCGACCTGAGTGAGGTTCGCTGCCAGCGAGCCGAGAATGGGCATGAACGTTTGGAAGGCCGCGTTCAGAATGGGCATGATCGCACTGCCAAGATTCTGTAAGGCTTGCGTGAACGGTTGCAAAGCCGGTAATAGTTGGCTGGTGAACACTTGGCCGACCGGAGCGAAGGAAGACTGGAATATGCTACCGATCTTCTGCAAAGTCGGAGTCACTGATCCCAGCATGCCAGTGAACATTTGAGGCAAGCCACTGATACCCTCCGCAAGCATGCTGATGCCCTGAGTCGCCGGCCCCTTGAACGCGTCCAACATTTGCATGCCGACGTTCACGACGGAAGCTTCCAGATTACCCATCGCACCTTCGATGGTTTGCGTACTGGTAGCGGCTTCCTTTGCCGCATCGGTCATACCCAAGTCCATTACGGCCTTGTTGAATTCCTCGGCTGTAATCTCACCTTTGGCCATCGCGTCACGGAAATCACCCGTGTAGGCACCGTTCTTGAGCATGGCTTCCTGCAGTTTGCCTGAAGCGCCCGGGATCGCATCGGAAAGCTGATTCCAGTTTTCGGTCGTGAGTTTGCCGGCACCGGCCGTTTGGGTTAATACCATGCCCACGCTTTTGAACGTGTCCGCGTTACCGCCCGCGACCGCGTTGAGGTTACCTGCCGCTTCGGCTAGGTTCGCGTAATTGTCGACACCGTTCGCGGCTAACTGTGCGGTGGTGTTGCGAATGTCTGAAAGGTCGTAGACGGTTTCGTCGGCGTATTTTTGCGTACTGGCGGTAAGCTGGTCGATCGTGCCTGTGTCTAAGCCGGCGAAAGATAGTGTGCTCGCGAACTTTTGTGCCGAGTCGGAAGCTTCGATGATGTCGCTGCTGAGATTGCCGATCGCGTCCACGGCCATGCTGATGCCAGTGGATACGAGACCTCCCATGGTTCCGGCGATAGCCGCGAATTTACTGGTGCCGTCGGAGGCTTTGGTGGATGATTTGTTGATCTGGTCCATGCCTTCGCCTGCTTGGCGGGCGGATGTTTCGATTTGTCGGCTGCCGGATTGAATGGTTTTGACTCCGGCTTCCCAGTCACTGGTGTTGATTTCCGCGTCGAGTGTGAGTGTGGAGTCAGCCATTTATTATTCCTTTCCAAGGTTGTTTATGATGCGGCTGATTTTTTGGTCTCCGTGTTTGGTGAATGCGGCTGTCAGGCATTCGAATGTTAGTCGGTATTGTTCGGCTAGGTGGATTTGGTGGTGGTGGCGGCCTTCTTTGATTAGGGCGATCATGAGGTCTGGTGCCAGCCTGTTTTCCAATGCGTCGTGGATGGCCTCCCACCCGTATAGGTCGCCGAGTTCGGCGAGGATGCGAATGCTGGTGGGGGAGTGTTGTTTTGTTTCCTGTTGCTTGTATGTTTGCATCCGCTGTTTTTCGGCGGGGGTGAGGAGGCTATCCCATGAGCGCATGTTGATTGTCAGCCTTTGATGTCGAGGGTGAGGTTTTCGGCCATGAGTTTGCAGAGGGCGGTCATGGCTTGTATGTAGGCGAGATCGCTGCGTTGTTTTGTCTGCTGTGCCCATTCGTGGAAAGCGTTGTTGGGGTTCATGAGTGATTCGACGAGTGGGAAGATGATTTCTTCTGCGGTGGTTAGCGTGTCTTTGGTCATTCGGCCGGTGGCGAGCTTGTCGAGTGCTTCGGCATGGTCGAGGATGGTGAGCATGTCTTTCGAGCCGAGGGGGCGCATGGTGTAGGTGATGCCGTCGATTTTGACGGTGAGTTGACGGAAGCTTTTACGGGTGTCGATGTTCAGGATTGGTGTGGTCATCGATGCTCCTTTGAGTATGGTATTATGGGTAGTGGCTCCTTTATGTGCCATTGTGTTGACTGGAATGCCCGTCATCGTATTGTAACGGTGGCGGGCTTTTCTTGTTTGGCTTAGGCTGTCACGTTGATGTTGACGACGGTCTGCGCGTTTCCGGATTTGAAGGTGATGGTGCCGGTGCCTTTGTCTTTCAGGGTGATGTTCCATGTGCCGTCGCCATTGTCGGTGGCTTCGGCCAAGGTTGACTTGTCTACGGTGGCGGTGATGTCGCCGGTGGCACCGTTCGGCATGGCGGTTACGTTGATTTTCGTCGTGTCGTTGAGTTTGCCGGTGATGGTGGTTGGGGTGGCATTTAGTCCAGTGATTGAACTTTCTGCTGTTTTGATGGAACCGGTGGTTTCGTCATAGTAGGATGGCGTGTCGAGGTTGAGTTCGCCCATGACTACTGAGCCTTCGGGGCTGGCGGTCATGGTGCCGGTGAGGGTGACTATGAATGGGTCGCTGAGGCTGACTTTGAATTCGCCTCCGGCGCTGATGAGGGCTTGGGGGATGCGGAAGTCTTGTGCGCTGGAGTGTCCGTCGCAGACGTTGTGGATGATGATGTCGCGTGGCGCGTTGCTGACGCATTCGTTGCCGCCGAATCGTACTTGGCCGGTTTCGCTGGTGGTGCCGGCGATGACTCGTTTGAATTTGGCGTTGTGGTAGAGTTCGGGGAATAGCATGCCGAGGAAGCGGACTGAGGGGCAAATGATGTTGATTTCGAAGCTCATTTCGTCGTAGCTGCCGTTGGGTACTTTGATGGTGCCGGATTGGCTGGCGATTTCGGTGGTGCTTGGGGTTAGGGTGATGGTGCCGACTTCGTCTTGGACGTAGTCGGGTGGGATGATCATGTCGTCGATGTAGACGGTTTTCTTTCCGATGAGTGGGTAGGATGCCATTTTTTTCCTTTCGGTTGGCGTGTCTGTTTTTGGCTGTGGTGTATTATGCCGTTTTTATTTTACAGTGTTGTGGGATCGAGTTTGTAGTCGATTTGGAAGCGGATGCTTTTGATCCAGTGGCCTTCGTGGTCGATGGCGTCTAGGTCTATTGCTGTGGCTGGGTGGGTGCGGATGCTGGTGTAGGTGATGTTGGCGATTGGCTGGCAGGTGAGTTGGCAGTAGTGGGGTAGTGTGTTGTTGATGAGGTTGAGTAGTTTGAGCATGAGTCGTCCTTGGGTGAGGACGTCGTTGTTGCGGCTGCTGATGGTGATTTGGTCGGTGTAGAGGTCTCCGTTGATGTCGATGGTGTTGCTGTTGATCCAGATGCCTTCCTGACTGGTGATGGTGCCGGTGTCGAGGATGGGGCTGGTGCCGAAGAAGAGGTTTTGGCCGTAGGTGCCGTAGCCTTCGGTTTGGAGTGTCATGCATACTGCTAGGTCTATCATGTGGTGTCCTTAGAGGTTGAAGTAGGTTTTGGTGCGTGAGGTTGCCGTGCGGGCGGCTCGTTCGAGGTAGCGGGTGGTGTTGGGGTGGAGTCGGTTGGTGTGTTCGCGGAGGCGGGCGTATGGGATTCGACCGTTGCCGAAGGTGACTTGCCAGTGGGTGTTTCCAACTTGTTGGAAGCGTCCGCTGTTGCGTAGGGCTCCGGTTTTGACTGGCGCGTTTTGGCGGGCCATGCGGAGGATGTCGGCCATCATGCGTGCGCCGCCTTTGTTGAGTTGTTGGGGGGAGAGTTTGCGGGCCCATTCGGCTGTCACTTTGAGCTGGTAGCTCATAGGCTGGTCCGTCCGTAGGGGTTGCCTGTGATGGTGATGAAGAGTGTTTTGCCGGTGTCCATGTCGTCTCCTCGGCTGGCTTTGGTGATTTGGTAGGCGTGTCCGTTGTCGAGTCGGAGGATGAGGTCGGGCCATGTTTCCATGTCGTTGCGGAGTGTTTCTGGGAGGGTGTCGGGTTGGATGTGGAAGCGGCGGGTGGCGGTACGGGTGCCGTATTCGGAGGGTTGGTCGCTTTCGGTGGAGTGTTTGATGATTGTTTTGACGTCGGCGAGTTTGATGTTGTCGAGGCCGGGTGCCGTGTATTTCCAGATGGTGGCTGGTTGGGTTTGGTTGGGGAATAGGGCGAATGGGTCACATTGCGGTGCCATATGAGTAGTCGCCTCCTAGGTAGTCTTGCGTGTTGGCCCACCAAGGGAGTTCTTGGTGGGGTGTTGGCATGCTGAGGTTGCCTCCGGTGTCGGTGTTGGTGGGGCAGAGTTTCCACGTGTCGAGCAGTGCTTTGTATGGGGTGATGGCGTGTTCGAGTGTGGTTTGGTTGTTGGTGGCGTAGGAGACTGATACGTCTTCGATTTTCTTTGAGGTGATGCTGTCGGTCTTGTCGATTATTGACTGGTCGGCTTGGATGATGGCTGTGAGGATGCCGGATAACGGCTTGGGGAGTTTGGCGAATCCGTGAGTGCCGGTAATGGTGAGGGCCATGCCGGGTAGGTACGGTGTGGTGAGTGTCAATGTCTTGGCATATTTGGTTTCTGGGGTTAGTCCGTCCGACTGTGTGTATTCGATGGTGTATTCGAGGCTGTTGCCGTATGTGGATTTCACGTCGGTTACTTCCGAATACCATGCGGGTATGAGTACGTGTGTGCCGTCGTCGCTGACGATGCCTGTCAGGTTGGTGGTTGATTGTGACAGGTCGTTCATGCAGAGCATGTTGGCTAGGTCGGCGAGGGCGGCGTCTTTCCATGTCGTGTAGGCTGGGTCGCCGACTTGGGTGATGATGGTGTCGTCGATTATCATTTTTCCTCCGGGGAATTAATTAGGTCCTACCGTCAATTGTAACGATAGGACCTAGTTGTTTATTGGCTGGTTGTCAGGCGGATTCCATGAGTCCAGCGGTGATTAGAGCCCCCACCACTTCCGCTACCGTGCCATGGGCCGGGTCGACGTAGCGGGCCTTGGTGATCGTGCCGGCCGGCCCG
>ENA-OPAL01000562-OPAL01000562.1-human-gut-metagenome-genome-assembly--contig:-NODE-562-length-28275-cov-3.464989_pt1 | contig 28275 bp, 20 predicted proteins | sample MGYA00241057_ERZ501430 | MGnify/ENA primary metagenome ERZ501430 (study PRJEB25962, sample SAMEA2042506) | human gut metagenome | biome: human gut; feature: human-associated habitat; material: faeces...
AAAAAAATAATTATGCCTGCCGCTCTCCTTTGCATGGGAATGCTTGGCATGCAGGCACAGACCTTACAATTCAATTCCAACAAGAAATTCAAGATTGTCCAGTTTACCGATGTACATTGGGTACCCGGAAATCCTGCCTCGGAAGAAGCTGCCGAACGTATGAACGAAATACTGGATGCAGAAAAGCCTGATCTAGTCATTTATACCGGCGACCTGATTTTCGCCAAACCTGCGGCCGAAGGGTTGGACAAGGCACTGGAACCTACCATCTCCCGCCACATTCCGTTTGCCGTCACCTGGGGAAACCACGATGACGAACAGGATATGACCCGTACGGAGTTATCGGAATATGTAGAAAAGAAAGACGGATGCCTGAACACCCGGACCAAAGGCATTTCCGGAGTCAGCAATTTCGTCCTGCCTGTTCAAGCTTCCACTGGAAATACCGAAGCAGCCGTACTTTATATCTTCGACAGTAACACCTATTCATCGCTGAAACAGATTAAAGGATACGACTGGATAAAGGCAGACCAGGTAGAATGGTACCGCAAGGAAAGCGCCGCATTCACTGCCCGTAACGGTGGAAAACCCCTACCGGCCATGGCTTTCTTCCATATCCCGTTCCCGGAATACAACCAGGCTGCCCAGAACGAAAATGCCTTGCTGATAGGAACCCGCAAGGAAAAAGCCTGTGCACCGGCCATCAATACCGGTCTGTATGCCGCCATGCTGAATGCCGGTGATGTCATGGCCACCTTCGTCGGTCATGACCATGTGAACGATTATGTGGTCGACTGGAACAATATTCTGCTAGGCTACGGACGCTTTACAGGAGGCAAAACCGTCTACCACGACATTCCGGGAGGCAACGGCGCACGTGTCATCGAGCTCCAAGAAGGAGAAAGAAGCTTCAAGACCTGGATACGTCTGAAAGGAGGCAAGGTAATCAACCTTGTTACTTACCCCGCAGATTTCGCCCGCGGAGAATAAAACACGATCTCAATAAAGAAAGAGCCGTATCACAGACTCACACAGAAGATGAGTCATGATACGGCTCTTTCATTATGGCCGGACTTCGAATGTTCCACGGGTCTGCTATATATAAAACGGGGAATTTATGACTTTTACCGGAAGATTCTCCAATTATTATTACGAATCAACGTGCCAATAAATCGGAAATCTGACTGATATCGCCGTCGCAGAAAGCAGGCTCAATACCTAACAGATAAGCCAGAAGCGGATAGATACAAGTATTGTCGAACAGCATCTGGCGGACATATCCACGCTTGAAGTCGGGGCCTTCTGCGCGGAAAGGTACGTAAAGATCGGAGTTTTCAGGATCAAAACCATGGTTGCCCAGATTCACCTTTTCACTTTCTGTCACCAGCCACCCATTGTCGGGCAGAGCCACGATGGGAGCTACATTCGGATTGGAACCGTAATGCAAATATGCAGGCACTTCCTCCCGGCGCCACACACGCAAGTGAGGCACCCGTTCCAAAGCCTTCAGAATATCGTCTTCATGGCCTTCGCGGGGAAAAATCAGTGTGGGCAAATCAGCCAGTACCCGTTCGCACCAGTCTGGCTGCAGATAGTCCGAAAGACGGATGATGCGTTCGGGCGATGTAGCAGCCATACCATGGTCTGAGGTCACGATGAAATTGATGTCCTCACCTTCCGGCAGGGCACGAAGCCGGGTATAGAAACTGCCCAGTAGCGAATCCAGTTCCTCCACAGCACGGCGGGTAGATTTCGAAGCCGGTCCATAAAGATGTCCGCTATAATCAGGCTCATCAAAATAAACCATGACAAGCTGTGGGCGCAAGCTATCAGGGAGAGTCAACAACCGCTCAACCTCATTCAAACGTTGCGGATAAGTCAATAAAGGCTTTTGTGCATAATCCTTATAGTAGTCGGGATACTGTCCCTGGATTGCCACATCGGACCCGGGCCAATAAACGACTCCTACTTTAACTCCCTGACGATGGGCCGTCAACCAAATAGGTTCACCTCCATAAAACGATCCGTCCTTACCAGTATCTTTATCGCTGATACTGTACGTCCGCCCCGAAGAAACATCGTAAAAACGGTTGGCTATAATCCCATGATGATCGGGTACAAGCCCTGTAGCCAAAGTATAATGGTTGGGAAATGTTTTCGAAGGGAATGAGGGACGCATTACCGCACTAACCCCCCGATTACCCAATGAATCCAGGAATGGAGTATCATACATGAGCGGATAATCCCATCGGCAACCGTCAAGAGACACAATAACTGTAACATGCTGTTTCGCAAACGAACAGACAGAAACAAAAAGGAACAATAACATTAAAATCTTTCTCATACCATTCAAATTATCATAAAAGAAAGAGCGGGTATGCCACAGATTTAGAACCAGCTTCACAGAAAAGCAATGGTCTTATCGGCATTCCCGCTCTCTCGGGTTGAAATTTAATATACGCTATCCGAATCAGTTAAAGTAATATTTTACACCGATCTGCATACGCCAGCACTGGTCATAATTGCGGTTGAAAGTCCAACTGGTAAGCGGTGTTCCATCACTGTTCTTGAACATAGAGAAATAAGGAGTTCCATTCTCTATCTTATCTACTTTCAAGATAGCACCATTATTACAATTGCTCATGTTCTTCTCTACACCCCACTTGGAATTGAAGAGATTACCTACGTTCATGATATCTACACTCAATTGCAACTTATTAGTCGTTTTACCCAATTTCACATCAAAATCATGAGCCCAACGGAAATCGAAACGATTTACCCATGGAGCATAGGCACTGTACGCTTCGGCATATTCACCCTTATGATTTTTCAAATAACTGTCTTGATTTACAAAATCCCAGAAAAGCTGCCGGTCACTTTCATTGGTGAAATGAATTTCACTGTCATCCTTCGGGATGTACATCAAGTCGGTGTTGTTTCCGTCGCCATTGATATCATTTGAGTAAACAAAACTGTAACCTGCACCTCTGTAACCGGTATAGAACAGGCTGAAGTGGTCTTTATGATAAGTATAGCTTACGGAAGCAATCACACGGTCAGGAATCACATATTGAGAGTTATGCAGTTCTACATTGTTAGGACCGTTCACTGTATACAGACCCGACCAGGCTGAAGAAGCATTACTACCCGGCATACCCGACATTTCCTTCATAACCGTATGCGTATAGGCAGCCATCAGGTGAAGGTCCTTCACCGGTTCAGCGGTTGCTGTCAGGTTCATGGTCCAGCCGTAACCCTTATGAGTATTGGTCAGCACACAGGCGTTGCTGAAATCATTGTAATAACGATAGTCGCTCGGATAGAGATAACGGTTGTCGGCACCCTGCAAGCGTTCCCAGCTGGAATCAATAGGCTTCACATTGTAGTTATCCAACATCACAGCATTGATATTCTTGGTGTAAGTAAACTCACCGGTCAGTGTCATCGGGAAGACAACAGGGAACTGATAGTCAACAGCCAGCGAGGACTTCCATACCTGCGGCATCTTGAAATTCTTGTCCACACCAGCAATCTCGCTCGGCACTGTACCCTGGTCAGGACTGATAGACTCGGGTGCGCCGAGCAAATCACGAATCTTGTTGACATCCGTCACCAGACCACCAACAAAGTTCTGCAGACGCGGGTCGGACGATGTCACCACACCGGTAGCTCCTTCATATCGGGTATCGGCATGTACCAGATTCTGCACCATACCCGAATTGGTCGGCATATTGGTAAAGAACACCAGCGGCAGACGGCCGGCAAACAATCCTGTACCTCCACGTACCTTCAGACTCTTGTCACCGAACACGTCCCAGGTGAAACCGATACGCGGAGAAATCTGCACGTTTCCGTCAGGCCATGCACCGGTGTCGATGTGGCGTCCACCGAAGTCCAGGTCATAGATGGCGTTGTTACGCATCAGGTCATCGCTATTAAACGAGATCATATCGAAACGAATACCACCTGTCAGTTTCAGATTCTCTGAAATATTCCACTCATCCTGTGCATACAGGCCGTACTGATTGAATACGACCTCAGCATTAGGATTAGCCTCACCGTTATAACCATAAGCTAAACCTACCGTTTCAGGAGCGGCGCCATTCAAGAAATCATCCAACGAACGATAACGGTAATAACCTGTTCCTCCACGCATGTAAGAGTTATTGGCCAATTGGTGTTCAAAACTGAAACCTGCCGTAATCTTATGCGCACCTGCATAATAAGTAAAGTTATCGGTTATGGTCGTAATCTTGTTCTGTACACGGTTATTATAAGAGAATAGTTCATAACCCAAACTCATATAAGGAGTAAGGCTCTGTGTAACCGTGCCGTCTGCTGCGGTTTCATAGCCTCCCATGATGTCGATGAAAGGGAAAGGTGATGAGTTAGAACCACGTACGTCATCAATATTCGTATAAGTGAACAACAGCTGGTTGGAGATGTTGTTGCCGAAGCGGCTGTTAAAGTCAGCCGAAACAGTGCTCACTTTGTTATCCATAGAATACATGGAGTTGGCAAAAGACATGGAGTATTGTGACAGACGGTCCATGTTACGGAGACGATAGCCGGTGTCGCCGGAGTTTCCGTTCACAGGATTCCAGGCGGTATTCTTGGTATAGTTATAACGAACGGCCAGGTGATGGTTGTCCGTAATGTTCCAGTCAATACGTCCCAACAGCTTCAGGTTACTCTCATCTGCCGGGAAATCGGTGAATGAGCCTGTGTCGTAGCCATAGCGCTGCATCATGAAGTCGCGTACTTTCTGCAGATCGGCCACCGTAGTACGTGAAATGTAGTTGTCAGGATCGGCTACACCGTCTTCCGAAGCACGCCAGCGGTTGATGACCGACGGCACCTTAGCATATTCGGCATTCGCAAAAAAGAAAAGCTTGTTCTTCACAATCGGTCCGCCGAACGTAAAACCATAAGTGGTGTTACGGTTAATTCCACGTTCACCCAAGTCTGTATTGTCAATGCGGTTACCGTGCATATTCTCGTTATTGTGATAAACATAAGCCGTACCCTTGAAAGTGTTGGTACCCGATTTGGTTACAGCGTTGATACCACCTCCGATGAAGTTAGTCTGGCGGACATCAAAAGGAGTCACTACCACCTGTACCTCGTCGAGAGCATCCATAGAGATAGGCATACCGCCACCAGGCAGGGTAGACGACAATCCAAAGTTGTTGTTCAGGTTGGCTCCGTCGAGCGTAAAGTTCGTAGAACGTCCGTCACCTCCGGCAAAACCCATACCATTGGCATAAGGAGAGACACGTGCAATATCCGAAATGCTACGGCTTACTGTAGGCAAGGACATCATCTGCGCATTCGAGATATTGGTTGTAGCACCGGTCTTCTCGGCGGCAAACTTGGAGCGGGTACCCGTCACCACTACCTCGCCCAGTTCGGTTACATCTTCAGAAAGACTCACATTGATATTATAAGTCTCACCCAGTTGAAGTGTGATATCCTCGATGGTCCGGTCGGCATATCCGATATAGGTGATTTCCACTTCATACGGCCCACCTACACGCATACCCTGGATAGCCCAACGTCCATCGGTGTTGGTAATCGCACTATAAGTTGTACCTGAAGGTTGGTGAACAACTCGGACTAAGGCACTGATAACATCTTCTCCTTGTTCGTCGGATACATGTCCAGCCATTGCTGAAGTAGTAACCTGAGCGTTCATTGCTGCCGCCGTTAAAGACATCAACGCAGCAAAAAATAATCGCATTTGTTTTGCCATAATTTTTGTATTAAAATTATAAAGATTTGAGATCCGTGTGCAAAATTAGAGAAAAATAAGGAAAAAGTTGTTACAACTTAATTAAGAATCAATCATCAAAGTTATTTTTGACCTTGAGCTGTCGAAGTTAAAAAAGTATGATTGAATTCTATAAAAAACAGATTCTCAACAGAAAGCGGATAATCCAGCAAACTAATAACCTCTAACCGGCATATCAATATCCTCAAACATATGTGAAGCAGAACTAACATATTCTTTATTTATCATTCAGCCCCATTACATTATTAAATCCTATCACCCCTTTTGTATTATCAATCTGATACAGAAATAGAGATTTCATTATCTTTTTAAATTAAATTTCATGAGAATACGAACATACATTTTTTTAATAACCTCGCATCCAGAACGGATTTACCTATATTTTATACATATTTATACAGGAATAACACCGATTTATAGTTTTTTATCCACCTTCCGGACGAATAAAAAAACCAAAAACATGCAGGGAAAAAATAATTTTGTCTAGTCAAAAAGCAGAAAACGCCTAGGAAGATGAATGAGAATGAACGTTTATGCTGAAAAAAGCATCAAAAGGAAGGGTATAGAACGCTAACTGATACGAATCGGACGATATTCCTGAATGTTCCCAAAGAAAGCATCTACGTCTTATTGGAATCATCAAGACAACAAATCATCCAGAGAACGATACAGAACGCTTGTAAACGACGGAACTGATAACATTCAGCCAGCTATAGGATCTGTAAGAAACACATTTTCACGGCAAAGTCCGGAAGAAGCACGAACGACACGATTCTCAACCTATCCGAATGAGCAAAATGACAGAATGAAAGCGCCGGTTAAGAAAGCAATATCCGGCGGGCACCTACGTAACGTTTGGCATAATAAGGTTCGTCCGAAGAAGAGATGCGGATGCCTGTGCGGCTAGCATGGATGAAAGAGAAAGTGCCGGTAGACGGGTTCACATCGGTTACGATTCCTACATGCCCGATTGAACTGGATGAAGAACGTGAACCACCGAAAAAGACCAGATCGCCTTTCTGTAAATCCGTACAACTGCTTACTTCCACCCCTTCTGTAAATTGAGAACGGGAAGAACGGGTCAACTGGATGTTTTCTTTCTTAAACACGTAAGTAGTGAAACCTGAACAATCGAAACCGACTTTCGGATTCATACGTCCGCTACGATAAGGGACACCGATATATTTCATCGCTACTTTTACAATATCATGTCCGGTCACTGAAGTGGAATCTGCGGGAGTGGAAGTCTGGGCAGAAAGCGGCAAGGTGAAAATACCGGCCAAACAGAAGAATAAAGTAGCGATAACATGTCTCATGCGGTTGTCTACAATCGTTTATAAGGTTATACATCTCATTGAACTGTGCTACAAATTTACGAATTAATTATTCGCACGACAACCAGTTTTTACAACTTTTGGCATGTCAACATAGCAAATCCGCACCATCAGGCGTAATAGATATCACTAACAACCAGAAAATTAATCTACCACTCTATCGAACACTTTCAATGAAAGAGATTCATTTTTTTTAAGAAAATGCACACACGTTTTCACTTCTCCTTCCTAAAGGCAAAACAGATACAGCCCATAAAGAGCCTGTCAGACTTTTTATGGGCTGAAAATATTTTACAAAATTACAACACGGTTCCGTCGGCAGACACCTTCACCTTAACATCTCTTTCACCCTGTTCCATTTCTATCAGGTAATAAGATGCAGTAGGGGTCTCCACGAAATCAGCATCATCGAACCGATAATCAGGATATTGCGCCAACGCTGCATTCTTCACTACCTCAGGAACCTCAACCAAACGGATGTCCCAGGAAGTCATCACCCAGTTTCCGTCCAGGTCGAATATCACTTCCTTACCACGGCCTTCGTGTACGATATCCACTTCATAACCGTTCATTTCACGGTCTAATTCAATGATACGGGCACCCGGATAACGCTCATCCAGAAACGCCTGGAAATCGTTCACGGTAACAGACGGCAGATAGTCGGAACCACCCTGGTTTCCTCCACCCGTACCGGCATCATCCTTCACCAGAATACCGTCGGCAGTATAGAACAAATCCACCTCCTGATCATACTGTTCCACTTCGATGACATACACCACTTCCCTATCCGGACGTTCCACCCTATCTACGTCTTCAATTTCCCAGGTAGCATATCCACCGTTTCTGAAAGCTGTCTGCACCGCATCCGGCAAATCCATGAATCGGAGTTCGGTCTCAGTAAGCTGCCAGGTTCCATCGGGAGTAAACCAGGCAGACTTCTCCCAGCCGTCTTCATAAAAATCGGCTACATAATAACCGCCTTCAGCCTCCCATTCTACCCGCGTAGCCTGCGGATGCTTATCGGCCAGCGAACGGGTCAGTTCAGCCGGAACAGTCACCCAATCGTCGTCGTCATCGTTATCACAACTCTGCAGCGTCCACGCGGACACTCCCATCACCAACATCGCTAAAAAAACCTTCAGTTTCATAGTCCTTATTTTTTATTTGTTAAATTCCCCTCACGGAAAGTACCTTTCCAGAACACTCCAACCGGCACATCTCCTAAGTTCGAGGTAAAGATAAAAGGCAAATCTGAAAAGAATTGGGAAAAATTCCGGAAAAGCCTTATCTTTGCCACATTATTTATCAGACATGTAAAGAATAATCAATATGGACAAGAAATTTAAGCGAACAACCGTCACTTCAGCGCTGCCATACGCCAACGGCCCCGTCCACATCGGTCACCTGGCAGGCGTGTATGTCCCGGCTGACATTTACGTGCGTTACCTGCGTCTGAAGAAAGAAGAAGTCCTGTTCATCGGAGGTTCCGACGAACACGGTGTACCCATCACTATCCGTGCCAAGAAGGAAGGATGTACACCTCAAGATGTTGTAGACCGTTACCATACACTTATCCGTGACTCATTCAAGGAATTCGGTATTTCTTTCGATGTTTACGGACGTACTACTTCGGAAGTACATCATAAAACAGCTTCCGACTTTTTCCGCAAATTGTACGATAAAGGCGAATTCATCGAAAAGACTTCCATGCAGTATTACGATGAAGAAGCACACACATTCCTGGCCGACCGCTACATCACCGGTGAATGCCCCCGCTGTCATGCCGAAGGTGCTTACGGTGACCAGTGCGAAAAATGTGGAAGCACACTCTCACCAACCGAACTGATTAATCCGAAAAGTGCTATCAGCGGAAGCAAACCGGTCATGAAAGAAACCAAGCACTGGTACCTGCCTCTCGACAAGCATGAAGGTTGGTTGCGTAAATGGATTCTGGAAGACCACAAGGAATGGCGCCCGAACGTATATGGGCAGTGCAAGAGCTGGTTGGATATGGGTCTGCAGCCACGCGCCGTAAGCCGTGACCTGGACTGGGGTATCCCCGTACCAGTAGAAGGAGCCGACGGCAAAGTACTGTATGTATGGTTCGACGCACCTATCGGCTATATTTCGAATACCAAGGAACTACTGCCAGATTCATGGGAAAAATGGTGGAAAGACCCTGAAACCCGTCTGGTGCACTTCATCGGAAAAGACAATATCGTATTCCACTGCATCGTATTCCCGGCCATGCTGAAAGCGGAAGGAAGCTATATCCTGCCGGACAACGTACCGAGCAATGAATTCCTGAACCTGGAAGGCGACAAGATTTCCACTTCACGCAACTGGGCCGTATGGTTGCACGAATACCTGCAGGATTTCCCTGGCAAACAGGATGTACTCCGCTACGTACTGACCGCCAATGCTCCGGAAACCAAAGATAACGATTTTACTTGGAAAGATTTCCAGGCACGCAACAACAACGAACTGGTAGCCGTTTACGGTAACTTCGTGAACCGCGCCCTGGTACTGACCCATAAATATTTCGACGGAAAGGTTCCTGCCTGCGGCGAACTGACCGATTATGACAAGGAAACCCTGAAGGAATTTGCCGATGTCAAAGCTGAAGTGGAGAAACTGCTGGATGTATTCAAGTTCCGCGACGCACAGAAAGAAGCCATGAACCTGGCACGTATCGGAAACAAATACCTGGCCGATACCGAACCGTGGAAACTGGCCAAGACCGACATGGACCGTGTGGCCACTATCCTGAACATCGCCCTGCAGCTGGTTGCCAATCTGGCCATCGCTTTCGAACCGTTCCTGCCGTTCAGTTCAGACAAATTGCGCCACATGCTGAACATGGAATCTTTCGAATGGGAACAGCTGGGACGTACAGACCTGCTGGAAGCCGGACATCCGTTGAACAAGGCCGAACTGCTGTTCGAAAAGATAGAAGACAGCGTCATCGAAGCTCAGGTACAGAAACTGCTGGATACCAAGAAAGCCAACGAAGCGGCCAATTACAAGGCCAACCCTATCAAACCGGTCATCTCGTTCGAGGACTTCGAAAAGCTGGATATCCGTGTAGGAACCGTATTGGAATGTGAAAATGTTCCGAAGATGAAGAAACTGCTGAAGTTCAAGATTGCCGACGGGCTGGAGAACCGCACCATCGTGAGCGGTATTGCCCAGCACTACAAACCGGAAGAACTGGTAGGCAAACAGGTACTGTTCATCGCCAACCTGGCACCGCGTCAGTTCAAGAACGGTCTGGTAAGCGAAGGAATGATTCTGAGTGCCGAGAACTTCGACGGTTCATTGGCTGTTACTTCCCTGCTGCGTGAAGTCAAACCAGGTAGCGAAGTGAAGTAATTCTCTATACAGACATACATTCATCCACAGAGACGCAAAGGCACAGACAACTCCGGTCCGTCCGGATGCCGGCCTCTGTGTCTCTGTGTTTTATTCCCGATTCTATGGCAGAGCAATCATTGAAAGACAAGACCGCAAAAGGACTCTTATGGGGCGGAATCAGCAACGGAGTACAGCAACTGCTGAATCTGGCATTCGGCATTTTCCTGGCCCGCATCCTGACACCGGCCGATTACGGTATGGTGGGCATGCTGGCCATCTTCACCGCCATTGCCGGGACACTCCAGGACAGTGGCTTTACCAGCGCCCTGGCCAATAAGAAAGAAGTTACTCATCGCGACTACAACGCGGTCTTCTGGTTCAGTTTCCTGACCGGAATCACCCTTTACATCATCCTGTTTTTCAGTGCCCCGCTCATTGCAGCCTACTACCGGCAACCGGACCTGATACCACTGGCACGGTTCACATTTCTGGGATTTGTCATTTCCAGCAGTGCAACGGCCCACAGTGCCTACCTGTTCCGTAACCTGATGGTAAAACAGAAAGCCATCGCCCAGATTCCGGCACTGGTCATATCGGGTACGGTCGGTATCCTCATGGCCTACAACGGCATGTCCTACTGGGGCATCGCGACCCAAAGTCTGGTATACATTGCAATCATCAATCTCTGTTTCTGGTACTTCTCGCCGTGGAGACCTACTTTCCACTTGGATTTCCGCCCGTTGAAAGAGATGTTCGGATTCAGTAGCAAAGTCCTGTTGACCAATATCTTCATACAGACCAACAACAATATCTTTTCTGCTATCATCGGACGACTCTTCCTGCCTAAGGATGTAGGATTCTACACCCAAGCCAACAAGTGGAACACGATGGGCGCTTCCTTGATAAGCGGTACCATCAACAGTGTAGCACAGCCTGTTCTGGCACAGATTACAGACAACAGCAACCGCCAACAGGCGGTTTTCCGCAAAATGCTACGCTTCACTTCTTACCTGGCTTTCCCAGCCATGTTCGGACTAGCCCTCATTGCCCCAGAATTCATTCATCTGGCTATCAAAGACAAATGGATGCCTTGTGTACCTATTCTACAGACTCTCTGCATCTGGGGGGCTTTCCTGCCTATCACCACTCTTTGTTCCAACCTGGTCATCAGTCAGGGAAAATCGAACATCTACATGTGGAATACCATCGCCATCGGAGTCCTGCAAGTATTGGCTGTACTCCTCATCCACCGCTTAGGTATCTATTACATGATTCTGATGTATACCTGTATCAATATAGGCTGGCTGTTTATTTGGTACTACTTTGTACATCGGGAAATAGGACTCCGCTTTCTGGATGCAATAAAAGACATCGCACCGTTTGCTGGAACTTCCCTCATTGCTATGGGAGTCAGCTTTATGGTAACACGCTACATCACATCGGAATGGCTCCTGATGATAGGCAAAATCTTGATAGCCGCCTCGGTTTACCTTGCCATTCTATGGGTTTCCCGTTCCCGAATTCAACAGGAAATGCTACAATATCTGTTTAAGAAAAAATAAACTATGCCTATGGTCAGTGTCATCATCCCTCTATATAACGGTGCAGCCTACATCGAACGAAGTATACACTCCGTACTGAACCAGACTTTCCAGGAGTTCGAAATAGTAGTAGTAGACGATGGGTCAACAGACGACGGGCCTCAACGGGTAACAGCGTTCCACCTTCCGCACATCCGCCTCATCCGACAAGCAAACGGTGGAGTGTCAGCGGCACGAAATACCGGTATCCGAGAAGCCCGATACGGACTGATTGCCTTTCTGGATGCAGACGACGAATGGATGCCCGACCACCTGGAGACCATCATCCGGCTGTATCATACTTTTCCTCAGTGTGGCGTGTTCGGAACTTCCTATTATTTCCTGCGGGAGGGTGAAAAGCCACGGCTTCCCATCATACCCGAAAGGTTCCACTTCACAGGAGAAGACGGGGTACTCGACAACTATTACGAATTGGCGTCGGGAACAGATTTCCCGATGCAGACCAGCGCATATGCCGTCAGAATAGAGATCATCCGGTCTATCGGCGGGTTTCCTGTAGGCATACCATCCGGTGAAGATATCCTAACCCTGGCACGTCTGCGGGCTGTATGCGAATTTGCCTATAGCCGGAAACCGACATCCATCTATTACCTGACCACCGGCAACAACAAAAGCCACCGTCCCATTCTGAAGGACGATCCACTGGACAACATGTTTAATGAGATCTACCGGAAAGCAAGCCAGAAACCGGGAATCCGGCTGTTTTTGTCCTCCTGGCACAAACGCCGCATGTCAGGAGCCATATTGGCTCATAAATACAGACTGGGAATACGGGAATTCTGGAAAGCTTTTTGTATCTTGCCTTTCCAAAAGAAACTATATACCTCGTTGCTGGTAACCTTGTTTGCCAGTATCACAGGAATGAGCCTGTACGAAATCAATAAACGCCTGAATCAACCGGGTGGTAAAGGAACTGACCAAACAATAAAATGACATGAAACAACCAGTCAACTATATCGCTACGTGGTTTTACAAGGAATCAGAAGAGGAAGCCAGCTTCTACCCTCAACTGGGGCAGAAAGGAAGTTCCTCACTTGTACACTCCATCTACATGCAGATACAAGTACCTTTCTTTGTGACCTTTAAACATTACAATCCGGATGCCCAATGTATCTTCTTTACAAATCTGACTCTAGAAGATTTACCCGATTATCTTATCCGGTTATTCCGGAAATTGAACGTCGAGACGGTGACTCTTCCTTACAGTTGCAAACCACCCAAGGGCTGGTATACGGCTTGGCAGAACCAGTTTTACCTGTATGATATCCTGAAATACATGGGGAACCGGATGGGAGAAGAAGATACCTTGTTGGTAAGCGATGCCGACTGCCTGTGCCATACTTCCCTGACTCCACTCTTCGAGGAGGTCCGGAAAAACGGAAGTGCCCTATATGAATTCATAACCGACAGGAAACACATCATCAACGGTATCACCTTACCTCAAATGGAAGAACTATACCGAAACTGCTACGGCAAGACAGAAACAAGCCCGATAACCTATTACGGGGGAGAGTTCGTAGCCTTCCGGAAAGACATAATCGACCGGCTTAATACAGCCTTTCCAGAATTATGGGCTTTCAACCTCAAGTATGGTCAACAACATCCGTTCAAGCTGAACGAAGAAGCCCATCTGCTGAGTCTGCTGGCCGAACACCTGAACATCCGGAATGCAATCGCCAACCGATACGTAAAACGTATGTGGACCACCCCACATTTCAATAATGTACAACCGAATGACGAAAATTTTCCCGTATGGCACTTACCCTATGAAAAGAAACGGGGACTTTATCAACTCTATAAGTTGATAGGAAAAGACAGCGACATAACGAACGAAAACGTATTCTGGCAGAAAGCAGGCAGCTACACCGGCATTCCCTGCATCAACCTGAAGAAACGAATCAGAGACAGACTGACTACCCTGTGGATGAAACTTAAATAAATGCTACCGTACATACAACCATCATGATGAAAATACTGACTATTATTGTCTCCTATAACTTTGAACCTTGGATAGACCGGTGTCTAGGAAGTTTGAAAGCATCCTTACAGCCAACAGATACGCTTGTCATCGACAACGGTTCGAGTGACCGGACCGTGGAAATCCTCCGGAAAAACTATCCCGAAATACGGCTGATAGCAAACCATGCCAATCTGGGGTTCGGTAAAGCAAACAACATTGGCATGCAGATAGCCTTGAAAGAGGATTACGATGCCGTATTCCTACTCAACCAGGATGCGTGGATAGACCCTAAGACCTTAGGCAGCCTGGCCCAAGAATCCCTCAGACATCCGGATTACGCCATCCTTTCTCCTGTCCATCTGAACGGTAACGGAACAGAACTGGAAAAAGGGTTCGCCTCGTATGTACAGGTAAGCAGCCGGAACAACCTGCCTGCAGAAAACAGACTCACGGAATGTCCTTTCATCAATGCAGCCTTCTGGTTTATCCCTACCGGAATTCTGAAGAAGGCAGGAGGCTTTTCCTCCTTGTTCTATCATTATGGCGAAGACAAAGACTATGCCAATCGCATACATTTCCATGGCTACCGGATAGGTTATCTGCCTACTGTCTTCGGGTGTCACGACCGTGAATTCCGGAAAGTATCGCTGGAAGGATTCTTACGGGCCGAACGTGTATACCTGCTCTCGGAATATGCCAATATTAATTATGGCTTCATACAGGCATTCGCCTACGGTGTACTGGCAGGAATAAAGAAGTTGGTAATAGCCTTGCTGAAAGGGAACTGGACACACGCCAAAGGATATGCAGGTATTGTGTCCGGATTACTCTGCCAGACTCCTGCTATCTGCCGTATCCGTAAACAAACCAAGCAGTCTTATCCTAATTTTCTGATGTCATGACTTACGCCCCTATCCTCCTGTTTGTCTACAACCGACCGGAACATACCCACCGGTTGATTACCTCACTGCTAGCCAACCGCGAAGCAGCCGAAAGCCCGTTGATTATTTATGCTGACCAGGCACGAAATGAAACAGACCGTCTCCATGTGGAGGAAGTGAGAACATACCTCCGCTCCTTGAAAGGATTCGGGAACATTACCCTAGTGGAACGCACCGAGAATTGGGGATTAGCACGGAACATCATTGACGGAGTAACCACCCAACTGGCCCGATACGGACGGGTTATCGTCCTGGAAGACGACCTGGTAGTTTCTCCCTATTTCCTGCAATTCATGAATGAAGCCCTCGAAACCTACAAAGACGAGGAACGAGTGGGACATATCCAGGCCTGCGATTTCACACAAGACCCTTCACTACCCGATACATTCCTCATCAAATGGACCGGTAGCTGGGGATGGGCCACCTGGGAACATGCCTGGAAACATTTCAACCCGAACGGACAGGAACTGTTGGAAGAATTGGAACGTAGGAAACTGACCCGCACCTTCGATTTTGACGGAAACTATCCGTTCACCCGGATGCTCCGCCGACAGATAGCCGGTCTCAACAATTCATGGGCTATCCGCTGGAACGCCAGCCTTTTCCTGGCCGATATCCTCTCGCTGAATGTCGGAAAATCATTGGTACAGAATACCGGATTCGACGGTAGCGGAACCAACTGCGGAGGAGGTAACCTGTACGGTTCTACCCTATGGAGCCAACCGCTTCCGGTAGTTCCCATCCATCCCGTTACTGAAAACAAAGAAGCCCGAGAGGCTTTTGCCCGCTACTATCACCGGACCAACTGTTTCTGGGCAAAAGCTATCCGACGCATCAAACGTACATTACGAGGTGATTTTGGAGCTTAAACAGATACTTTTTCACAGGAAACGTACAAATCTCAAAGAATTCGCTGTCCTGCGTTCAAGAAAAAAATCTACCTTTGCAAAAATTTAGAAAGCATGAGAGTAGTTATCATCAATACATCCGAACGGATTGGAGGGGCCGCCATCGCTGCCAGCCGTCTGGCAGAAGCGCTGAAGAACAGTGGCATCAAAGTCAAGATGCTAGTGCGCGACAAACAGACGGATCATGTGGGGGTAGTGGCACTGAAGAAATCATGGCGAAAAATCTGGCAGTTTGTCTGGGAACGGCTGATTATCTGGAAAACCAATCAGTTCAAAAGAGAAAACCTCTTTGCCGTAGACATCGCCAATACCGGTACCGATGTAACTTCTCTGCCGGAATTCCGTCAGGCAGATGTCATCCACCTGCACTGGATTAACCAAGGCATGCTTTCTCTGAAGGATATCCGGAAAATCGTAGAGTCAGGCAAACCCATCGTCTGGACCATGCACGACATGTGGCCCATTACCGGTATCTGTCATCATGCTGAATCCTGTACCCGATATACCGAACAGTGCCATACCTGTCCGTTGCTCCACAAAGGTCATAAGAATGACCTTTCCTACCGGGTATTCAACAAGAAAAAAGACATCTACCGAGATGCTAACCTGACATTTATCGCCTGTAGCCGTTGGCTGGAAGGATTGGCACAACAAAGCGTACTGACGCAAGGACATCCAGTAACAAACATACCCAACCCTCTCAACACAAATCTGTTCCGGCCATTGAATAAGATACAGGCACGACAGAAACTCTCCTTGCCGACTGACAAGAAGCTGTTACTGTTCAGTTCCATGAAGACCACCGATAAACGGAAGGGAATCAGCTACCTGGTTGAGGCATGCCGGTTACTTCAGAAACATCATCCGGATTTTGTCGGCCAACTGGGAGTCGTAGTGGTAGGAAAGTCTTCCCAACAGAACGAATCACTTTTCCCGTTCCCGGTATATTGTCTGGATTATGTGAAACAAGAAAAGGAATTGGCAGAAATCTATAATGCTACCGACCTGTTTGTTACTCCGTCACTGATGGAGAACCTGCCTAATACCATCATGGAAGCCATGTCATGTGGCATTCCCTGTGTCGGCTTCAATATCGGAGGAATACCACAGATGATTGATCACCTGCACAACGGCTATGTAGCCCAATATAAGTCGGCAGAAGACCTGGCCAACGGCATCTACTGGTCGCTGAATGAAAACAATTACGGAAGTCTGTGCGAACAGGCACGACGAAAGGCTGAAAGTACCTATTCCGAACAGATTGTTGCCATGAAATACATCCAAATCTATAACCAGATAACCGGAAAAAATGCATAACTTACATCACCTGCACCCCAAATTCTCCATCATTACCGTTACGTACAATGCCGGTAAAGTATTGGAAGATACAATCCAGAGTGTCATTACACAGACCTATAAAAACGTGGAGTACATTCTGGTAGACGGAGGTTCGACTGACAATACCCTCAGTATCATCAACCAGTACCGGAGTATGATTCAGCAGGTAATCAGTGAACCGGACCGAGGCTTGTATGATGCCATGAACAAGGGTATCAAGATGGCTACAGGAGACTATATCTGCTTTCTGAATGCCGGAGACGCATTTCACGAAGATGATACCTTGCAACAGATGGTACACTCGTTGACGGAGAATGCATTACCGGATGTATTGTATGGTGAGACAGCCATTGTAGACGAAGAAGGGCATTTTCTACGTATGCGTCGGCTTTCAGCACCGGAACACCTGACCTGGAAAAGTTTCCAGCACGGGATGCTGGTCTGCCATCAGGCTTTCTTCGCCCGCCGGGACCGGGTAGAACCTTATGACCTCCGTTACCGTTTTTCGGCCGATTTCGACTGGTGCATCCGCATCATGAAAAAAAGTAAAGTTTTACACAATACACATCTGACTCTGATAGACTACTTGAACGAAGGCATGACCACACGCAATCATAAGGCTTCGTTGAAAGAACGCTTCCGCATCATGTGTAAACATTACGGATATCTCACAACCATCAGTCACCACATCGGATTCGTAGCACGACTGCTTTATAAGAAATAACTCTCTTTATTCTATAAACGGGCGTAAATCTAGTTACCTAAAAGGCTCAGCAGAATCAACGATTGAATAAACAACAAAATGTACACAAGTTGTTTCATTCACAAAATAGCGGTATCATTCCATCCATACTTTCAGTATTTATAATATTTTTCTAACTTAGCACCACCAACTTAACATAATATCACTATGAAATCCTATACCGCCATTATTCTTTGTATGTTTCTACAGTCTTTTTCACTTTCTGCCTCCAATGATAAAAAGCTGTTGATAGAGCTAGATAAAATAATTGAAAATCAGAAAGTTTACAATCAACAAATAGAAGATAAAATACAATCTGCCAACCAAAAAGTCTTTTTTACGGCAGATAATCCACAACAGCAGTTCGAAGCATTGGAAGAATTATTCGAATTATACCGCTCATACCGAACAGACCAAGCTCTCAGTGTTGCCGAGCAACGCGTACAACTTGGGAAACAACTGGATGAAGCAAGTTATCGGAAAGCAATGATGAACAAAGCCGATGCGTTGAACAAAATGGGATATTATAACGAAGCACGAGAGTTACTGGAACAGATGAATACTGAGCATCAACTTGAATCGGATACATACGGGTGCTATCTTTTCCATACCATTTATCTCTCTTTGTATAATGAAGCCACCCTTCCCCAACAAAAGAAAGCATACCGGGAAAAGATGGTGTACTATACTCAACAAGCCTTCAAACATGCACAGCCCAACACTTATTCCTATATTTCAAACTATAGTCTGTTACTTCAATATCAGGGAAAAACAGACGAAGCTATCCAATTACTGGAAAAAGCTTATCAGAATGATAGATATGAGAACAGCAAAGCCCGTTTGGAATATTCATTGGCAAACCTATATCTGGAAAAGAATGATACCATCAAAGGCAGACATTATCTGATTCTTTCGTCAATTACAGATTTAAAGGATGCCAAAAAGGTATACATGTCCTTACAAAGCCTAGCCATGCTACTGTATTATCAAGGTGATGTTGAACGAGCATATATGTATATATCCCGTGCTTTGGAAGATATTAGTTTCGGAAAAGCACGGTATAGGTTTGAAGACATCACCAATTACCTAGCCATCATCAATGCGGGCAACCGCCAACATGTAGAAAAAGAAAAACAAACCTCTTCCATCCTGATTACTATCTTATCAGCCGTTACTTTACTCTTATTCACAGCCTGTTTCATCATCTACAAAAAGAACAAAAGACTGAATGAAACCAAAAGCATCCTAAAAGAACAATACGATCAGTTACATGACGCTTCCACTCATCTTCAACAGATGAATCAGCAGATTATAGAAAAAGACCACATCAAAGAAGAATATATCGGCATGTTATTCAACCTTTGTTCCGAATATATCCAGAAACAACATACTCTCTACAAACAACTGAACCGTATAGCCACATCAGGACACCTGTCCGATCTTTCCAAGTTCATTAACGACCAACAAGGCAAGTCAGAAGACTTAAAGACATTTATCCATCAGTTTGATACTATCTTTCTGACTATTTTCCCAAATTTCATCAAAGACTTCAATGCACTTTTACGTCCGGAAGAACAGATTAAAATAAAAGAAGGAGAATTACTGACTCCCGAACTCCGCATCTATGCATTGATGCGTTTGGGCATCAATGACAATTCGAAGATAGCCAGTTTCCTTCATTATTCTTTGCAGACTGTCTATAACTACCGGATGAAAATGCGCAACAAAGCCATTTCAGATAAAAAAGACCTGTCTGTGCAGATTCTCAACTTCTGACAAACGAATTAATTACTTATACAAGACTTAATCTACACTTAACAAACTTCTATCATAGGAAGAAGATAACCAGCCAGTTACATTTTTTCAGTTTCATACAGTCTTACTCATTTCATCCAGAGAAGCTTTATTACCAAAGGCTTCTCTAAATTTGTGTTGTAACCAAACAAGAAAACAACCAATCTAATAAACTATTAAAAACAACCTGTATGAAAAGAAAAACAGTATCCTTATCATTCCATTCTTTTACTAAAGGAATGACAGCTATGAAGACAACTCAACAGATTCTTGATTGGCCTCTAAATGCCATCCAGTACACTGAAAACGGAGAGATTTCTATTGAACGGGAATTTACCTGTTATATTCAACATTACTTTTAAGAAGATTCGCGCATCTGTAAATCAATGGATTGCGAATAGCCATCGTTACTTTTTAACTTGTATCAGGCAAAATGTAAAATCAATGAAACATCGGGATTCTACTTTTGCACCATCTCAATTATTTCACCCAAAATCTTAACAAGACATGAAAAGAAAAAACATGTATGCATTCTGCCGAAGGTTATCAAGTGCATTATTGTTAACCTTCATTTCGACGAGCATCAACGCACAAGACATCAATGTAAAAGGCCGGGTAATCGATGAAAATGGAGAGCCGATTATCGGAGCAAACATTTTAGTAAAAGGAACAACAAACGGCACCATTACCGACTACGACGGAAATTTCTCGCTTGAAGTTTCTGATAAAAATGCGGTTATCCGAATCGGATATATCGGTTATAAGGATTATGAAGTTTCTGCATCACAACAGAATCTGGTTATCGTATTGAAAGAGAATACAGAAATGCTGGAAGATGTAGTAGTTATCGGTTACGGTACAGTCAAGAAATCAGATGCTACCGGTTCAGTAACAGCCATCAAGCCCGATGATTTCAACAAGGGATTACAGACTACTGCACAAGATGCGCTGGTAGGTAAAATGTCAGGAGTGAATGTTGTATCCGGCTCCGGGGCCCCAGGTTCAAGTGCTACTATCCGTATCCGTAGCGGAGCTTCTCTATCTGCGTCCAACGACCCGTTGATTGTTATCGACGGTGTACCTGTAGACAACTCTACCATCGAAGGTGGAGGTAATGTCATCGGTGCCATCAATCCGAACGATATCGAAACATTTACCATTCTGAAAGATGCTTCTGCTACTGCCATCTACGGTTCACGTGCTTCGAACGGTGTCATTGTCATCACAACCAAAAAAGGAACAAGCAGCAAGCCTCAAATCAATTACTCACTGAACCTGGCCATGAGTACCACTACCAAACGCCTGGAAGTACTGGATGCCGAGGAATTCAAGGAATTCGTTCCTACCGTAACAGGCGTACCGAGCAACCCTTCTTTCGGTACAGCTTCAACCGACTGGCAGGATGAAATCTACCGCCCTGCCTTCTCGCAGGAACACAACCTGTCTGTTTCTGGTAAAATCAAGGAAAAAACTCCATTCCGTGCCTCTATAGGATATACGAACCAAGCCGGTGTCATCCGGAACAACGATTACCAGCGTGTAACATTCAATGGAGGTATATCACCCAAATTCTTTGATGACCATCTCAGTGTAGACTTGAATCTGAAGATGTCATACGAAAGCAATGATAAAGTAGACGACAGCGTAGTAAACAGCGCACTGCGATACGATCCTACACGCCCCGTCATGACTGGAAGCGCCACTGCCTCCACCGACCCGGGATTAGGTTATTTTATCTGGATGAATGGCAATTCGCCGATGGCCATACAAACCGATAATCCGGTAGCTCTTCTGGAACTGCAGAAAGATAACACAGCCATCCTTCGTTCCATCGGTAATGCAAATATCAACTACAAGGTACATAATCTGGAAGACCTGTCATTTACCCTGAATATGGGCTATGATATCCTATCAAGCAAAGAGGACAAAGATGTGCCGGAACTGGCCGGTATGATGTATACAGCAAATATGAAGGATGGAACCGGATTAATGTACGACGGTAAGCAGGAAAAGAAGAATGCCCTGCTGGATTTCTACGGAACCTATGCTCCGGATTGGGGAGAAAAGCACAACTTCAATGTCATGGCCGGTTACGGATGGCAACATTTCTGGAGAAAATATAACACTACGACCTTATCGCCTGAAGGAGAAGAATTATTCTCACCTACCCATTATGAAACGGAATATTATCTTTTGTCTTTGTATGGACGATTGAACTATACCTTCAACAACCGATACATGTTGACGGCTACCCTGCGTGCCGATGCCTCTTCCCGATTTGCGTCCAACAACCGCTGGGGATATTTCCCATCCGTAGCATTGGGATGGAAAATCAGTGAAGAAGATTTCTTCAAGGAACAGGAAGTAATGACAGACCTGAAGCTGCGTTTAAGCTACGGACAGACCGGACAGCAGGATATCCTGAATGACTATCCGTATATGACGACATTCAATGTCTCATATCCGGAATCCTCCTACCTGTTTGGCAATACCTGGTATCAGACCTACCGTCCAAACGGCTATGATCCTGATATCAAATGGGAAACAACTACTACCTACAACGCCGGTATCGATTTCGGTTTCCTGAACAACCGCATTTATGGTTCAATTGACTATTACAAACGTCATACAAAAGATTTGCTGAACACCATCAATGTCATTGCCGGTACCAACTATGCCCCGGTACTCACAACCAATATTGGTGCCATGGATAATCAGGGAGCAGAGTTCTCCATCAATTTCGTTCCAATCAACACGAAGAACTGGAATTGGAGTGTAGGATTCAACTATACATGGAATGACTCTAAAATCACGAAACTGAATATGGTAGATTCGGATGATAACTTTGTACAGACCGGTTCTATATCCGGTACAGGTAAAACCGTACAGGTATTCATGGTAGGCGAGCGTCCATATACCTTCTACCTGGCCAAACAGGCTTACGATGCATCCGGAAAGCCGTTGGAAGGTCAATACATCCAGCCGGACGGTAGCATTTCATCTACAGAAACACGATATGCCACCGGCAAAAGCTCATTGCCGACCTCTTATCTGGGTTTCAATACACAAGTAAGTTATAAGAACTGGGACTTCGCCATCAGCGGACACGGTTCATTCGGTAACTACATGTATAATTTCGTGGCTGCCGACCAATATGTACAGTCTGTCTACAGTGACCAAGGAAGCTATTCCAACATACTGAAAGTCACTAAAGAAACCGGATTCCAGACTCAGCAGTTATATTCTGACTATTTCCTGGAAAACGCATCTTTCTTCCGTATAGACAACATCTCATTGGGATACACATTCCCCAAATTGTGGAACAGCTCCAGTTCATTACGACTGACCTTCGGTGTACAGAATGTAGCTGTATTTACCGGATACTCCGGCATTGACCCTGAAATCTACAGCGGTATTGACCGGGAAGTATATCCACGTCCGAGAACCTATTCATTCAGTGCAAGCCTTAGTTTCTAACTTAAACAAACATCATCATGAAAAAAATATTATATAGCCTGTCTCTCATATTCTGTCTAGGACTGACCTTGTCTTCCTGTTTTGGAGATCTGGATACAATGCCACTGGACGAAAGCCAATTAGTTACAGAAAAAGTATACAGCACACCGGAAGGTTACACCGGAGTACTGGCCAAATGTTATGCATCCTTAATTCTTACCGGCCAGCAAGGTGGTGACGGAGGTGACGGTGACCTGGAAGGAGCCAATGAAGGATATTCCGGATATACCCGTCTGCTATTCTATTTGCAGGAACTCAATACAGATAATTTCCTGATGCCTTCTACATCCAATGGTCTGAGACAATGTCTGAACCTGCAATGGAGTGCTTCAAACGCTTCCGTAGTAACATGGACATACCAGCGTCTGTACATGAGTATTGCCTATACAAATGAACTCTTACGTGAATGTACTGAAAGTAAATTACAGGAAAGAGGGGTATGGGAAGAACTCAAGGACGATTACCTACACTACCGGGCAGAAGCACGTTTCATCCGTGCCTATTGCTACTCTATGTTGTGTGATTTGTTTGGATCGGTACCTTACATCGATGAAAACACCGGTGTAAAAGATATTCCGGAACAATGGAGCAGAAAAGACATCTTCAATTACGCCATTTCCGAACTTCAGGAAATAGAAAATGACCTGGTTGCACCGGGAGAAAACGAATACGGCAGAATAGACCGGGTAGCCGACTGGTTTTTACAGGCACGTATGTACCTGAATGCAGAAGTATGGACCGGTGAAAGCAAATATCAGGAAGCCTACGAATACGCCAAGAAAGTGATTGACGACGGACATTATCCGTTGGCACCGGATTACCGCCAGATATTCCTGGCCGATAACGAAACCTGCAGTGAAATCATCTGGCCATTGGTACAGGATGGAGATCATGCCCAAAGTTCGGCAGGTACAAACTTCTATGTCAAGGCTTTCGTAAACGGTCCGATGGACGAGCTTTACCAAACCGGTGTCGGTTCAAGAGGCTGGGGCAATGTCCGTGCCAAGACAACACTGGTAGACGCATTCGATGCAGATGATGTCATGTTCGACACCGAAGATACTTGGGGAGACCAGAAAAAGGACAAACGTGCCCAGTTCATGACCGCCTTAGACGATCAGGTTAAAGAAACCTGGGATGAAAATATGGCTATGACAAGTACCTTTACACGTGGATATGGCTACATCAAATGGAGAAACGTCACCAAGGACGACCAGCTCTGTGCCGCTGGCGATACCTATACATCCATTGATTTCCCGTTGTTCCGTACTGCAGACGCTTATCTGATGGCTGCCGAAGCTATCCTGAGAGGAGCAAGTGCCTCCAAGGCAACAGCGCTGGGTTACGTAAACGAAATTCGCGAACGTGCCTATATGTCCGGTAAATACGCCCAAGCCGGAATCCGCTCGGATGTTTCAGGAGACATTAGCGAATCAGAACTGACCCTCGATTTCATTCTGGCCGAACGCCAGCGTGAATTGGCCAGCGAACTGGTAAGACGGACAGACCTCATCCGGTTCGACAAATTCACCAAAGGTAACAACTGGGATTGGAAGGACGGTGTACGCCTCGGACAGGATGTAGACGACAAATATAAACTGTTCCCGATTCCGGAAAGTGAAATCGTAAATAACCCGACATTGAAACAAAATACTGGATATTGATCATGAAGATACACAAAATTTCAATTCTATTCTTTTCGCTGATAAGTAGTCTGTCTGTATACGGACAGACTACCCAACAGGAAATGTTCGATGAAATAGAAAAGACAGGAGGGGTATACTATGTATACCAAGCTCCCGAAAAAGAATCTCTGACAGCAGCCCCCAAAGGCTACACCCCTTTTTACATCAGCCATTATTCCAGACACGGTTCCCGTTACCTGATTTCCGACAAGGACTACAAATGGGTAATCGACTTGTTTGCCAAAGCTCATGAACAACAGGCCTTGACCCCGCTGGGAGAAGATGTCTATACCCGACTGACAAAAATCTGGCCCGAAGCCGAAGGCAGAGGCGGAGATCTGACTCCATTGGGAAGGCGCCAACACCAAGGAATCGCCCAGCGCATGTTCCGGAACTATCCGGAAGTCTTCACAGACGGACGGAAAATTTCCGCTCGCTCTACTGTAGTGCTGCGCTGTGCCATGAGTATGGCCGCATTCGGCGACCAGCTTAAAGGAATGAATCCGAAACTGGACATTACCTACGAAGCCAGTGAGAAATACATGAATTACATGAATTTCCATACAGACGAATCGAATAAATTCACTTCCGACCAGACAGGTCCGTGGGTAGAAGAGTACAAGAAATTCGAAGCAGAACATACCCGTCCGGAACGGTTGATGAATACACTCTTCTCTAATGCTGATTTCATACGGAAACAAGTCAATCCGCACAACCTGATGTGGGGACTGTACTGGATAACCAGCGACATGCAGGACATGGAAACTCGGGTTTCATTCTATGACATTTTCGAAAAGCAGGAACTGTTCGATTTATGGCAATGCATCAACTACAAATTCTATGTAGGAAATGCCAATCATGCCGATGGTAAAGGTATTGTCGTAGCTAATGCAAAAGCCCTATTACGGAATATTCTGGAAAGCGCCGACCAAGCCCTTCAAGACCCAAGTATCGCAGCTACCCTCCGTTTCGGACATGACGGGAATGTCATACCGTTGGCAGCTATCCTGCGGCTGAACGACTGCAATGTAGCAGTAAACCAACCAGAAGAAGTCTACAAAGTATGGTCTGACTATAAAATTGTTCCTATGGCCGGCAACATACAGATTATTTTCTACAGAAACAAAGAAGACCGTGTACTGGTAAAATTCCTACTGAACGAGAAAGAGGCAAGAATTCCACTCGATACAGACCAATACCCCTACTATGACTGGAATAAGGTAAAGAGTTATTATACAAACCTATTAGACAGGTAACATTTTTTCAATTATTAAATTAAAAAGTGATAAGCTGATAAATCCGCAAGGGTTTACCAGCTTATTCTTTTTATTTACAATGATTTTTTCGAAGAAAAATCGTACCTTTGCACACAAATTATAGGTATAGTATGCAAGATATTAGAAACATTGCCATTATTGCCCACGTAGACCACGGAAAGACTACACTGGTGGACAAAATGATGCTGGCGGGACACTTATTCCGCAATGACCAAACCAATGGCGAATTGGTACTGGATAACAATGATCTGGAACGTGAAAGAGGTATAACTATCCTTTCTAAAAACGTATCCATCAATTACAACGGTACAAAAATCAACATTATCGATACTCCGGGACACGCCGACTTCGGTGGAGAAGTAGAACGAGTTTTGAACATGGCAGACGGATGCATCCTGCTGGTTGATGCGTTCGAAGGTCCGATGCCACAGACACGCTTTGTATTGCAAAAGGCTTTACAGATCGGATTGAAACCTATTGTTGTTGTCAACAAGGTAGATAAGCCAAACTGCCGTCCGGAAGAAGTTTACGAAATGGTATTCGACCTGATGTTCAGCCTCAACGCTACAGAAGACCAGCTTGACTTCCCTGTTCTTTACGGTTCTGCAAAGAATAACTGGATGGGCGAAGACTGGAAAACTCCTACCGGCACTATTACTCCATTATTGGATGCTATCGTTAAATATATACCGGCTCCTCATCAATTGGATGGTACTCCACAAATGCTGATTACCTCTCTTGATTATTCTTCATATACCGGACGTATAGCCGTAGGTCGTGTACATCGCGGAACACTTCGCGAAGGCATGAATATCACATTGGCTAAACGTGACGGAACAATGGTGAAATCTAAAATCAAGGAAGTTCACACTTTCGAAGGATTGGGCCGCAAAAAGGTAGAATCAGTTTCTTCAGGTGATATCTGTGCACTTATCGGTATAGAAGGATTCGAAATCGGTGATACTATCTGCGATTTTGAAAATCCGGAACCACTGCCACCTATTGCTATCGATGAACCGACCATGAGTATGCTGTTCACTATCAACGATTCTCCGTTCTTTGGTAAGGAAGGTAAGTTTGTTACTTCACGTCACATCCACGACCGCCTGATGAAAGAGCTTGACAAGAACTTGGCATTACGTGTACGCAAGACAGAAAATGAAGATGGAAAATGGATTGTTTCCGGACGTGGTGTATTGCACTTGTCTGTATTGATTGAAACCATGCGCCGCGAAGGATACGAACTTCAGGTAGGACAGCCTCAGGTTATCTTCAAAGAAATAGACGGTGTAAAATGCGAACCGATTGAAGAACTGACCATCAGCGTACCCGAAGAGTTTGCCAGCAAGATGATTGATATGGTAACACGTCGTAAAGGTGAAATGGTTTCTATGGAAACTCAGGGTGACCGCGTAAACATCGAATTCGACATGCCTTCACGTGGTATCATCGGTCTGCGTACCAATGTACTGACAGCTTCACAGGGAGAAGCTATCATGGCTCACCGCTTTAAAGAATATCAGCCATATAAGGGTGAAATTCCTCGCCGTACTAATGGTTCTATGATTGCAATGGAAAGCGGAACAGCGTTTGCTTATGCTATCGACAAGCTGCAAGACCGTGGAAAATTCTTTATTTACCCGCAGGATGAAGTATATGCTGGTCAGGTAGTAGGAGAACACGTTCACGAGAACGACCTTGTCATCAACGTTACCAAATCGAAGAAGTTGACAAACATGCGTGCTTCCGGATCGGATGATAAAGCTCGTATCATTCCTCCGGTAATCTTCTCACTGGAAGAAGCTTTGGAATACATCAAAGAAGACGAATATGTAGAAGTAACTCCAAAGAGCATGCGTATGCGTAAAGTCATTCTGGATGAAACAGAACGTAAGCGCGCAAATAAGAACTGATAAAGAATACAGAATAAAAGCTAAATCTCAACTTCAGAAAATAAACTTTTAATCTGATTTTAGATTTAGGGACACTCAGTAAATAATATAAAATTAGCCAACTAATTCATACACAATGTAT
>ENA-OPAL01000567-OPAL01000567.1-human-gut-metagenome-genome-assembly--contig:-NODE-567-length-28054-cov-2.815565_pt1 | contig 28054 bp, 34 predicted proteins | sample MGYA00241057_ERZ501430 | MGnify/ENA primary metagenome ERZ501430 (study PRJEB25962, sample SAMEA2042506) | human gut metagenome | biome: human gut; feature: human-associated habitat; material: faeces...
GGGTCAGCGGGGTGTCCAGACTAATCACGCCCTTTTCTCCCGGATCGCCTTTATCTCCTTTTTCACCTTTGGGACCCTGTGGACCAACAAATTCTCCAGCATTGACCATCTCTGAGATATCCTCGATAGAGCACAACCGCCTTACGTCATTAGCCGCAAAAGCAATGTATAATGCCTTACCAGATGGAACGGAAGGGTCATTGCCAAGAATCGCAACGGGTTCTCCGGGACGAATTTTCGATGTATCAAAATCGGCGTACATACCGCGCCGGAATTGTATTGTATATGTATCGGCCATATTAGACTCACCTCCTTATGAAAGGAAATTATTTTTTATGTAATCCTTTACGGAATCAAGATTTTTTTGCACATTGTCATCCATTACAAGGAAATTGCCCTTATTGTTCTGGCTGATGATACTTCCTGTGTTTTCGTCTACTTCCGAATAAGTGTAAGCAATGCGACTTCCTTCTCCAGTGCTAAGATTCATAAAACTTGTTAAAATCTTCTTCATGATATTACCTCCATCTGATTGATAATGCTTGATCTGTCGTTAATAAGCTCTGATTCATAATCTGGTTCCGGGACCTCTGTTTCTTCTGACTCATAATCTGGTTCCGGGATTTCTATATCTCTTGCGTCTGTATAAGCTGTATCTCCCGGGTCAGTAAATCGCATATGTTCATATTCAATTTGTCTTGCTTTGATTTCGAACGAAAATTTAAGTCCCGGAGTTCCTTTTACAACAAAATAATTTTGCTCTTTCTCAGCTACCCAGCAGCCACCCTCTCCTTCTCTTTGCAAGAACACATAATATTTAATGCCGACATTTGCAGATTCCTGAAAGATATCATCTATGTCAATCATACAAGTCCCGTCATCCGATATTACAGACTCACCGATATCTCCAAAGAATGGGGTTGACATTTCATAGCAGTAAAAGAGCTGTTCATCATAGTCTACCGTCGAAACTGATCTTGATTTTGTCCCGCTTACTTTCAACTTCCCTCTGATAGAAGCATCTGCAAGGTCTGTCCCCGTACCTGCACTGTAGAAATGACCACTGGCTTCTACGTGCGTACCTACTTGAACTTTTTTTGATGTCGAAACGCTGCCCGCCGAAACACTAGCATCAACCGAAACTGAGCTTGCGTGTACGGTTCCTGTATAAAGATTGATTCCTCTAATTCGTGTTCCATACAGTGTCCCGTACCCCGGTACATATACTCCTGTATTCGTCTCTGAATAGATCTCTCCAGTTGAAGCATCTAGCGTTACTTCTCCATACGTGCCACTTGCTGAAAGCTTTTTAATTCCAACTTTCCATCCTGCTAATTCACCTGTGTTAATATAATCGGCATTCATGTACACATTGCCATTTGATAGATACAGACCTTTATTGTTGCTGTTATCGCTTAGCACATTAATAATCTCTTGTTTAGACATTTTTCCTATGTCGAGGTTGCTAAGTGCATTGTCTGTATAGCGATTCGCATTCGATAATGCTGTCGAAGCTTTATTTTCAGCAACACTATATATTGTGTCGCCGTTTGCTAACACGAATGTATTAGGTCTGAGCGTAACATTTCCGTAGTTATCAATCGCAAATGTTGATACTCCAGAACTGTTTGTAACGTTGATGTTCTTCAGATTAATCAAATCAGCTGAAATCTGTCCGGATTTAATATAGGAAGCATTTATATACAGATGTCCGTTCTGCATATAAATTCCCTCTTGCTTACCGTTATCCGTTAAAGCGTTAAAAACTCTTTCAAAATTGACGATTTTTTCAGCATCCAGTTCCCGCCAAGTGCCATCAGTCCCAGAAAACATATATACCTGACTTGTAGAGAAGTTCATGAAGATCGAGCCGTCATGCTTTTTATATTCTTCACTTTTCCACTCAGATGCCGGATAATTCTGCAATGTTGGTGTATACGTGCCATAATAGTTCGGGATAGTCACATTACGAACTGACCCATCCACAACGTCTTTGGCGATCTGTTCAATAGTTCTGCTTTTCAGCGTAAAGTTTTCAACCTCTAATGTGACAGCACCTGTGTCGGCATCTATTCTTAATGTCGTATTCCCATTATTGTCTTTTGCTGTAAAACCTCTCGTGTTAATCCATTCTGATTGAATACCGATGGCATAGAGAATATTCAGAACGGCATCTCCATTACTATCAAAGCCGGCTTTCCATGTCTGACCGCCGTCTACTGACAAGAAGAATCCATCAGCACTTGTTTTATAAATTACTTTAGAATCAGCAAGTGTAGGCTTATCATGCCGGTACGTAATTACGGAACCATCTTCTTGTGCTTCCTCTGTATAGAAGAAACCCAGCGTGTTCGCTGCAAGTTCATTCATCTGTTTGAGCTTTACGTCATATGCAGATAGCTTTTTCTCTGTGTCTTTTTTTGCTTGTTCTACCACTGCCTGCTGTCCACCAATAAACTCGCTTGCATCTTCTTCAGCACTCTTTGCGCTACAGCTCCATGATGTTGAGCCACCAAACACAAATTCTACATTAGTTGCAAATGATCTAAAAACACGATTCTTTGTGTCAATAAATTCGACTGGATCGCCGAAAGTGGCGTATCCGTTGGCAATTCCGTCACATGAGAAAGGACGCATTCGCAAACCGATTAATTGATTTCCAATGGCTTCGACTCCCGCCTGTGCATTTCCTGACAATAGCTGATTATCAATAGTAATTACATAGCCGTCCTGACCCGACATATATTCTGTCTCGTCTTCTACGTATTTGACGCCTGTTACAATAACATCGTCTACGTCATATTGTAGATTCTGAATTGAAAATAACGCGTGATAGTCGTTATTGCTTAACGTACCACCATCAACCACAGCGCCTGTTGTCCATGGATTAAGCGCGCCACCATCCAGATCATCGCCATTTGTCCAGTTCTTTACTGTTCCACCATCGTAAATAGTCGTATTGGTAAATGTCTTATCAAACGTAATAATCCTGAGTAAGTCATTTTCATCAATTCTTGCATTTCCACCGGCTATCCCGGCACACATTCCGATTACTGTGCGATATGTCGCATTAGATGGCGCTTGCTGAATCTGAAAGTCCGCATTTGGAAATGTGGCATCTCCAAGAGTGATCCCGCACTGCTGACAGCATTCTGAGAGCAGTTCTTTAACTGTACAAGGAAAAGACAAATTTGAATTATATGCCTTATCAGCATTATGCATTTTATCTAAGAGAGAAAGACTTATTTCGCTTGCTGTTGCAGGCTTTTTCGATACAATATGAGTACCTCTTTTAATAGTTTCTATCCTGTCGGATAACTGCACATTGAGAAAGATAACAAACCTTGCGGCGTTAAAATTATATCCGTCAAAGCGCCCATCATCATTTACCAATGATAAGCTTGCCGTTTTTGCGATTGCCACACCCACCGGAAAGTCCCCAGAGTCTGCTGAATCTACAAGACTATTTCCAGACAGATAAAAGTCTTTTTTACCTAACTTAAGAGTTGTACCATTTGACAATGTAACATTTGCTGTCACGTAATAATTTCTGTTTGTAAGAGATTCTTTCTTCAACTGAGTAGATACATTTATCAAATCGGCTCAATCCTCCTTACATTGATAGACAAATCTGTCCACTTTTCTTCCCCATCTTTCAGAGTTTGCGCAGCCATGTTAAAATTTGATGCGTAGAATGTTCTGTCTATCCATCTTCCCGGAATAGTTGGGTCTTTGTGGTGGAATGTGAATTTACTTTTGTTAAGCACAGTATTTAGTATGGTTGCTATTTCAGTCCACGTAAGTTCACCCCATTGCATATCATACCCGCCAATTGTTCCCATTGGTGTATTGTGCATAATCAAATCCTGACTTCTTTTAGAGTCTTCCGTAGAAGTGGTTGCGAACACCGGCTTGTAACTGTCCGGTGCTCTTATAACAACATTGTCTATTTTGAATTGTTCCTGTGCCATATTTTTCTCCTTATGCTAACTCAAATGGGTTCTTTCCGTTTCGATTTCTTCTCATTTCAGCTTCGCTGATAATAATATCTAACAATTTTCTGCCAGATGCATTGACTGTAACATTGTAGGTATTTCCGTCTCCCTGTCCTTTTCCTGATTCTTCCCGGACGATCTGACGTAACAGACTTTCCGGTGCTTCCAGGTTATTGCCTTTCTTCTGGTCACCTAATACCGCAAGGAATTCTGACCTTGGTGGAATAACTGCACCACTGGCCAGATATGGGATAGTTCCGATACGTGGAAATGTTGCATGAAATCCGATAGTCTTTGAGCCAAACGGTGTTGGAACAGTCCAAGGTCCAAAGGAAAATGCAGATTCAATTCCACCAATTGCATTATTAATCATCCCAACTGCATTATTAACAATGCTGATTGCCTGATTAATCGGAGCTTTAATAAAATCCACAATGCCTTCAAATGCAGATCTGACTGCATCTCTGGCGGCATTAAACTTATTGATGATAGCATTTTTTATCGCTTCTACTTTATTAGAAACAAATGTAGTTACATTTTCCCATACTTGGGATGTTTTATTCTTTACGCTATCCCATACGCTCGCAACTTTTGTTTTAATTGCATTAAATACTGTGCTGGCTGTGGATTTAAGAGAGCTCCAAAGGCCAGAAAGTGTCTTTTTGATTGCGTTCCAGATTGTTGAAGTCAATGCTTTAATCGCATTCCAAGCAGTACTGATGATGCTCTTTATTATACTCAACGCACCTTTTGTTACGGTTTTAATTATCTCCCACGCACCTGACACAACATCTTTGATAAAACTCCATGCTCCATCCGCAATCTCTTTTATTCCCTGCCAAGCCAGTTCCCAGTCTCCTGTGAAAACGCCGACAAGAAAATCAATGATTCCGCTCAGTGTATCTGCTACATCACCAATTATTTTAATTAATGATTTCATAACTTTTATTGCTACGGTGCCTACAACGTTAATTATTTCTGCCACGACCGGAAGCAAATTCGCGATTATCCAGTTAATCAAAGGCACTAATACCGACTCCCACAGAAGTTTCAGAGAATCAATGAGTTTTCCGAGGAATGTTTCTATCTTTAAAATCGCATCCCCTAATGGTCCCTCTAATAGCCCTTTGAACTGTTCTGCCAGTCCTTGCAAAACTGGAAGAACATAGGTGTTGTATCCAGTTATCAGAGTCTCAAATATGCTTGATAATCCATTCGCTATAGAATCAAAGAACGGCTTTACGTGTTCATCGTATAACCTCGATATTGCGTCACTAAGGTTTTGAACAACTGTTAAGACCCCACTTGTTACAGTTTCTATTACTCCGAGGCTACCCTCGATTGCGGACTTTAAAATGTCCTTGTTGTCGATAAAAGGCTGCGCAATCATGTTAAGGATATCTCTGCCAAGTTTTGCAGCCGTTTCTGTAAGAACCATTCCGATTTCAGCAAAGATTCCGATTAAATCCGCAGTAATCTGCTGTGCGGTTTCTCCACCAAAAACTGAGAAAACATCCGCGAAGGCGACTGCAAGATTCCCTGCGATTTGCGAAATTTCAGAGCCGATATTGAACATATCTATCAGATAGTTCTTTATTCTTTGCGTGTTTCGCTTTAAAAACTTTTCGATTCCGCCTATAATGTTTTGCGCAATTGTCAATCCGATTCTGGCAAATGAGCCAGCAACTTGCCCAATTGCATATGCAAATGAATCTAAAAAATTATTTGCTGCTTTGGTAACTTTTGGGTCAGTGAAGATATCCTTTAAGGATTTCCATATAGAATCAAGGTCCTTTTTTATTCCTTCAAAAATCGGCTCGTAGTCTCCTAACCCATCCCAGAATCCTTTTGCGATTAACTTAGCCAGCTGTTTAAACCTGTCGATTATCTTCTCTAACGGCTTTGACATCTTATCAAGAACTGTCTCACCCTCTGCTACTTTTCCATAATCAACGTTTTGCACAGCATCTTTCATTTTGTCCGCAAGTCCGCCGGTTGCGCCCGGTGCACCCGGTACTTTTGATGACGAATCCACACTTTTATCAGTTGAGTAATTATTTATTTCGTCAAGAGGGCTAAGATATCCTTTTGCCGCCTTAGTAGCTTTCTTAGTTGCATCTGCTGTATCATTTGTCGCATCTGCCAGTTTCTCGGCGTTGTCGGCGGCATCTCCATATTGGTCTGCCGTATCAGCCATCGGGTCTGTTCCGACAAGACCTGCGCCACTTGCACCTGTCTGGCCAGAAGATTTCTTACCAGTGATTAACTCCGTAAATGACTTAAATGCGTTTGCCAATGTTGCCAATTTTCCAAGAAGAGTGTTAATAACTTTCAGGACAGGAGTGAAGAGATTGATTAATCCCTGTCCAACTGTTGCCTTGAGAGATTGCAGCTGTAACTGCATCACTCGTACCTGGTTTGCCCAGCTGCCAGATGTTCGGATAAAGTCACCAGATGCGGCAGACAACTGTTTCTGTACAAAAGCCAAGCGTAGAGCTACTTTCTCCTGTTCAGTCATGGCGGATGTGGTTTTACCATAGCCATTTGCCAGCGCGAACTGGTCAAGCGCCGACTGGGTCATTACCACACCGAGGTCCTTGAGTGTTTCCGTTTCACCTGTAAACACTGATTTCAGTTTGATATAGGCTAAGTCCTGACTGATGTTGTAAAATGATGCTACGTCACCAGTCAGCTGTGTCAGAGCTGTTGACATGTCGTAAGCCTGTGCTTCGGAGAAACCGAACGACTTAGACATTGCTCCGAACGTTCCAACATACCTTTTTGCCATTGTCTCTGACAGTCCGGCAGAGGTCATGGCATTCTTTGCAAATTCATTGACCTTATCAGACATGGTTGTAAATGTAACATCAACCACGTTCTGGACTTCTGTCAGATTAGAACCAAGTTCTACGCACTCTTTCCCAAACTGGGCCAGTTTCCCAATTGCGAATGCTCCGCCAATCAGTATGCCTATTTTTTTTACTACGCTGCCAAGTCCGTTAAAAGACTGCCTGATTGCTGATACGCCGTTTTGCACACCTGATGTGTCCATCCTAGTATCAATAATGACTGAGCCATCAGCAGCCATGTATCCACCTCCTAACTATTTGAGGTTCAACATCTCATTCAGCTTATCTTTATAAGCTTGCTCCTCGTCGCTGAGACGTGTTTTTATGTCAATAATATTCTTATTTTCCTGATAGAATTTCTTTTCCCATTTATCGAGTTTTTCACCCTTTGCCTTTTTTGACCGGATTCCAACAACCGTGTTGAACAGACACTCTCCAGACTCCATAAAATATCCGAAGAACGTCCACCAGTGCATATAAGGTACTGTTCTGATTTCTTTACCGGCAACCTTGTTTACCGCCGGAACAATCATATCTCCATCCTGCTCCCAGTCCATCAAACGGGGTTTAGGCTTATTCGGACTATCGTCAGTTTGTCCACAGTCAATAAACTCGCAAGCTTTCTGACAAGCTTCCGTAAGATGTTCTGGGGGTATGCTTTGCCAATCCTCGAATAGAATCTGCAACATAACAACAGCTTTCGCTTGCTCGTCCAGTTCTGGGTCATTCATGGCTATGAGAATATCAATAATCGCTCGAAAATCTGTCCTGATAGAAAAATCCACCCCACTGATATCGAGTGAGGTGGGCAACTCATAGGCGGTCATTTTGTATATTTCTCCGTGTACTTATTGACCGCTTCCTGCATTTTTTTCTTTCTCTTTTCGATTTCCGGGCCAAGTGCTTCATTGATTTTGTCCAGAACGATATAGGCAAACACCTGACCATTTCCAAAAACAGTTGTTGCGGTAATTGGTTCTTTGAATAAATCCTTAGACGCTTCATATCCGAGCATATAATTGATTTTATCTTCAATCTGCTTATTAATCTCCGCCATCTCTTTGTTGGAAGAAACATTTTTAACAGATTCCTGAGCCTGCTCAAAGAAAGTTTCCAATTCTTCCGCTCTTGCTGCAACGTTAATATCAGTAGGGTTCAGTTTGAATGAAGAAAACACTTCACCCTGTTTGTTCGTGAATGTGAAAAGAAGAAATCCATCATCAATGTTTGTGTTAATTGTTTTTGCCATTTTCTATACCCTCCTAGTAATCATTCGCTGTCAGCTGTGAATGTGCCGGAACTGATATCAAACTTTCCTTTTACACGTTCGCCGGTATAATTGACGGTAAATGGAATCTGATATCCAGATGTGTCACCGCCGTAGGAAGTCGGCACAACGTAACAGTCCTGCTGATATGCTTCATATTTCCCTGCTGTGGCTTCTGTCCAGAGATGAACCTCAACTGCTTTTGTTTTGAGGTTGTCGTCTTTGAGACGTCCATCTACGATCTTCTGTAATGCTGTGAACAGATTAGAGGTAGTGTCTGCATAGAACGGATCAGCATCAGAAGAAACTTCGTAGCCGTTATGTTTAAATGTGGATTCTCCAAGAATGTTTTTAGATGTTTCGGTGTCTGGATTGAGTTCTACATTGTACTCTTCCAGATCTTTCCCAAGACGCTCATATTTCGGCGTCAGCCCCCCACAGAGAGAACCTGCGTCGATGTAATGAGCCATATATTTACGGTCAATTTTGCCTGTAACTGCCATAGAAATGTCCTTTCTGCCTATAACTTTTAAAAGGCTGTGTAGGTTAGCGACTATCTCCTATTGATAGCCGGTTGTTACTTGTTATATTACTTCATAAGTGTTTTCGTAGCGTACTGACAATGGCAATAACCAATCCTGTACGCCACTCTCCTGTGGCTCTAAACCATAGGAGTTATCGCGAGCAATGCGTTTTATCACTCGTCCCTGTGAAAGCTCTGGGAACGCATTTAAACGCGTCTCAGAGCCGTTTATGACAACTGGTTCCCGGCATATCCATTTACCGAGATTATCCAAAAATTTCTGAACAGATAGTTTCTGTCTCTCCTTGTCAGATGCCGTTCGGTATACCACATAAAACGGATACTGGCATATCTGGTGCATCACACCACAGACATCTTCTTTTTCTGAATAGATTAAAGCTCCATTATCTGCTGAGAACGCAATACCTGATTCCTTTCCGAGTTCTTCAAATTTGATTGTTTCATTTTCGTACAGTCCCGGATACTGGTTCAGAAGTGCTTTCATGGCATCTGTCAGAATCTCATATCCAGTTGCATCTTTTCCGATAGGTTTATCTGCCATGTCTGCCACCTCCTGCCTGTGCTTTTACTTTGCGAATCCATGTACTGCCGTATTGTCGTTTAGCGGCATCAAACCATTCAGCTTGTGCCTGTGGGTGAGCCTGTTTGGTGTATTCAAGATTCTCCTTTGCGGCTGTCCGACCAGAAAACTGACTAACGAGAACTTTCTTTGCTCCACGTCTTGCGTAGGGACTTCCAGTTGCTTCATCAACCATTCCTTTCCCCTCGTACAGAAAACGTCCATAAGGAGCCGCCGCCGCGCATACTTTCCCAGTTCCTTGCAAAGATGTACTCTCAACTCTTGTCCGATTGATAAAATTTCCGGTAATCATTGGCATAAATGGAACCATGCTGTCCATAACCATTCCGTCAAGGAGATACTGGGCTTCTTGATACTGTCTGGAAAACCTGTCCATATTCAGCTTGATTTTCATATCTCCATCGACTATGGAGAATCCTTTGAAATGATGAATCTTACTCATATTACTTACCCAGAATCTCAAAATGTGGAATCAGCGTATACGGACCGCCTACACTGGTAATCTTAAACACGTTGTCCTTGTTCTCATTCATGTACTGGTAGAATCCATTCCGATAATCACCATCAGATACCGTTCCACCAGTCCACTCACCCTCCCAGAAGAACGACTCGTCCGAGAATGTAATAGTATCCTCCAGAGCGTTGTTAATCTGCCTTTTCCACTCCTTATGCGGCACCCATGGAAGAATTTTACCGTCTTTGTCAGTAATGGTTATATCGCCGTTCTGGACAGTATATCGAACGTGTAACTGTGCGTTGTCAGTTGTGTCTGGTCCGTACTTTTTAAGGATTGCTCCCTTGTCCGTAATGAGGTCAACGCCGGATAAAACATGAGGATACCAGTACGCATCTTCTGTCGTGGCACTTTCGTAATAGTTAAAAAGTGTAATTTTAGATGAATACATGATACCCTCCTATCCTTCACATATTGCTTTTGAAAATCTATCAGAGAATGATTTTATTCGGACAATATTGCCTTTGCACTCTTCCAGCATTTTCCCGTAAAAGATAATGCTTTCTGGGTGTAATCGTTCAATCATGGCATTGTAACCAGAAAGAAACAGTTCTTTCTTTTTCTTTCCGTTCATGCAACCAACAGAAGATACTGCAACTGTTCCGCCCTCTGGCTCACCATCGAAACACCAATCGTAAGAATCCGGCGTGCTCCATGAGATTGTTGGAATCACGCGGCAACCATATTCTTGCAGATATGCACCTATCCAGTGTTTGCGGTAATGGTTGTATATCTGGATAGCTTTCGGAAAATCGGTGTAAGTGCTGAAATCTGGTGTTAGAATGTACCGGAATTTACTCAGCTTGTCCACGTACCTGTCTGGATTTCTCCATAGTGCGTCAAATTGGTAATCGTCTAAAAAGAAATGAACAGCTTTCTCTTCTGGATTACTGCATTTTCCTCTGGCGTAATTAAAACCAACAAATTCGCAGTTACCCTCGAACGATTCCGGTTCTATCTGTGGTATGCCGTATTCGCCAACGCCGGGGAATATACGGCGGTTCAGATTTTCATAAGCTATACTTGTCTCTCGGTTTGCCATAGATTACTTCTTTCCACTTCCAAAGAACCACGAATCAAAGTTTTTCATTCTGCGCTTTCTAGCTCTGTCATAAGTGGTGGTAGTACGGCTTGTATCGTGCAAAGCACTTGTATCGCCTTTTTCAGAAGCCTTTGAAAATTTGTGCATTTCATCTCTCATGGCTGTACTGGCATTGACTAATTTTCGATGCTCTATAGCAAGCCTTTGATTTTTAAATAACGCCTCTGCACTTCCAAGTTTTGCGATTTTCCTTTTACTCTCGCTCAATCTGTCATTTATATAATTCATTGTCTTTACTGCTTCACTCTTTGTCTTGATTGACTTAAAGTAGCTAGTGTTTTCTGAATTAATGACCTTCTCAAGTTTACTGTCTTTCTTAACAGTTCCACTCCCTCTTAAAGCGTCGCTTTTCTTTGAAGAATTAAAGTACACCTTCGCAATAAGCTTAGAAACTGGCTTCTCGTTGTTTAATCCACTACTTCCACCACGTCCGCCCATAAAATCACTCTTTCTGCACTGTCTGCTTAATAACCTGATTTACGCCAGTTGCTGACAATCCGTTAAACATACCGACTGCAACTGCTGTGATATAATCCGTTGCCGGGAAATCCGGGATAACTCCCATTCCGACTGCTCCGAGAATTCCACCAATAACCGCCATGATTACTGGAATCCATTCGTCAGAGATTCTCTTTGATGCTTTGCAGCCCATTCCTACAATGTAGCAGATCATAACGATTGCTATACATGAGCCTAATGTTGAAATGTCCATATAATCACACTCCTGCATATAATACTGGTATTCCATTATCCGTCCTTACTCCCATCAGAAGTGGTAAAGCTGTCTTTAAGAGCAAGTCGTTCGTTTTTTGTGCATCTCCGGCGACGGCATACACTGCACTCCACTCTTTTGCACTCGCTCCAATCTGCTGAGGTGTTGCGTAAGAGATGGATTCACTGCCGGATGATACAGATGTTACAATGCCTGTTGAGATGTTCCCGACATTTATGTCGGTTACATTTGCCGATGCCTGATTGATTGCATTCTTTTCAGCAAGCTCAATCTGATACATTAATTCAGCCAATGAACAGACTGCCTTCTTAATACGCTTCTGTGAGCGTTCATTTGTCGGCAGTCCATCCACCAACCTGTCAAATGTCATTGCGTCTATAAAATCACTGGCTTTTTCTGCCATTCGCGGAAAGTCGACTTCTGACACGACATTACCGAATGATTCTGTATAGAATTTATAATCTGCATAAGCCATGCCAGTTACCTCCTGCGTTTATGATTTTGCTGTTACGCTTGTACTTCCGGCATTCAGTGCTTTGTATGTTCCGTCACACTCAACTACTGTAATCTTCTGTCCGGTTGCTGCTTTAACATCAGCTTTTCCGTCCCAAGAAGTCCAGTTTCTGAGATTCTGTCCATATCCGACAGTTACTGCGTCTGCCGCAACTTTGTATTTGTATACGTTGTTGGAGTTTTCCTTAGCCGGATTTACAGTGATTTTTGTATCACCAGTTGCTGTTCCTGTCGCAGATGTTACTGTCAGAGTACCAAGTGTTGGTGTCTCATCAATGGTGATTACTGCGATTGCGTCAATGTACTCCGCAAAAAGAGTAAGTCCCATAACTGCGAACGCTTCGGACACTGCGGTGTGGTAGTTGCCCTGAGTGTGGAATCCGATCAGGTTTGTCTCGCCAGATACGGTATACACCAGACCTGCTCTTGCAAAGTCAGATTCGTTCGGGTCAACATAGTAAAGTACGATGTTCTCGACAGGGGTAGCAATAACCTGTCCTCTCGGGATTTCGCTGTCGGATAACAGGAAGATAGTATTGAATCCCATGAAATCTTTCATGTACTGGAAGCCGAACTGGTTCTGAATAGTGATCTCAGCCGCTCCAAGATATTCATATACGTCCAGAATGTTCACAAATCCAACAACGCCAGTCACATTTCTGTGCATCTGCTTGAATTTGTTCTCAACACGACCCTTAGCCATTGCCAGAGCCATCTGGAATGTTGTTTCTGTGGAAGTAAGTGTACCGGTTTTCAGATAGTCATAGAATCTGCCGGTAACATCAGTCTGAAGCTGGAAAAGGAATTCATCATCGGTCATCTGAACAGCGTTCTCGTAACCGTGATCCTTAATCGCTTCGATAGATACAGCCTTTGCGTACTTCTCGATAGTCATTTCCGCATAGGGTTTTTCTTTTACAACGAATTTGCTGTAAGGGATTTCCTCACCCTCTGCCACTTTTCCACTCTGCAAAGTACCCTCTGCGTATTTGGACTTGAGTACAGCACCCGGCTGCTTTTTGATAGGTCTCATGATACCCAGAATATCACGTAAGTGCTGCCAGTTTCTTTCGAATCTGGTAACAAAGTCAATCTCACGTGCCGTGACATGAATATCATTAGTCATAATAAGATTTGTTTTTGCTGGCATAAAAAATCCTTTCTACCCATAATTGTTAAGGTATTGGGTTAGCGGCTATACCCTGATGTATAGTCGGTGTAAAAAAATCACTGGAATAACTGGATATTCTGAGCGATTGCAGCCTGTCTCTCGGACGGGTCTTTGATTGCTTCGATATCTTTTTTGGTCATACTTCCCGGTGTCTGCTGCTGTCCAACGTGAGTGGTAAATCTTGCCTGATTCTGCTGAGCCTGCTGCTGAGATTCATCCACAAAAGCGGATGCGTCAGACTGCTTCATCTGTTCGATCAGGTCGTTCAGTCCAAGGATTTTACCGTCTTTCAGTTTGAGACCCGCTTCTTTAATGTCTGCCATAACAGACTTCTTTGCCGCTTCACTGGAAAACTTAACATCATCGAGTGCTGCTTTGAGTGCGTCTGAGAAATCACGGTCATAGATTTTTGCATTGAATTCCTTCTCTGCGTCTTCGGCTTTCTTTTTCCATCCAGCAAGCTCTGTCTGGATATTTGCCGGGTCGATACCATCAAAACCTTTTAAGGTTTCCTCTGCTGTCTCAGCGCGTTCTTTCCAGTCATCGCGTTCACCCTCGACTTTTGACAGGGTTTTTGCTACTTCTTTCGCATTTTTGTAATGCTCAGAGAGTGCTTTCTTAACATCTGCCTGTTTATCCTCCGGGATTTCGATTCCAAATGATTTAAGTGTGTCAATAAGTTTCTGCATAACATCCTCCTGGTCGTGTTTATTGACCTGCCGCCGCAGGTAAATGGATTAAGCCAGTTAGACCACTGGCAAGGTAATCGGAAAGGCAGGAATCGAACCTGCGGCACATAGCTTGTAAGACCACTGCTCTACCACTGAGCTACATTCCATACCGCCTGTAACGGACAGCTAAAAAACTGAGTTGAGTTTCACCTTTTCGCTATAGCGTAAATCCACCTGAGGCATAGACCGCCTGTATACAAACAGCTTAACTCTAAGCGGATTAAAGCGGAACGCCCGGAATCGAACCGGAGATCAGAGCACGACTCTGTCAGTTTTCCACTAGCGTACATTCCACATAACCCGGATTCCCGGGTTAGCAAGGCGTTTAACGTGTCATGCCTGCCACGAGTTGTTTCGGATATTTATTTCTTTTTTTAAAAAGAAAAGTATGAATAACAAAAACCTTAATCAAGGAGGTGAACCATCTTGCGTGCCAGATGGCAAATACGCACGACAGGATTCGAACCTGTTTAACTTTCCATTAAAGCGTGCGCACCAGCTACAAAAAATTAAAGAAAGGAGGATTAAAACGAAAATGTCAAAACAACCGTTTTACTTGTGCTTCCTGCTGCACAATTACATTATAACAGATTTCTTTTAACTACCTCTCTACCACTTTTGCATTTTTAGAGCATATCACGGAGTTTTTCCACGTATCTCTTGACAAGATCACGTTCTTCCCGGCACTCTGCATCCTTAGACATATCGCTCATTTCTGTAGTAAGTTCGTCCAGATGTTCTTCCAGGGCGGCGAGCATCTTTCTTTTGCAGTCTTCAGACTTGCCGGAACGATAGCTCTGTTTCTGCGTCATATAGTCGTCATAAGCATCTCGTCCGTCAGAGCGGCTGTAATGTCCTCTAACATAATGCTCACCACGTCTGGCATAAGAACTGCCCCGGTCGTAATCTGGCATCATTCTGCCGTCATTTGAACTGTATCTCCCCATGCTGTCACGTTTTCTTCCACGTTCGCTGTAATCGTCATTGTATCCGCCACGCATCTCGTCAAGGACAGTGTTGTAATACTCTACTTTCTTATCCCAGTACTGCGTATTCTTGATATCTTTATACATATCAATCAGTTTGTATGTCATTTCCAGATTTCCAGTAGTCAGTCCATTATCAGCGATTTTGGACAGCTCGTCTTCGATTCTTGCACATAAATCCTTAATGTCTCTCATAATCACACCTCCTACGCTTCTCTGGTTACGACAATGTTTGCGTTCGCAACAGAAATTGCCTGATCGCTTGTGTTCTCTACCGCGATATTAACGCAACATCCGCGAGGTACATCAATATAGATACCAGAGGACACATTATTGTACTGGCCTACTGCTGCCGGTGTGGAGATCATCTGCGAAGATAATACCGGCTCACCAGAGATTGCAATAGCCAGAGAAATAGCTTCAACAGTACCGCCTGTTGGAATTGCGATATTGCCAGAAAAATCCACAAAGAATCTCGCTTTGCACTGGTTAGTAAGTCCTCTCAGCGTAATAATTCCACTTCCCTCTCTGTGCTGAATGCAGTTAGAACCTTTAACTGCTGTGTTTGAAAACACTACGTTTCCATTTGCTGCTACCGTCTGAGCAGCTACATTTGTAAATTCTGCCATAATTTTTACCCCTTTCATATCACAAAAGGACAGGTCTCAGCCTGCCCCTCTGTGTAATACGGCATAAGCCGACATCCGAATCAATCGAAAGATACTCTCGATATGAAGTTATCAGCAATTACATCCGGTGTTGCATCCGCATCCGTAATATGTGTTCGGATTAGGAACCTGATATGCCGGAATCGGTGCTGGATTAATCGCATTAATAAGCTGCTGTGTCTGAGAAGCCATCGCGGTTGTGAGCAGTGCGCTCTGGCGATCCTGAGAAGCGGCACGTCTGAGGTCATTGTTTTCAGCCTGCAAGTTAGAAATCTTTTCGTTGCAAAGATAATCAAGAATTGCTCTTGTTCCTGCATTCTGGCTGTCGATAATGTCTCTTGTGTTACTGTTCATTGTGTTCTGCAATGCGCAGGTATTCTGTGCCATGTTGTAATTTACGCCCTGGATAGCTTCCCTAGTTTCACAACAGCAGTTCGCAAGCTGTGCCTGTAAAGCATTGGTGCTCTGCATATTAGCTACAGTATCAGCATTGATTGCCTGCTGAATTCCAAAGCCAGTCTGCATGATGTTTGTGTTGATTCCATTGAATCCGGTAAGCATACCGTTGTTCATGGCATAAAATCCATCGCACAGGCCGCTATTGATTCCGTCAAGCTTGCTGATTACTGCGGAATTGTCAAATCCTCTCTGAATATCTGCCTGAGTAGCTGCTGTGGCTGTATATCCACCGCCGTTTCCATTATTGCCCCAGCCGTTGTTTCCCCATCCGAAGAAAGCAAAAATGAATAAAACAATAATCCACCAGCTACCATCTCCACCAAACATGCCGTCATTATTTCTGCCGTTTCCAGTAGCAGCAGCAATATCTGCTAAGCTATAATTTCCATCCATAATATAATCTCCTTTATTGTGTATTTACATCAATCTGGCCAGATTGTAATGTACTATTTCATTCCTTTCAGCATGTGTTGAAACTGTCCTGCCATCTGCTGAACTTGATTAAGCTGTTGCTGAGAAATCTTCCCAGACTGCAACATCTTCTCAACTTCTGCTTTCGGGTCTCCTTTAAAATTTTGCCTAAACTGTACAAACTGTTGTATCATCTGCATTGGCCCGTTCCCCTGCGGCATTCCACCACCAAGCGCGTTAAATAATGGATTACTCATCTGCATTTCCTCCCTTGATTGCTGATTCCTGCACGGTATTAGCCCTAACAGGTTCAGAAAAAGAATTTAATCGGTTTATGATAGCTTCGTATTTGCCCTTCAAATCGTCATATTCCTGTCTGGTGACATATTTACTGTCCATGTTCTGAACAGGCTGTTTAGGCGGCATATGAGTGCCTACCTCATGATACTCAAACGTCCGTAATGGCTGTGGCATGCCGGAAACATCTGTGGATTTTATAAAGAATTTTTCACTCTCACTGTCCATCAGTAAAACACTTGTCCCGGGTGCGACCAGATACGATTTTGCACCGACTTCGCCAGACACCCACAGGATGCCATTATTGTTCTGCTGCTGTTGCACTGGTTGAGCTGGCATCTGGACAGGCTGTTGCTGAAATTGATTCATTTGCCCCGGAACGCCAAAACTATACTGATAAGGATTGTTATATAATGCCATCTTATACACCGCCTTTCTGATTATATTTTTGCACAAAAAAAGAGCCGGAAACAGGTCGTTTCTGGCTCTAATTAGTGTCTAAAAAGTATCAACACACTTTGATTATTTTATTGTTTACTCGGCGACTTAATCGTTTCGCCGTTGATATGCTCACATTCATCTGTTCAGCGCAGTATTCGAGCGTATGTTCCTTACATCTCAGTCGGAACAATCTTTCTTCGTCCGGCGTGAAATTACACTCTAACAAGAATCTGTCTATATCTTTCTTTGTGAACACATATAATTTCATGAGCATACCCCTTACTAATGCTAACGCTGATTCTGTGCAAGATACTCCGTGAGCTTCTGCTTTGTTTTTTTTAACTCCTCGACATTATTCCCACTGATCTGGCTGTCCAACATGGTTGATAACACTTCCAGAATTAATGAATCTCGTTCTGCGATTCTCCGAAGACTTTCATAATCTCGTCTATCATGTTCTTCCAGTGTCTCTACTCGCTTATTAAGTCGAAACGCCGGTGTAATCCATTTAAAGATTACGGCTGCCGCCCCTCCGACAATGGACACCCCTCCGCAGATTGAAAGGAATATTTGTACAAATTCTGATATGCTCATTTAGCTACTCCTTTTCCCAGTAATATACCGGGATTTCATTACCGCTATCCCATGTATCGAAATATTTGCCCTCTTGTACTGTCACCACATGACCATCTATGCAGAGGATGTACGTACCTGTCGGATGATCTGTACAAAAGTCGTTGACTGTATAGATATATCGTTCTGACTGTTCAATCAGTTTACGTCTGTATCCATGCTTATAGAGATACGCTCCCCAGACATAATTTGCACTTGGCATATCTGACAGAGTACATGCCTGTATCATTAATCCGGCAAATACCGTTTCCCAGTCAAACCCGGTTGCTTTGCATATTGCCCGGACAGCACAATCTCCGACTCGATTTCCGGCAGGATTTGGATTATAATATTCCCATCTATCCATCAGTCAATCCCCTTTGCTGTTTTATATCTCTTTGCCGCTCCTCTGGCTTTTGCGGCATTCTGGCGATTCCACTTCGCAATCATGAGCCGGTCTTGCAGTTCTCTCAGATCATTCCGCTTGCAGTAATCTTTGTATGCAGCATTTTGTTTCTGCAAAAGGTATGACTTCCGGTCAAGGTCTTGCTGGAGCACGAACTTTGCTTTTTCATTCGGTGCATTGTCGACTCCTGCTTGCAGTCCAAGAACCTCTCTCTTTGTTTTGCGGATTCTTCGCTCATAAGTACGTTGCCGTTGTTCTTTTTCATACTGCTTTCCCTTGCCGGCTTTATCCTGTGCTGATAATTCTGCATAGGGATTCGGCATTCCTTCCGCCCAAACTGAAAAATGATGTCTGCAATTTACTCCGCATATTCCATCGGCTTCGCCATAATGACAATTTTCAATAAAATCTGGATATTGGCTTGCTTTTTGCCCCAACATTCTACGATATTCTGATGTATCTCGTTCCTGAAAAAACTCCGGCTTGATTTCTTTTAATTTTTCCCAGTCTATAGAGAATACCTGCCCTTGCCACACTTCATGGCTTGGGCGGCTTCCTATATGTGCCGATGTCAGCACTAAGCCATATCCCATTTCTTTCATTCTTGTCAGCTGAATATCAGCACACGCCTGAGCCACACCAGTTCTGACAGAACGTGCTACTGCTGTTTCAATCGTGTCTTTCCTGCCGGATGGATATGTGACGGTAACGCCATCACTCACAACGTTATTAACTGCCTCTTTGATGGCTTGCGTATACCCAACTGCCCCAGTCATCACATGGTTATATGCAAGGTCGCATTGCTCAATATAGAGCCTTTGAGCGGCACTTGCGGTTGTTCTTGTGAAGTTCTTCCATTCGCCCATAGTTGCAAGCATATTCCGTTCCATGAGCCTTATCATAGCCGGTGACTGTTCGAGTGGTACAGGGCTTAATCCTGCCACCTTATATACCTTATCATCATAGTTCATTGCAGTGATTCCGGCATCTTCAAACGCTTCAAGAAGTTCTCGCTGTTCACGCTTGGTGTACTTTGATAGTTCCGCCAGAATGTCCTCTAGCAGTTCACCAGATTCCTGTAACGTTCTGATTCTCCACGCATCAGCATTGGTTAGAATATAGTCCTCGCCTCTGCCGATTCTTGCCATCATTCTCGACACGATCTCAGAGATGATATACTGATGCAGTTCTTCTGCTATCTGTTCACTGCCCTCTGTTATCCGACGTAAATATTCTGGACTAAGTATAGCATATCACCTCTTTCGTCAAAAGTCGTGGTACATGTTTTGGATTTTACTACTTAACTAAAGCCCTCTTTATTTAATTAGTCTTTTATGACAAGTTTATAAAATTGCGCCATATTCAAAAACTCAACGTCTCCTCGATTCCTCATTTGCAATAAGGTATCAAGTCGTTCTTTGACAGTTTCCCAACTGTAATATAAATCGGGTTCAGATTCGCTACTAGGATTTTCACTTATTCCATGTGCAAACAATCCAAACGCACATCCTCCTACTGACGGAGAGACTGCATAATCAAACCAACCACTCATCGACTGTGTGGTAATTCCTATACCAGATAAAGCATCAGCAAACTTACAATTGCTATAAAGATTGGAAGCATATGTTTTCCAAATTTTGAATCCGTTATTTTTGATACATCTCAAAATTTTGGGATTGTAGTTATGTCCTCTTGCTCCGAATGATATTGGATTGTCACAATAATCAAGTTTTTTATCCATAACTTCATCCATGTTTTTTTGCATTGTCTGATAGTCTGGTGTTCCATCATTTATTGAGTAATTAACATCATTGTAATTTTCATTACCGTATAACCCAATGTCTAGTAGATTATCCTTATACGCCGATAAAAGTTTAGATTTTGTGTTCTCATTTACATTTTCTAAAGTGCCAGTAATCGTCCAAGGAATTTTATTATTGATAAGATAATCATAAAAACCACAAGTATCACTGGATTGCCATGCGGAATCATTATTTATAATAACGATCGGTTTTGAAAACTGGTCAACAATTAAAACATTTTTTATGCCAATAACAGCTGAAGTAGTCCTCGTTCCAGACACAGTTAATTTAATAGAATCAATATATCCATCCTGTATATTGATTTTTACAAACTGCCATGCACCCAATTCAAAATGCTTTTTCCCTATGTAGCTTTCATGAACTTTGACACCATTTTTGTATGTTTCAACATTTATGTTCTCAATAAGTTTTGTGCTATCATAAGGAACATAAATCCACATTCCTAAAGAAGTGCCATATGTGTTTTCAATTCCTAAAGTAATTGCCGCATTAGACGAACAAGAAAAATAATTGACATCATCAATACTAGAATGCGTACAATTTTCCTCTGAGATTGTATATAAGATTTTATCCCCAGAATATACTTCGTATTTTTCGTTGTCTTTAAAAATAGACGTTATTCCCTTTTCGTTCGTCCAGTATATTTTTTTCATTCCAGATATTTTTGGAATATGAACCCCGGCTTTTTCTACTTCAGTTTCGCCACAACTAAGAACTATATCGTTTTTATCGACTACAGCCCATGAATTTGAGCCAGTATCTTGTGACCGAACATTCGTGATATAATATCCAGATTCTTCTACATCAATTGAATACAGTGTACGATATGCATAATTAACAAACTCTATTTTATTTCCAACTGTTGCATTTATCACTTTATTACCGAGTCCATTATCGTAAATAACAGTTCTGGATTCTTTGTTGCTTCCGGTTGCAGAATTTGCCTGTGAAATTATTTTGTTGACACAATTATCGGTTAGAGCGTCAAACTGAATAGATTTTTCCGGGACTTTTAGTCCAGATGGTTCGTAAATATCTGGCATTTTATCATAGTCACCAATAACTACCATGAATTTTGAAATATCGAAATCTGCTGTGTCCGATAATATAGTGAATGCGATTTTATCACAACCATCTATATTATTCGTAAATGTCCATGTCCCATTATCGTTCTGTACAGGGGCAGTGTAGCCTTGGTAAATATTATTCTTATATAAATAAGCAATGAACAAACTCCAATTGAATTTTTGATTAACCGTTATTTTCCCATTATAAGGAAGTGCGATCGCAGGTACAGAGTAAGCCTTTTCATTATCGACAAAATCTTCTAATGTAGATACATTATATGTTGTTGCATAAGCCTTTCCTTTTATGCATTTAGAAACATCAAAGATATTGTTACTAAATATATTACTTATATCTTCCTTTAACGAACCAGTTTCCTCTTTCAGACCACCTATCTCTTTCTGAGTTTTGTTCCACTCATCTTCGAAAGATGTCGGATAGTTGAATACTGTATATCCGTCAAGCTGTTCGGAATTGATAGATATGTTTGTGGTTGGATAATATGTCGCAAGTGCTTTAAGCGTCTGTGCTTCTTCCTGTGTTAAGTCAATTTCTTGTGGTTCTGCTAACAACCATTCAGTTTTGTTTACAATAGATTGTGTATTATCTAACTTAGAAGAATCAACCATCCTTACTAACTCCCCACGTTCTACATCTACATAATCCGCAATATACTGCTGACCGCCAATGGTTACGTTCCCACCACTTGAGACTGGAATTGCATTTAATGTTATTGGCAATGTAACAGTTTGTTCAATGTATGGCTTAAACACAGTAGATGTTTCACCGATTAAGACTTGTGGCTTCCATGTTTCATCGAAATTAGTTCCTGCTAAAATTTTAATAAATAAATTAAACGGATACTGAGCATCTTCTTTTTTAATGATATAAGGAGTATTGATATTATTGTTTCTAATTGAAAAACCAATGGTAGTATTGTTGGTAAAACCCAAGTAAACAGTGTTTGGCTCTTCCATGTCATTTGTTTTATTTGGAGAAAATATAATTTTAGTTCCTTCTTTAAAAACTATGTTTCCTGTAAAATGAATGTTAACTTCAGTTTTAGCTGTTCCTTTTAATTTTACAACCCCGTTGCTTACAATAACGGTAACTCCATCTCTTTGATATTCACCGTCCATTATTTTTAAAATATTGCTTCCAAGCAGTTTTATTGTTGGATTCACAACGCTCTTAATCTCAACTGGATTATCAGTCGTTGGCGTTCCGTCCTGTGATGATTTCCCATATATCATCATATCTTGAATCTTTCCATTGTCAGAATCAGTGATATGAGCTTCACCCTGATTCGATGCATAGAACTTTGTAATTTTGTTGGACATATCTTCCTTTAGCGAAGCAACGTCCGTCTTGTTCTGCTCGATCTGCTGTGCCTGTTCTGTCGTGGCTCCGGGCTTGACTGGATTCTTTTCAAGGTACTCATTCACTGCATTCTTGATTTCTTCTGGCGAGATTTCGCCGCCTATTCCTTTTAAACATAATTCGTATAAATATTTCTCTTTTCTCGTGATTGGCTTCGGGAGTTCACCCTTGTAATCGCCCGTCAAGTACGCAAGATATTTTTCTTCCCTTGTTACTGGTTTATCTGCCATCTTTTTACTCCTCTCCAAATAGTGTTGGTTCGTCTGGCTGAGCTTCTTTGACCATTGCTCTGGCTTCTTCTTCGGTCATTCCTTCAAACTTCACGAAATACAGCCATGCCGGAACCTTGCCAGTAGTCACATATTGCCACCATCTTGCACGGTCGTTTTCTCTTACATAGAGAATGTCTCCAAAATCATAATTGACCTCGTATGCTCCGACTGGCGCAAGCCCGTACAGGTCAGCGTAAACGTTCAGTGCGTAGATCACTTCATCCAGACAGGATTCCAGTTTGTCTCGAACATCTTTGATGAACTGTACTGTCCTCTGTTGTTCTGCTTCTACTCCTGTAGCCGTCTGAATGCCGCTAGATTCGTTGAAAACAAAATATCCATTAGAGAATCCAATCTTGTACCCTAACTGGCTTAAAATGGCATTTATACCGTTTATACGGGTATCTGTGTTGAGCTGCGGATTGATTTCTTGATAGAACTCTTTTTCATCCTGTCCGAATACATTCTTGACAAAGTGCGGTAAGTTCATCTCATTGCGTCTGTTCTCCATGCCCTGTGGTGACATGGCTGCTACAGGTGTGCCATTTGGCATCAGCAGTCTATCATCTGCCAGAACAATCTTCTGCGAGTCAAAAATCTCTCCGGCATTGCGGCTGTATGCAATGTCGAGGTCTTTTAACTCCTCGATAGCTTCGGCAAAAATCGGCAATCCCAATGGTGCATTAATATCCACGTTATTCGCTTGCGGCGTCCGCAGTACTCCGTACAGAGGCCCGTCCAGCTTCTCTCCATTTGCCTTGAGAATCGGCGGCGTATCTGCCATAAGGTCAGCCCATTTGGTCTGTTTAAGGTCAATCTTATCGCCGATTGACTGAGGGGATTTTGACACATAGGCTCTATTAGAAACGTAGTACGGATAGGTCGTTACGCCGTCCACGGTAGTTTCAACAAATCTATGATATTCAAGCCGTGTATAGTATTTCCGTCCAACAGTATAAGAATCCTTGAATATGATTCCCTTAATTTCCTGATTATCATAGTCCACGATCATCACATCTGCCGGAGTAAATACGTCAATGCTTTCACCATTTGGCTTAATAAATACTGTTCCATAAGCACAGCCATATTCTACCCAGTGACGGATTTGAAAATATACCTTGTCGATCTGTTCCTGTAGCCACGTAGCCCTTGCAGAACCATCTATCTGAATGCCAATCGCCAGCGTTGCGAGCCGGGCTGTCTCTGAGCAGACAGATTTAGCGAAATTGATCGTCTTGATATTATTCTTATCATCTAGCCATTCCGGTGCGCCCCTGTAGATGTTCGCGCACCGGTTAATCAGTGATTCCATTTCTGGAAATTCTGCCGCTTGGATATTGAAATCCTCTTCAGCTTGTTTTTTGAAAATCATGTTAAACCACCTTTTTAGTGTTGTTATAAGTCCCATTATGCACTGTAACCTCTCCTGTTAAACAACGGCTCATAAGCATATCTAAGTGCCGAGATTGCATGATCATCTCCGTCAGGATAACCACTTATTACATTTCCCTCTTTGTCCCGATCGTACTCATATTCTGTGATTTCTTTATATGCGTTCGGTGTTCGCTTCGGGTCAATGACTATAGTCTTTGTCTGTAAGAATTTGAAACCATACTCGATACTTCCCGGTCCTTTGATTGCTCCTCTTGCAGGAAGTCCGGCATCCCGGAAGTCATTCACAGACTTAGGTTCCGCAGAATCACATATCATTGTGTAATCGTCATAGCCTTTTTTCTTGATCCAATCAGCAGTCTTAGAGTTGCTCCATTTATTTACATACAGCTCGTCAATCAGATATATCTTCTCTCTGGCAGAATCATAATAAGTTCGGAGATAGCAGAAGGCATCCGGGTACCATCCATAATCTACACCAGCGAAAATGCGGTCCATGTGGCTGATCTCTTCGTCTGTAATATCTCTGATTTCCAGATACTCAAATACGTTTCCACCGTCACCATTCGGGACACCTAGGTATTCATGTTCATAGGCTTCTGGATTGATTTCTTTCAGATGTGCTGCATCGTCAATAAACTTCTGTCCGAGCCACTCCGCCGGGGCTTCCAGATAACTCGAATGATGAATAACTCTTTTCGGGTTAGGTATCAGTTTAATCCTGTTTACCCAATTTGATTTTGATTTTGGCGGATTGTATGATGAAAAATCATAGGATTCATCACCACCACGAAGCACTGACTGATTAACAGAGCGTTCCTGAGCATCTCCCTTCATTTGATCTTTTTCTTCTTTCCAGAGGATTCCAATGTAGCCAAACTCCGGCTTAATGGATTTTAGCTTAGTTTCATCGTCCAGACCACGGAAGTATATTGTCTGTCCCGTCTTAATATACTTGATCTCAAGTGGTGACACCTTGCATTCAAATTCTTCCATCAATCCAAGTTCATTGATAGCCCACTTCATATTGGCATATACAGAATCTTTCAGAGTACCGGCCACCTGTCTTGTAATGCAGGCGTGCATCTGAGGATTATTTTTGATAAGTTCAACAATCTTAAAAGCTACGAACGAGGATTTTAGACCGCCTCGACCGCCCTCGAATACATATTCAATGTTGGGCTTAATCTGTCGGTTAATATCCACAAATGCCTTTCCGAGCACTCTGGCAGGAAGTTCATATTTGCTTTCGTCTGATTTTGATACAGCTACTAACTGCTCCCATTTGTCTACTGCCTGCATATTTCCTTTAATAGCTTTATCGTATACGGCAGCTACAATGCAGGCATTGTTGTTTGCATCCTCATCAGATATTCCCATCTTTGTGAGCTTCTTCTTTGCAGCAGCCGGGGCAGGATTTTCAGCTATCATTTTTGCTAATTCAGAAAGGGTCTTTTTTTGACGGCGTACTTCTCCCGACTTAATACCGCCTTTTTTTGTTATTTCTCGGAGTTCGCTCGGAGTTCGTTCAGAATTCGGTATTAAATTTTTCTCATTTGCCATCCTATCAACATCCAATCATATCCTTTCTGAATTAAAACACCCTAGCATAGTTATAGTTATATATACTATAATACCATACTAGGGCGTACATAGCTCTCTACCACTTTTATAAATTTTTAAGTTTTTTTTAAAGCCTGCCGATCAGTTTGGCCAGATGATAATATTCCGCCATGACCTTGCGTTTGTAGCCGTAAAAGTCATTCTCCGTTGCAGGAACCGTCCTGATCTTCTCCATTGTTCGATAACCAATACTGTTGACGATGCTATCATAGATTTGCGATTCAATGCCGGGTGCATATTTGATAGATACCTGTAACAGATTGTATTTATCGCTTTCACTAAGATTCCGCAAGTGACTTTGTAATGTCGGTATATCATCCGGCGGTACTCCGTAATCAATCAGTGTTGCCTTTCTTAACTTCATTTATTTCACCTTCTTCATTCAAGTTCCAGTCACATGGCATGCCTCGAAAACATTCTGGACAGTGCTCGTAGAATCCGCATCCTTTGCAATCTGCTGGCTGTCCAGTACAATATTGCTGTAATACGTGATATGCTGATATAGCAAGGTTTGGCGTTATGTCTGGTGTAGGTTTATTATTCATTTCTTCATCTCCTCCAACTTCTTCTCAGCTTCTTCGCGGGTGAGAAATAATGATTCACCGATTTTATCTATATCCGACAACTCAAATACGCACTTGTCGATTGTACATGGTGTCTTATTTGGAATACCTAAGATGTAATATACTTCTGCTCCAACCTTACACGGCAATCTCACAAGCAAGCCCTGTTCTTCTGCTTCTTTGTAAGATTTTAATTCTTCAAGCAACTCCGCAAGTTTTTCGTGCTGTTCTGCGCATTTCATACAATTAGCCTTCATATAATTTTCTACAGAATCATTTGAGTCAAATTTTTCTGCGTCATTATAATTCATATCTGCTACTTCTTTTGCGTGTTTAATAGCTTCATCAAGTGTTAATCTCTCCATCTCTTCCACCTCTTATCGCTTGCTTTTATCGCTCGTTTTCATCGCTTGTTTCTGCAATCTCTCTCAAACAGGCATTCCAACCAATCTTGAAAAGTGGCTCGAAATCTCCAAGTTTCCGGTCTTTCTCGTTATCGAATTTCTTTGGCAATGGCTTCAATGGACACCATTCAGGCCTTGATTTGCTTTCACAATCATAATGTTCTTCTGTCATCAGAATTACATCATAATCTAAACAATCAGCTAATTCACAATAACCCACATATTCAAGTCCACTGCAGTATGAAGTTCCGAACGGGCAATCATAGCAATTTTCTGGTGCGTCTATCACTAACGTTGACTTACTCATACGCTTCACTTCCTCTCAGCATCAGGCTCAAAGTATTGTACCCCGGGCAAGTCCTGACTCCGTTTCTGGTATCTCTTAACAGCACGTAGTACGGATATAATGCCATGACCTCATAGACGTGTTCTGTGACATCCTCGCCGCGCTGGTCGATGTATTTAAAACACTTTCCCGGTCTGAGAAAATATCTTGCACATACATATGCTTTTGTTCCGATTCTTATGCTTGCGCTGCTCATTTATGTTCCTCCTGTAATAATTCTTTATTTTCGAAAATGTTGCCAACTGGCATAGCGTATACCATGTCAATCCAATACCCTAAATCCTTTCTAAGGCATTTGTCGTCCGTCCAGTCTACATAGAATCCGATATGTTCTGCTTTTTGAGAATCAAAACAATTTTGATAACATCCATATTTGATTGGAGCATAGATTTCTCGGAAATGATATTTGATAATGTCATTTTCCCAAATTTTCTTCCCGTTCTTGTCGCAAAGCCCCGTGAACTGACAGAGGGTTTCAGGAACAATTTCCGCATATTCCCACACTTTATAACTATCAGCGTGGAAGATTAAATGTTCTTCGTTGCCTAAAAGGTCATATTTTTTCTGGTAATGTCCCTCTACCCATTTGCCATTATCAATCCGTTTCCCGCGGAAAAGAATCTCTCTCATTCAACTCCACCACCCTCTACTTGTCCTGATTCTTCTAGCCAGTTTTCAACGCATGGCAGGCAAATATAGCAACTGCACCAACCTTGTCCCCCTACTATTGCTTTTTGATTCAACATTCTTTCACCTTTAGGTATCTGTTTTTCGCATACGCAGCATAAATGAGAAGACCTTATTTTTACGACTTTTTCTATCAAATTGGATTCCGAACCATCCATGTCTCCTGCAAATATCTGACTATCAATATACATTTCTTCCGGATATTTCATTCAACCCTACC
>ENA-OPAL01000579-OPAL01000579.1-human-gut-metagenome-genome-assembly--contig:-NODE-579-length-27644-cov-2.492588_pt1 | contig 27644 bp, 11 predicted proteins | sample MGYA00241057_ERZ501430 | MGnify/ENA primary metagenome ERZ501430 (study PRJEB25962, sample SAMEA2042506) | human gut metagenome | biome: human gut; feature: human-associated habitat; material: faeces...
TATACCGAGGATGGTATGGCGGATTTTTTTAGATTATTTTTCTGATTTTTCTTTTATCTTGAAGAAAATGGTGGTATTCTATTATTAGTACTAAAGGTTTACAGAAAAAACATAAGGAGTCACTGAATTATGAGGAAATTTGCACGAATTAAAACAAAACTGATTTCTTGTATCTTACTGCTGGCTATGAGCGCACTGTTTCTGGCAAGTGCAAACCATGTGCAGGCGGATCAGGAATATCTGTCTTTTGACCAGTACAAGGCAGAGCATTATATCAATTACTCATCTTATGAGTATTTTATGTCGGATGACTTTAAAATGCCATACCGGACAACTGTTGAGAAGGATAGAAGCAGTGCTACATTTAATTCGCTTCTGGCAGCGTGGGAGGTTGCCACATTTAGCGGAAGCAATGTTGTGGAAATGGCAAACAAGAGAAAGGGATATTATGAGGCCTTTTTGTTTGATATCATCTATACAGGAACTGATGCTGTAAATGTCACAGATGCCATGAATGCAGGCATAAAAGCTACTCAGGCTTCGGTGCTTAGTAAAGTTACAAAGCTGATGGATGAGGGATATTATAAAGATATTGATGTGCGTAAATTAACGGAAGAAAGCTATGCAAAGCTTGTTTCCGGTTTGGAAAGCTGTGGGGAGTTTAATGATATTTTCTCTGCAGTGAACAATGTTGGAAAATATGTTCAATATGCAAACGACATAGAAACCTTAGTCTATAGAATGGCCAAGATTGAGGCTATATGTGGACAATCAAAAGAATATGCTGATGTATTACGTGACATGAGCAAGAATACTACAGATGAGACACTTGCTGCCGCCTGTGATGATATGGCATCTATTTGTGATGGAGTGATGAACGCAAAATTAATGGACGCAATTATGACCGGTGAGGAAGTGGTCACTAATGTGTCGAAGTGGGTTACAGACAAAATATGGGATTATGTGATAGATTCATTAGGTGCATGTGGAATTGGAGTAACAGCTGGGCAGGCTGTTGGAAAATGGGCTTCAGGCCTTTTATTTTCAACAGATAAGACAATAGAGACATATTATGAGATGTCAGCACTTTACAACTTTGATAACGCGATAAGAAAAGTTGTTAAGAAGTATGAGAGGCAATATTCTCGTTATAGTTCAGATTCTGTGGAGTATGCAAAAAAATTTAATGCATCAGTGGAGCTTATGTTAAAGACTCAGGAACTGGGCTGCGATATCTCTATCAAAGATGCAGAGTATAAATATGAAAAAGGCATTGCCAACGTGTTTGTAAGCAGATTTAATGGTAAAAAAGAAGCGATGGCTTCATATAAGAAGAGCTTACAGGGAATAAAGAAGAATATATCATTCATTTATACTTTTGCAAATGGGGACTTATATAACTGCTATAAGGATGAGTACTGTTCAAATGTATCAGATGATTTAGGAATGACAGATGTTGCCACTACAGATGACGGCTCATCAGCAAGCAAGGCTGATGAAAAGCAGGTGACACAGGAACTCATTAGAACAGCAGAGGCTTGCTGTAAGAAGGAAATCAAAGAACCGATGAAGCTCACAGGTAATGTCACATATTATGGTGATGTTTATGTGTCTTCGGATTTGAATTTGAATGGTTATAAATGTACAGTGTATGGTAATCTGATTCAGTCAAGCGGCACATTGACATTAAATGGTGGTACATTGGATGTCAGCGGTGACTACAGGATGGAAAATGAGAATGTGGACTCTACGGGAAATGTAAGTTACTCAAATGGTCGGGCAAAATTGATTATGACAAACCCGGCAGACAGAGTAAATGTAGGAGGCACATTTGAAAATTATGTAGACTCTTGGACATATGACAGTGACTTACAAGCAGGAGTTATGAATGTAAAAGGTGACTTTGTATGTAGAGATGATGATGGTTTTTCTACAGGAGGAACCCACAAAGTAATATTAAATGGAACGGGAGTACAAAAAGTACAAATAGCAGGTGGCGGAAAGGGATTCAATGAGCTTGACATACAAAATGACAAAGTAGTATTTGTAGCAGATACTAATATGAAAGGCTTTAAAGCTAATCATGACATAACGCTGAATGTATCACAGGGAAAGGAATTGTGTATCAGTGGAACCCTTGACTTAAACGGACATACATTGTACGCACCGGGAAATCTTATACTCACAGGAAACGGAGTCAATGTAAAGGGTGGAAGCATAGTGGTAGATGGAAATCTGAACCTTTCATGTGATGTAAACCTCGGAGGAGGAAAGCTGCAGGTGAAGGGAAATCTGATTCAGTCTGATGATACCCTGACAGTGGCAGGAGGAACAGTGGATGTCAGCGGTGACTACAGGATGGAAAATGAGAATGTGGATTCTACCGGAAATGTTAGTTATTCAGGCGGTTCTGCAAAGCTGAATATGATAAATGCCAATGATTGTGTGAATGTGGGAGGAACGTTTGAATTTGACGCCAGTGATGGTGATTTGACAGATGGTATTATTTGTATAAAAAAAGATTTTATAATTAAAAGTTATTATTGGCGTTTTAACCCGACAGGCAACCACACTATAAAACTTGATGGTGATAAGGTACAGAAGATACAGGTAGAAGGCACATACAACAAAATCAACAACCTATATCTCACAAAGGATAAATCCACAGGCTACAATTTTGTTACAGATAATTGCTGGAACAAGCTATATTTAAAGACTAAAGTGGACAAGGTGACTGTATCACCGGAGTTAAAGGAGGTCTGTCAGGGAGAGCAGATTCAATATGCTGCTCAGGTATCAGGTGTAAACAGTCCATCGCAGGCTGTCACATGGTCTGTTACAGGAGCAAAATCAGCAGACACTCATATAGACGAGAATGGATTGCTGAGTGTTGCTAAGGATGAAGCTGCTTCGAATATTGTTATAAAGGCGGTATCGGCAGAGGACAGTTCAAAAACAGCAAGCCAGACAGTGAACATTACAAAGAGGGTTCCTAGAGTGGATGCTGTCAGACTTTCTGCAAACACGGCCAGCATGTGCCCTGGAGATACACACAAGTTCTCAGCAGCAGTACTTGGAGAAAATGATATATCACAGGAAGTTGTATGGTCTGTTACAGGTCAGCAGTCAGCAGATACAAAAGTTGCCAAAGATGGTACACTTACTGTAGGTAAGGATGAGGGCGCTGATAATATCAGTGTAGTTGCGACATCTGCCGTAAACAATAAGGTGAGTGCTTCAGTAAAGATACAGATAGTTCACATTATTATTGATTCCGGTGTGGATCAGGTTGCTATTGTTGTAAAGTGCGGTGGCAGTCTGTCATTTGAGGCACATATTGTTGGAATTAATCTTTCATCGGATGCTGTGACATGGAGTGTGTCAAATAACACGAGTAAGGCTACGTCAATTTCACAGGAAGGTGTGCTTACAGTAGGAGAAGATGAAAAGGCAGCTACACTTATTGTGACTGCAATGAGTGTTGCAGACCCGACCAAATCAGCAAGTGTCAATGTAAAAGTTGAGGGTTCGGACAATGCAAAGGTGGTTGGATATTCAGTTGGACTTAGTGATATGATTTCATTGAACATGTATACATATGTTCCGGAGAAATTCTTAAGTGATGCAGGAGCTAATGCTGTGTTCACACTAGCTGATGGGACAGTCACACAGCAGCCTTTATCAGAGTTTAAGAAAGCTTCATATAATGGAGTAAATACTGTTGTGATTAATACAAAAATGGTTCCGGCATACATCACGCGCTCTGTGACAATGAAGATAGTTGGCTCAGATGGAAAAGAGAGTGAAGGCTTCACATATTCAATATATGAATATGCAAAGGACTATATAAAGTATGCTACAACCGAAACAGAGTATCAGAAGGCATTACCACTTGTGAAAGCGATGCTTGATTATGGTGCATACTCTCAGCTTTTCTTCGGAGTTGATGCATCAAATCTTGCAAACTATGACAGGGTATCAAACTTAAAGCTGACGGAAGGTAATGTAGAGCAGACATCATGTGATAGCGTATTCAATGCCATAAAAAATGAAGAAACTGGAACACTTGGTAATGAAGAACTGATATATCAGAATATATCTTTGATATGTGAGAGTGAAACAAGCATGAAGCTGTATTTCCAGAACAAAAACAATCTGACACTTAACCAGATAAAAGAAAAATATGCAATCAAGGTATATGATTCTGAGGGTAATGTTATTCAGAATGATGGCTGTGAGATGCAGGTAGAAGGAGATCTGTTCTGGATTAAGATAAAGAACCTTGGACCGGTAAAACTTAGCTCAGATTATACCGTTGAATTTACAAGTGATGCTGGAACACAGAGAGGAACGGTATCTCCAATATGCTATATAAAGAAAGCAATGAAGCAGGATGATATGAATTTACAGAATCTGTGTAAGGCTATGTATTTGTATAATAAGGCTACATTAGAGTATATCGGACAATAAAATCAATGAAATAAAAGGCGATTAAATTAGAATCCGCTCAACTATGGTTATGGCAATGGTTGGCGGATTCTTTTTGTAAGAAATAACTAATAAAATGTTGAACTTTTTATATATAATTTTCAGAAAAATAATGATAAAATAATATAGTACTAAAGGGCATAATGATTATAGAGTGATTTGGAGGAATTGCTTATGAAGAGAATAGTTAGTGTACTAATGTCAATAGTGATTGTTTTGAGTTGCGTTGTATTTATTATGCCACCAAATATAGTGTTGGCAGCAAATAATGCTGACGATATAGTTTCTATTGCAAGAGGAGAATTAGGAAGTACAAATTATAGTAAATATTATGGTGGAAATAAAGGTGCTTGGTGTGCAGATTTTGTCTCATGGTGTGCTCAGCAGGCTGGGGTTGACAGTATAGCCAAGAGTTCTTCTTGTTATAATATGTATATCGGTATGAAGAATAATGGTTGCCAAGAAGTTAGTTCTCCTCAAAAGGGGGATATTGTATTTTTCTATTGTACAAAATGCAGTTCAACAGCTGGAAAATGGTGTCATGTTGGAATTATGGAGGATTCCAAATACTCTATTGAAGGTAACAGATGGAGTAATGGCGTATCAAAGGTAGAAAGAGGAAACTCATATTCTCATAATGGAGATTTAGGTTATAAGCACAGAGATGGAATTGTTAGAAAATATTTAAGGCCTAAATATAGTGTTCCCAATCCCCCAACCTATTCCAACTTTTGGATAGACGGTAATTTTTACGATTTATCAGAAACGATAACATTTAATGTTACTGCATCAGGAGCAGATAGATTTGCTATAGGAATAGACAAAATCGGTGGCGCACGTGTTGTAACGGAAGATTGCGGAAGTACATATTCTATATCTGCGAACAGGCTGGGAACAGGAAGTTATTCTGCATATATGAGTGTTGCCAACAGCGCCGGGTATGTTGACACTTATAGGGTAGAGTTTACTGTTGTAGAAAAAATGACTATTCCAACATACTCTAACTTTTGGATAGATGGTAATTTTTACGATTTATCAGGAACGATAACATTTAATGTTACTGCATCAATGGCAGATAGATTTGCTATAGGAATAGACAAAATCGGTGGCGCACGTGTTGTAACAGAAGGCTGCGGAAGCACATATTCAATATCTGCGAACAGGCTGGGAACAGGAAATTATTCTGCATATATGAGTGTTGCCAATAGCGCCGGAGGCGTTGACACTTACAGGGTAGGTTTTATTGTTGCTGAAAAAAGTAAGTATTTGGATATAGGTACAAATTTTATAGCAAATATCATCAGAACAGATTCCTGGAGTTATGTGGTTAACAATAACGCAAATGCCTGCATAGGCCAGGAAGTGGGGAATGCAAATGAATACTGGTATTTTCAAAAGCAGGATGATGGTTCATATGCTATCAGGTCAATGGAAGATGGAAAATATCTTGATGTTACTGAAGCTGGAAATAGTGATGGCTTAAATGTGTATTGTAATGATTATACAGGGGCAGATAATCAGAGGTGGTTTATTAAGCAGGGTACAAATGGATTAATTTTGATACCAAAATGTGCTATAAACTCATGTTTGGATATAGCTAATGGATTTACGGCAGTAGGTACAAATGCCTGGCTATGGACTCAGAACGGAACAGCAGCTCAGGAGTTTAATGTTTATAAAGAGGACACGATAAAGCTAGGCACGGCAAATGTTACTTTATCAAATAACAACTATATATATGATGGCAAAGAGAAGAAACCGGATGTAACAGTAAAATATGGATATGCTACGTTACAACAAGGCACAGATTATACGGTGGAGTATTCAAATAACGTAAAAACAGGTACAGCTACCGTTACAATAAAAGGCACCGGAATATATTCAGGTACGGTTTCTAAAAACTTTGAAATAAAGGAAGCTTTATATACGGTGTATGGATATCAGGTTGTTATCAATGGAAATTTCGATTTGAAATATTATATTGATTTGTCAAAAGAAGCTGCAAATGATACTGATGCGTACATTGAGTTTAAAGTCGGTGATAGAATACAAAAGGTAAAACAGCGAGAAACATCTAATGGGCATTATGTTTATACATGTGAAGTGCCTGTAGCTCAGATTGGTGACAAAGTGACGGCAACATTATATTATAAGGATAAATCATATGCTCTTACCAAGTATTCGGTCAAAGATTATCTAAATACCATAGTTCAAAATAAAGATAAAAAAGAAGAGTATGGCAAGGCTGCAGACATTGCATCAGCTATACTGAATTATGGGGCAAGGGCACAGCTATATTTTGGATATAAGACAGATTCATTAGTTAACAGTGCTTTACCGGATGCTGAGATAAAAAAAGTGGATTCGATTTTGGCACAGGATATTAAGAAAGCTATAACCAATAAGGAAAGCTGCAACCTTGAAAACAATGATTTCAAATACTATGGAGCTTCATTAGTATGCAAGTCAGATACAGGAATGAAACTGTATTTTGAAAATAAAAATAGTCTTTCTCTTAAAGAGATTGAGAAGAAATATGATATTTCGGTTAAAGATTGTAAGAAGCAGGTTAGTAAATCCATAAACGGAAATATGATATGTATTACTATTAATGACTTAAATGCTACTGAACTGGATGATAATTTTGTGGTGCAGATAACGAATAAGCAAAACAGCAGTCAGAGTATGTCTGTTTCAACAAGCCCGTATATTTATATAAAGAAATCTATGGATTCAGGAGATGAGAAGCTCATAAATCTCAGCAAAGCGATGTATTGGTATAGTCAGAAGGCTATGGAGTATACAATGACGGAAAATAGATAAGTTTTATAATTATCTTTTCGAATTAATAAATTTAAGGAATACATCTTTAGCAATTGTATGGGAAATTGAATAATAACACTAGGAGATAGAGGACAGAGATGTCCTCTATCTTAATTTATATTGCATTGTTTAAAGAAAAATAGTAATATAGAACTATAAGAAAAGAACTATATAAAAATTGAATCTTGATAATATAGGGAAGGAGCGTCTATATGAAAAAAATGGTTGATATGTGTATGTGAAAAAGGCATTGGAGTCTGGTGATAGCAGGTTGCAGAATCTGTGCAAAGCAATGTGGGCTTATGGACAGGCTGCAAATGGGTATTTATAGGAAATATATTGAAGGTGAGTTGAATGTTTAGAATGAGAAATAATTATTTGAAAATAGTATCAATTTTGTTAGCATTATTGATGATAGTCCAAATAATGCCAGCGACAGAGGTTTGGGCCGTATCAGAATCACAGTTTGATAGCAAAATGAGTGAATTAAAGGGACAGTATCCTAATTATTCATGTTGGAATGATAGATTTGATAATGGAAGCGAATGCTGGGGATTTGCAAATATGCTGGGATATAAAGTTTTTGGAACAAAACCATCAACTTGGAAAAAGGTGTACAGCATAAATAATGTAAAAAAAGGTGATTTGATTCAATACGGAAGCACGAATGGTAGTGGTCATACCGTTTTTGTAACAAGTGTTTCAGGCGATACGATTACATTTGTTGACTGTAATGGTAACGGAAATTATAGTGGCGCAAATAAGGTGCGTCACAATGGTGTGTTATGGGGAAATACTATAAAAAAGGGAAATAAGATGTATGGGAGAATTAACTTTAGCTATATATGTGTTTCACCTGGTTTTGATAATCCAAATCCCCCAACCTACTCCAACTTCTGGGTAGACCATTACCTATTTGATTTATCTGAGACGGTATCATTCACTGCTGTGGCATCGGGAGCAGACAATTATACGATAGGAATCGACAAGACCGGTGTTGGTCGTGTTGTGACAGAAGGTTGTGGAAGTACGTATACTATTTCAGCTGACAGGCTTGGAGCAGGAGAGTATTCAGCATATATGACGGTTGCAAATAGCGCGGGATATGTTGATACTTACAGAGTATATTTTGTTGTAGTTGAAAAATGTAATTTTGGAGATAAATTTTCAGCAAGGATTCAGAATATAGGAACCGGATGCTATATTACAAACAAAGATAGCAAAATCGTTGGAGCTCCTGAGAGCGGATATAATGATCAGATATGGTTTTTTAATAAGTGTTCAGATGGTTCATACACTATCATGAGTCAGCTTGATGGACTCATGATGGATGATGAATGGGACAGCGATGTTCCGGCAGGTGCTGATATTCGCGCATGGAGTGCTACGGGACAGGATAAGCAGAGATTTAATATATATTATATGGATGATGCATTTTATATCCGACCGGCAAATACCAAAACTCTTGTCGTAGATATGGGAGCAGGAGAGCCATATAATGTGGCGTGCTACAACCTTTTAAGGAATGCTGGACAGCAGAAATACAGGTTTGACATGGTTGGCATGGGCGATTATATTCCATACGGACTGGGAGATGAATTTTATGCACAGCTCAGATGTCAGGGAACAAATTTATATGTAACAAATCAAAGTGGTAATGTAGCAGGCGCTGCGGCAACAGCTGATGACAGTCAAATATGGAAATTTATGAGACAGTCAAATGGAGCCTACGTTATTCAGAATACATTGGATGGTTCATATATAGCTGTAGAAAATTCAAATGATGCCAATAAGACCAATTTCCTTTCGTATAATGAATATACAGGCAACATGAATCAGCAGTTCTATTTTTATGAAATGGACAATGCTTTTTATATAAAACCTTTAATCAGTAATACAAGGGTAATGGATATGCAGTCAACTGCTCCATACAATGTGGCACTATGGGATAAGGGAAACGACTGGGGACCACAAAAGTTTGATGTGATAAAAGTCAGCCATAGTGATGACAACATGAGTAAACCAGTTGAGACGTCGTATTTTAAAGGACATAAATATGAGCTTTATAATGAATCAATGACCTGGGAATCGGCTAAACTCTTTTGCGAGAAAAAGGGAGGACATCTTGTTACTATTTCAGATGAGAAAGAGAATGAATTTGTTAATGGCATGAGATGCCGTAACCTTTCAACCGATTACCAGCAGAGTATATGGCTTGGAGGTTCTGATACAGCAAATGAGGGAACATGGTCTTGGATTACAGGTGAACCGTTTACATACAGTAACTGGGAACCCAACGAGCCTAATGGTGGAACCTCGCAGAATTATCTTCAGATGTATTCATCAGGTAACTGGGATGATGTGCAGAATGAGGCTGGCAGATTTGTGGTATGTGAATATGATTCGGTACAACCAAAGCTGACACCGGTTGCCAGTTCGCTCAGTCTGAGTGATAATATTGGATTTAATATTTACATGCAGATATCCGATGATGTGCTGAGTGATGATGGTGCAATGATGATTATTACAAATTCGGATGGAAAGGCCATTAAGAAGCTGATTTCGTCATATGAGACAACAACATATCAGGACAAACCGGTAAAAAAAATAGTCAGTATGGTAGCTGCGGCAAAGATGTCCGGGAAGCTTTCATTTAAAATTTTAAAATCAGATGGAACAGAAAGCAGTACTTATATATGTTCAGTTATGGATTACGCAAATGAAATGATTAAGAAAGCCGATACTGATAATGAGTGTAAAAAGGCACTTCCTCTAGTAAAGGCAATGCTGAACTATGGAGCGTATTCTCAGATATATTTCGGTGAGGACAAGACTAATCTTGCAAATGCCATATTAAAAGATGACAATACTGCAATGATAAAGAGTGAGGATATAATAAAATCTATTACATACAGTGAGCAGGGGCTTTTTAGCAATAAAGATTTAGAGTATATGGGCTCATCACTTATATGTGAATCAGCTACCTCATTAAAGCTGTATTTTAACAATAAGAATAAGCTAACAGAGAAGCAGATAAAGGGTAGATATGATATCAGCACACTTGACAAAAACAAGCATGATTATGATACTGGTGTTGACGGAAGCATTTTCTGGATAAAGATAAAAGGCATAAAACCGGCAGAGCTTGGTAATGTATATGGAGTAAACCTGGTATCTGATGATGGTTCAGTTATTGTGGAGACAAGTCCATATGTGTATGTGAAAAAGGCATTGGAGTCTGGTGATAGCAGGCTGCAGAATCTGTGCAAAGCAATGTGGGCTTATGGACAGGCTGCAAAAGAGTATGAAAAGTAGTGTTCAAGAAAGGAGAATTTTATTTATGAAAGAAAAACAAAGAAAGATAATGGGATTGATTATATCGTTTGTTATGATAATTACGATAATGCCGCAGACTATTTGGGCGAGTGATGCTGGAACTCGTGAAGATGCTGTCAAATGGGCATATGCGCAAGAAGGAAAATTTCTTGATTATGATAAGGTATACGGAGCACAATGTGTAGATTTGGTTCATTACTATTATGCCTATTTTGGTAAAGCAAGTTATGCTACAGGAAATGGTTGTGATTTTGTCAACAATAAATTGCCGGATGGATGGACTAGAATAAAAAACACTCCGGATTTTGTACCGCAACCTGGAGATATTGCAGTTTGGGGTAAGGAATTGAGTCAATATGGACATGTTGCTATTATTTTATCAGCTGATGTTCACTCTTTTGTTTCAATGGATCAAAACTGGCCAAGAGGTAGTGCGTGTAAAAAGGTAACACATAATTATAATAAATTTTGGGGCGTTATCAGACCAAATTTTTCGGAACCACATTCAAATCCTGTCACAACTACACCATCCATCTGGAAAAACAGTGACAGCTATACGGTAGGAAATTCGGCAACACTAACCTGGAACAGTGTAGATAATGCAACAGGATATTGGTTTTCAGTCTGGTATAAGGGGAAACAAATTGTTACAACTCAGGTTTCAGGAAGCTCGGAGTATACATTAAATAATCTGGGAGAGGGAGAGTATACTGCCTATATAACGGCTTATAATGATAGCAGTAGTAAGCAGAGCTCTGTGACCTTTAGGGTAAATTATCTTGATATAGGTACAAATTTTATAGCTAATATAATTAAAGTTGATTCATGGAGTCATGTGGTTAATGATAATACAAATGCTTGCATAGGTAAGGAAGTGGGAAATGCAAACGAGTATTATGAATTCGTAAGACAGAGTGATGGCTCATATATAATTAAATCACTTGAAGATGGAAAATATCTCGATGTTTCTGATGGTGGAAATAAAAATGGTCAGAATGTGGGCTTTAGCGATTATACAGGAGAAAATAACCAAAAATGGTATATAAAGAATGGCTCTAGTGGAAAAATATTAATTCCTAAAAACGCAACAGGATCATGCCTAGATATATCTAATAATGGCTCAGCAGTAGGAACAAATGCACAGCTATGGGAGCAAAACGGAACAACTGCTCAGGAATTTAGTATATATACACAGTCTAAAATTCCAAACTTTATTAATTTTGGAGATGATTTTTATGCAAATATAATCAAAGCAAGTACATGGAGTACTCTTGTAAACAAAAATCCTAATTTGGAAGTTGGTGGAGAGGGTGAAGCAGAAGGAAGCGATATATGGCATTTCAGACGAATGAAAGATGGTACATATACCATACAGTCTCTATTTGATGGAAAATATCTTGATGTTGAGAAATTTAGCGATCAAAAAGGAGCTAACGTATATTGCTATGATTATACAGGTGATAGTAATCAGAGATGGTATTTGACCTTGGGAAAAAATGGAAAGGTCTTAATTCCAAAGAATGCTACTGGATTATGTTTAGATGTTTCTAATGATGGTTCGGACGCTGGTACAAATGCACAGCTATGGGAGCCAAACGGAACAGCAGCTCAGGAGTTTAATGTTTATAAAGAGGAAACGATAAAGCTAGGCACGGCAAATGTTACTTTATCAAATAACAACTATATATATGATGGCAAAGAGAAGAAACCGGATGTAACAGTAAAATATGGATATGCTACGTTACAACAAGGCACAGATTATACGGTGGAGTATTCAAATAACGTAAAAACAGGTACAGCTACCGTTACAATAAAAGGCACCGGAATATATTCAGGTACGGTTTCTAAAAACTTTGAAATAAAGGAAGCTTTATATACGGTGTATGGATATCAGGTTGTTATCAATGGAAATTTCGATTTGAAATATTATATTGATTTGTCAAAAGAAGCTGCAAATGATACTGATGCGTACATTGAGTTTAAAGTCGGTGATAGAATACAAAAGGTAAAACAGCGAGAAACATCTAATGGGCATTATGTTTATACATGTGAAGTGCCTGTAGCTCAGATTGGTGACAAAGTGACGGCAACATTATATTATAAGGATAAATCATATGCTCTTACCAAGTATTCGGTCAAAGATTATCTAAATACCATAGTTCAAAATAAAGATAAAAAAGAAGAGTATGGCAAGGCTGCAGACATTGCATCAGCTATACTGAATTATGGGGCAAGGGCACAGCTATATTTTGGATATAAGACAGATTCATTAGTTAACAGTGCTTTACCGGATGCTGAGATAAAAAAAGTGGATTCGATTTTGGCACAGGATATTAAGAAAGCTATAACCAATAAGGAAAGCTGCAACCTTGAAAACAATGATTTCAAATACTATGGAGCTTCATTAGTATGCAAGTCAGATACAGGAATGAAACTGTATTTTGAAAATAAAAATAGTCTTTCTCTTAAAGAGATTGAGAAGAAATATGATATTTCGGTTAAAGATTGTAAGAAGCAGGTTAGTAAATCCATAAACGGAAATATGATATGTATTACTATTAATGACTTAAATGCTACTGAACTGGATGATAATTTTGTGGTGCAGATAACGAATAAGCAAAACAGCAGTCAGAGTATGTCTGTTTCAACAAGCCCGTATATTTATATAAAGAAATCTATGGATTCAGGAGATGAGAAGCTCATAAATCTCAGCAAAGCGATGTATTGGTATAGTCAGAAGGCTATGGAGTATACAATGACGGAAAATAGATAAGTTTTATAATTATCTTTTCGAATTAATAAATTTAAGGAATACATCTTTAGCAATTGTATGGGAAATTGAATAATAACACTAGGAGATAGAGGACAGAGATGTCCTCTATCTTAATTTATATTGCATTGTTTAAAGAAAAATAGTAATATAGAACTATAAGAAAAGAACTATATAAAAATGGATGTTATTCCAAGCTAATCTTGATAATATAGGGAAGGAGTGTCTATATGAATAAAAAAATGGTTGGATTGCTTATGGCACTTCAAATCGTTTTCACAGTGCTACCATCAAATATGATATATGCATCAGATGCAATTCCAAAGCAACAAACTAGCACGGTAACAACAGGCGAAGTAAACAATGCAACATGGCTGAAAGGGACTACAGCTACAGCTTCATGGGAACAGGCTGATGGAGCAAATTACTATGAAGTGGAAGTTTTTGCTTATTATGATGATAAGCTGATAGGAAGTGTTACAACTGGAACTGATAGTAACACAATAGATCTTCAGCAGGAAATACATTCTATATGTGATTCAAAAAATATTGTTTCTGATTATGTTGTAATTGATTATACAGTTACACCTGTATACAGATCTGATAACGGAGTTGAAAATAAGGGGATTAGTTCTAGAGCCGTAAATACACTTTCATATTTTATGGGAGAAAAAATCCAATTAGAGACACCTGTTGGAATTGAGATAAGCGAAGACTATATTGGTACATGGGAAAAAGTGAAAAATGCAGATTATTATAAGGTTTATTTAGATTATTCAGATGGTTCAGATACATATTGGGACGCTGTAGAGAGTTTTGATACAAATTTTGATTTTAAGCAATATCTGAATGAAAAATGTAAAGAGCAAATGCATGGCGATATTGTGTATGTTAATTTCAAGGTATGTGCATGTGCAAATGATTCTTCTATATATAAGAGTGGAGCATATTCTGATAAGTTAGTATCATTTGAGTATCAAATAAATAGAAATAAGGATATAATTGCCACTCCGGAAGATATTTGTTTAGATTCGGATTATATTGCAAAATGGGAAAAGGCAGAAGGCGCAGATTATTATAGACTTTATATTGAATTTGGTGATGATATAGAAACATACTGGACTACAGTTGATTGCGAAAGCAATCAGTATGATTTTACGGAATTATTTAATAATTGGTTTGAAAAGTATGGTGTCTATAAAATGAGAGTTAGGGTGTGTGGTTGTGCAGATGACAACAATCAGGACTATATTACAGGTAATTATTCGGAATATTCTCCGTTGATACAATTAAAGCTTAATTCAAAAGAACTGCTGACAACACCTGATATAATATCGTTTGATAAAGATTTAAATGCAAGCTGGGAGCAGGTTGAAGGTGCTGAGAGTTATAAATTATATTTATCTATCAGAGATTCGGATACAGCTTATGCACATTGGGTGTACACAAGGGATAATAAATGTGATTTGGCTAATGAATTGCATCAATTTTTTATGGAACATGCTTTTGTTGATTCGACAGTAACCGTACAGTTTAGAGTTAGGGCCTGTACAGGAGATGTATCAGATAAAAAATCCAGTCTATTATCTTATGAATCTGATTTAATAAGCTATAAATATAATGATTTCATAGGTGTTGATGGGATATCAATTTCTCCTCAAAAACCTATAATTCACCAAGGTGGCGAATATAATCTTGGAAAAACCATAGACCCTGTTAATGCATACTACTCATTTATCAATTGGTCAAGTGACAACGGTCAGGTAGTTAAAATTGATAATATGGGTAAAATAACTGGAATTTCTGAAGGAACAGCCAATGTGTCTGCTAAAATTGGAAGTGCTATGGATACAGTTCCGGTAACTGTGTATACAATGAAATCAAATATTACTAATGCTGCGGATAAGAAACAGGTTGAGAATGCAGCGGGTAAAGCGATTGATGAAATAAATAATAATGATAATCCTGATTTGTCAAACACAAATATTACAACAGAGCAGCTTAATGAAGTCCGGACTGAAATTAATAATTGTATAATAAATGATGATGATTTTATTGCAAATAAGGATACATCAGAGATTTCACTTGATGGGTTTGATAAGAAGCAGAATGACATAAAAGAAAAAATTGAAGATAGTGAAACGGGGGCAAGTGTTTTAGGAGCCTATGAAATGTCTGTAGCTGTATACCATAAAGATGAAAACGGAGGAGAACATCATATTACAGATATTAACCAGACCGAAAAAGCGATAGGATTTGATTTTAGTATTCCAAGAGAAACATACAATAATCTTAAGGACTATAACGGAAAATATGAGCTGGTATATATCAATGATGGTAACATTGAAAAGATTGACGTAAAAGATAATGGAAACGGCAGTTTTACATGTAATACCAATAAATTTGAAGAGTATATGCTTGCATATGTAAGTGATGATGACCATATTAATGATATTCAGCTAAAGGGGCACTCAATAAGCTTATCGGGACAAATTGGCATAAATTACTATTTTGATATACCGGATTACTATTTTAGTACTGATGGGGCATATATACATTTTATGCTTCCGGAAAATAAGGAAATAAATGTCAGCCTGAAAGATGCTGTTAAGTCAGACAAGATTGAGAATATGTATGTACTCACATGTGAAGTTCCGGCAGCAGAAATGACATCAATAATTACAGCACAGATTATTGTTCCAAATTTAAATGGAGTGAAGACGAGCCGTATTTATACATATTCAGTAGCAGATTATGCAAATTATATATTGAATCATAAGTCGGAATATAATGAGCAATTGATATCACTTGTAAAGGCGATGCTCAATTATGGAGCATACGCGCAACGTTATTTTGGCATAAATACAGATAATCTGGCAAATAAAAAGATATATACAGATTCAAATAATCCGGTTTTAACTAAAACTTTATATGATAATGTTGGTAATCATGTAGAAGATGAAAATCTGTGTTTTTACGGAGCATCACTTGTGTGCGAGGGGCAGACTGGGCTAAAACTGTATTTTGACATTAAGAAGGATGTTGATGTGTCACAAATAATGAATAGATATGAAGTAGCAGCTTTTTCGAACAATCGTTGTCGAGAGTCGTTTTGCACAGTAAACAATGGTAAGTTAATAGTCACTGTAAATGATATAGCTGCTTCTGAATTAGATGATGTATTTAAAATTACATTGAAAGATAAAAGGTCAAATAATACTCAGACTGTTTCAATAGAATATTCACCACTGGATTATATTATTGCCGCACAGGATAGCTCAGATTTAAGATTGGTTTATTTGACGAGAGCAATGTACATGTATAACCAGGCTGCGAAGGAGTATTTAAATTAGAAGATTTCTGGCTATATAATCGATAATATGGCAAGTCACTGTATTTTATCAATCTATAAAATCGTCTATGCTATTAAAACATCGTGTATAGAATTTGAATGGGAGGACTAAGAATATGAAAAGAAAATTTAAAGTTTTATCTGTTGTATTGGTAATGGCATTATTTATTACGTCTAATGCATCAATATCTGTGGTGGGAGCATCAGAAATAGAAAATAAAGAAAGTATCAATAATGGTGTGAAAATAGAATCATTTTATCCGTCATATACAAATAGTGCTGCAATAACAAACAATGGGGATTTATATTGCTGGGGCTTAAATACTGACGGAGAGGTGGGAAATGGTACCCGCGACACACAACAACTCCCTGTTAAAATATTAGACAATGTAAAAAAATTTCTATGGAATGACGATACAGCTGCCGCAATAAAAGAAAATGGAGATTTATATTGCTGGGGAGATAATTATTATGGTGAAGTGGGAAAGGGTAATTATTATGATCAGTTAACTCCGATTAAAATATTAAATAATGTTAAAGAAGTTTTTGAATCTGCTGCAATAACAATAAATGGTGAGTTATATTGTTGGGGAAACAATACTTTTGGACAAGTAGGAAATGGACCCAATTATTCACATCAGCCAACACCAGTAAAAATCTTAGATAATGTAAGAAATTTTTCTACAAATGGGGAAACATCCTTTGCAATAACAATAAATGGAGAATTATATGGTTGGGGTAGAAATAATTGTGGTGAAGTAGGAAATGGTAACACCAGCGATCAGTCAACACCAGTAAAAATCTTAGATAATGTAAAAAAGATTTGTATAGATAATGAAACAACTAGAGCAGTAATGACAAATGGAGAATTATATTGTTGGGGATATAATAATTATGGACAAGTGGGAAATGGCAATGATAACTATATGCAACTAACACCAGTAAAAATCTTAGATAATGTAAAAGAGATTTATGTATTTAATCGTACAACTGGAGCAATAACAACTAATGGAAATTTATATTGCTGGGGAGATAATAGTTATGGACAGGTAGGAAATGGTAATGATAACTATGAGCAACTAATACCAGTAAAAATTTTAGATAATGTAAAAGAGTTTTCTATAGATGGTGAAACAGCTTCTGCAATAACGATAAATGAAAATTTATATTGTTGGGGAAAAAACTATTATGGACGAGTAGGAAATGGAACTTATAATGATCAGTTAACACCATATAAAGTTATATTTCCTAAAGATACAAGTATTGATTCTTCTGTAACTCTTAAAGCAACAGCAAAAGCAGTAAACACTTTTTTAGATAAGACATTAAAGGATCAAGAATGGGCTGATGGTAAAATTGACAGTATTTCTATGGATTTTACCATGAAAGATAAAAAGTATACTTTTACACCGTTAAATATGGATTTTGCGGCAGGAATGCCTCTGTCGAATTTGAATTATCAGGCAGTTATTGACACAGACAGTAAGACTGTAAAGGTGTTACTTGGTGCTTCAAAAGATGGAAAGTCGGAAATAAAACAGACAACCAATGTTAATAGTACATCATGGGGACAGCAGTATCAGTCTGTCAAAAAGATGTACAAAGACCTGACCGGTTTTGATGCCAAAACTTCAAGGACAACGTGGAACCGGTTTGAAAAAATGAAATCAGAGCTAAATCATTTAAAGTGTGATATGTTTGTCAATGCAGATATGAAAATCACCGGCTTTATGGAGTTTTCATATAGTGATGATAGCCGGTTATCATTCAAGGAAGGTGGAATAATTGAGAAAGTATCTGTTGATACAAAATTCTCTTCTCCTGTAGTGGCTCCATGGGTATATATATCATTAGGCTTGGGGGTATCTGAAGAAGGCACACTCAAAGTTCAGGTAAATGATAATGTTCCTGAAATTATTGCATCACTGGAGCTTGCAGCCAAGGCATCAGCCAAGGTAACAGGACAAATTCCGGTTATTGCAAAAGTTGAAGGCATGATAGATGCAGAGCTTTCAGCAACAGTAGCCAATACTGATCCTAAATTTACAGTTGATATGACAGGCGATATTTCACTTAAGGCAACAGCACTTGCCGGAATTATAGAGGTTTACAATAATACCTGGAATTATCTCGATTGTCAGATATATCCGGAATTTAAAAATAATAATGATACAGAAATCGCATCATATAATTCAACAGATGAAATGCTGTGTACGGCATCCGGCACAGAACGAATAGTAGGAGCGCAGAGTACTAAGCTGTCCGGTACTGATTTTAGCGAACAAAATGTTTACAGTCAGAATGAGGCCCGGCTGATATCTTTGAGTAACAATAGAAAATTACTATTATGGCTTGATGACAGTAGGCAGAAAAGTAACAATAACCGCACCACATTAATGTACTCTGTTTATGATGGCAGTAACTGGTCAAAGCCGGAAGAAGTATGTAATGATGGCTGCTTTGATGGAGAATTCTCTTATTATGTAGAAAACGATAACACTGTATATGTTGTTTTCCAAAAAGGAAATATGATTTTTGGAGATGACACAGAATATTCGGATGTTGTACGAAATATAGATCCGTATGTGACCAAATTTGATGGCAGTACCTTTTCTACTCCGGAAAAGGTAAGAGATGACAATAATTCATATGAAGATAATTTTACAATTACAAAGAATGATAGTCAGCTAAAAGTAACTTATGTGGAATATCCATCTGATTATCTCGCGGGCAATTCAGATACTTTAAATCTTATGAATACCGTAAATAATGGCTCTGAATGGGCTGATAATATGATTTGTGAAGAAAACAGTTTTATCTCTGATTATGAATATATAGGCAGCCGGCTTTATCTGGAATTATATAACACAGACAAGGGGTGCTATGAACTGTATAAATCAGATAATGGCAACAATGAATTATTAAAATCTCTTTCAAAGGAGGTTAAATTAGTATCTGTCGGAGATAAAATATATTATGTTGAAAATGATATTTTAAATACTTTAAAAGCAGATAAAATATCTGAATGTCAATTACCATATGGTACGGATTATAAGATTATCACAAATGGCAACAGCACAAAGCTTGTTTACGAGATAATAAATGAGGATCACAGTTCAGCACTATACAGCGGAGATATTTCGGATGGAACAGTGGGAGATACCTTAATCTACAGGTCTGAAAGTGACTATATAAAGAGTTACAACGGATGTATTGATGAAAATGGCAATTTAGATATTGCAACAACCTTGTGTACTTTGAATTCAGACCTTTCTGAAAGCAACTATTTATTAAATGTTATAGGACGCGAAAAAAATTATTCGCTTGCATCAACATACTTATATTATGATGAGAATAATGTAGTGGCTGATAAGGATTTGGACTTATATTATGATGTAACTAATAACGGAAATGAAAATATTTCATCATATAACGTTGTACTTTATGATGAAAGCGGAAATACTTTGGCGGATTCTAAAGTAACAACAGGTATTAAAGTGGGTGAAACCCGTGAAGAAAAATTAGTATATCACATTCCAAAAGATTTTGGTGAGCAAAGCGTCTATATTCAGATACAGTCTGTTGATGGAAAAAAGATATATTCAAAGGCTGAAACGGTTATAAAACACAATGATATAGAAATATGCAATGTGCAGGTAACGCATATGTGTAATGATGATTACAATATTGAGTGCACATTGAAAAATAATGGCTATCAAAATGTTGATAATATAGCTATTTCTTTTAATAGCAATGGAAATGATATAATAAAAGAAGCTGAGATAGAGCATTTAAACAGTGGGGAAACTTGTACAGTCAGTGTTGAGTTGACAGCAGATGAATATGCTTGTATATCAGATAAAACCTTGTATTGTGAAGTGACGGGTTCACTTTCAGAAAGCGATTACGGTAACAATTCAAAAACAATTGATTTGAATAAAACTACTGCAGACGGAATACATAACTGGGTAAAAGATGAAAAATCCGGAAAATATATTTGCAGCATTTGTGGCAAAAAGATAGAAGATGATTATTCTGGTGAACTGAAAGGCCTTTCGCTAAGCCTGAGTGATGATATCGGACTGAACTTTGTTATGCTACTGTCAGATTCGTTACTGATAGATAAAGATAATATATATGTCGAATTTACCACGGATGGCAGCAAAAAATCCACACGTGTATATCTTAAGGATGCAGACAAGGTAAATTACAACGGAACCGACTGTTATTCATTTAAATGCAGGGTTAATGCCGCAGAAATGACCAAAAAGGTAAACGCGGTGCTTCATTGCAATGACTGGACAGGACAGACTTATTCATATTCGGTTTATGACTATGCAAGTAAAATACTAGCTGAGCCAGAAAGCAGCGAATACAAGTCATCAGCACCACTTATAAAAGCAATGCTGAACTATGGCGGATATGCTCAGACTTACTTTAATGAAAAAACAGATGCTCTTGCCAATAAGGGATTATATAATAAGACCAATGATCCTGTATTAACAACTAATACAACAGTTTCAAAAGACTATAATTATGCTGTATTCAACAACAGTATTGGCGTTTCATTCATAGGCGGTAGTCTTGTCTTGAATTCCGGTACAGATTTGAAGCTGTATTATAGCATGGATGACCAAAATATGGCTCATAACATAAATGTAAGTGTAAATGGACAAAATGTTGCACCAGAGTATGATGGAAATATCATGTGTGTAAGAGTCCCCGATATTAGCATTTCATCGCTTGGTGATACATATAACGTTAAAATCAGCGTGAATGGAAAAGAGCTAAATCAGAAGTATAGTGCAATGACATATATGTATAAGGCACTAAATTCACAAAACTCTAATACGAAGCTGAATAATGTAGTAAAGGCGTTATATCTTTATAATGAAGCAGCAAAGCAGTATTCGATGGAAATTGAATAATCGCGCTAGGAGATAGGGGACAGAGATGTCCTCTATCTTATTATAAATTCGCTATACCGAGGATGGTGGTTTTTTTAGATTATTTTTCTGATTTTCCTTTTATCTTGAAGAAAATGGTGGTATGCTAGTGAAATACTTGAAAAGATAGTCAAATTAATTGAGCTTAGGAAAGAACCGGGACTGCTTTCTGCTATATGGATATTACATAATCTGGTATATACGAAGAATACGGTTATAGATACTATTGGAATTGAAAGAATAGATAGATTACTGTTTTTTTTGGCAGAATTAATTAACTACGATAATGCTGCTATGAAAGATATTAAGCATTGTATTGAGCTTCGACAGGCTTGTGCGGCTCTGGCTTTTAGACTATTTGATTGGAAGACAGTAAATTGCGGTAAGGGTGTGGAAAAATGGCGCGAGATTTGTAAATCATCTGATGAGGCAAACGAGGTACGTAATCAGTGGATATGGTAAATTTTGCAGGAACTTACTAGTATTTTGGGTTTTTAGCTATACTATTACCCATGGACATTTATCAGGTCTGGGTATCTTACAATCCTGCATGGACCTAGAGGAATATTATATTTACTAAATACATTGGGAAGATAGTGCAAGAAATGCATATAGGGAAAAGAGGTAAAATATAAATTGTTTTTTTGATACAAATCCGTTATACTATAGAAAAGTGTAGCGGATTTTTGTTGAGGTGGAGATGTGAAAAAAAGTAAAACGAATATTTTGAATAATTTTTTCTCCAAAAACACCTTTTATCATTGTTATAGCGAAGGACAGGACAAGACATATATACAGGTTATTAATAGATATATTGATCAGCCGGTAGGAAAGAATAATAAGCAGCTTGTGAGTGAAATGTACCATGTTCTTAAGCAAGACTATAGAAATGAGTATTTTTATAAGAATACATTGTTAAATAAGCTGCTTTTGGGCGTGCATAGCGTAAATACAACAACGGCTCTGACAGAGATACCGATTGCGAATTCTAAGGCGGATTTTGTACTTATTAATGGAAAGGCTGTTGTTTACGAAATAAAGACAGAGTTAGATAATCTGGAGCGGTTAGAGAATCAGATTAATGATTATTATAAGGCATTTGATCATGTTGCTGTAGTTACATATAATGATAATGTAGAGGCTGTGCGAACAAGGATTCAGAATATCGGTAAACCGGTAGGTATATATGCTTTGCAAAAGTCAGGAGTGCTTAAGACTATACAACGGCCAGAGAGATATTGTGAAGCATTAGATACTGGTGTTTTATTTAGATTACTAAGAAAATCAGAGTATGAGAATGTCATTATGGACAAATATGGGGCGTTGCCGGAGACTTCTGATTTTAGATATTATAATGAATGCAGGAAGTTATTTGTACAGCTTCCTATAGATGAATCCTATAGTGAGGTTTTGAAGATATTAAAGAGAAGAAGTAATATAATCAAGGATGAGTATGATAATATTCCTTATGAATTGAAATTTTTGGCTTATTTTATGGGCTTAAAGGAAGAGGATTACGAGAAGATTGATGTTTTTTTAAATGAGGCATATGGAGGGGTGTAGAATGTATTTTCCTTATTTACGTGGACGGCAGTTTGAATTGATTGCCTTGAGGGAATTAATTGAAAATGATTGTATTAATAGTTCAATCATTCCTATTATTGAGCCGGTAAAGCCGACGGCTACTTTACTTAAGACGATAGAGGCTTTTGTGAGCAGAGACAGGGAAATAGCTGTAGTTATGAATCCGGAGGTTGGGGATTTTGTTGATAAACTATCGGGGCTGAGAACAGAAAATTCTAAACTGGCAAATAGTTTATTAGATTTACTTGAAAACTGCAATAAAGTGATTAAAGCTTATATCATGAATAAAGAAAGTGCTGTGTTTTTGGCGGACAATAATGATAAAGAGAATAAACTGATAATAAATCGTGACAGGGATAGCCTAAATGATTTTTTGGATGTTTATGATGGTGTGTTGCCTAGATTTACTTTGATTCCGGATGATAGGGCATTTAAAAGAATGGTTCCGGATTCAAAAGTATTATTAGAGGATTGTTTTAACAAAAAGGTTCGCAACGTTGATTATCTGGATAATGAGGATGAATTCTTTACAGACAATAATATTTACTTTGAAGAAGATGATCTGGTTGGGTTTTCTGATTATTCAGTTGTGGGGGAAGAATTTAATGAGTCAGGATTTGCCCCGGTTGCTGTGGCAATACACATAATATATTTTGATGAGAATAAAGCATTACGAATCCATCATTTTGTCTCTGATTCAAATACCGGAATCGAGGATCCGGCAGGTAAATTCGGTGAAGCTCTTGAGAAGCTGGTGGAGTGGTGCAATAGGCATAATGTTCAAAGTACGTTGGGAATGAAGGGCTTTTATGATTGCTATAATAGTGGCAAATATCCTGGATTGGGAACTGTAAAGAAGTATTCTATAATGCATCATTTGGAGTTGGTTAGTGATTATTTAGGGGGAAAATAATAAATATGCAAATTGGTTCAGAGTGTTTTAAAGATGAACAGCTCTGCTATATGATTGAGAGCGCACAGAAACTGGGGAGATGTGATATAACAGGTAGGGACAACTGTTTTGTGTATGATACAGACAAGGATTTCTATTTAAAGGAATACATTGAAGAGCTTATCGATGTATTCACTGTTGCCAAATATATGGGAGTTGATGAAGCTGATGACAGAGTTGCATACATTAGTACTTTTTTATGTAGCTGGAATGTATTTTCTGTTGATGCTGATAGGATACGGGAGATTATTCGTGCAATCTGTCAGCAAAGATATAATGATGAGCCTGAATTATTTGATGAGAAAGTGACTATTAGAGAGCTCTTTTCTTCCGATGAAATGGAACAGAAATGTATATTAAAGACATATAGCTGGTCTGATTTTTGTTATAACATTAAGCATGTCAACAGATTCCATTCTCAGCAATTCAACCTTAAGCAGCTTAAGATATTGCTTGAAAACATGGTTTTTGATTTTCAGGCAGGAGCGTTGAATTTATACCGCTCCAGAATATGTGACGAAAAAAGCTATGATGAAGGCTATCCTCAAAGAAAAATGGGAGCACCGCCGATTGCTTTTACAACGTCAGGAAGGACAAACTCAGAAGGAATTCAATGTTTGTATTTGGCTAGTGATACGGATACGTCATTTCACGAAGTCAGAGCTCGGGATAATGACCGTGTTTCTCTTGGAACGTTCAATCTGGTTAAAGATATTAGAATCGTTGATCTGACTATGTTTGATAAAATTGGACCATTTTCAGTTCCTGATTTTGACATGACATGGTTTGCCATCAATATAGATATTATCAGAAAAATCGGAAACGAGGTTGCTATGCCGATGAGGCGATTTGATAGTGTACTCGACTACATCCCTACACAGTACATTTGCGATTTTGTTAAGCATCTGGGATATGATGGCATTAGATATAAAAGTACCTTGTCAGAGGGCGGAGTTAATTATGCTATCTTTGATGAAAAGAAGTTTGAATGTGTTGATGTGAAAGTGGTACATATTGAAAATATGCAGTATGAATGGCATTATCTTTTAAAATAAAAACCAATAAGGTATTGCAAAGATTAGAAGTAAAAGGGAATGAGACAAAAAGAATTTACACAGAAAACAGCATTATCAAAGGATGAGTTGAATCGTATATATAAATATAGAAACAATAAGATTATACAATGGGTTTTCCTATTAGCGGTAGTCTTATTGCTGTTAGTAATAATGATATCTTATTTGACAAAAGAGTTTATGAATAGTATTTCAGTAGATATAATATGGGATATATTATTTGTAGTATTATTTATATATATAGCTATACTTTGTATGAAAAATATCAGAAAATTGAGAAATATTAAAATTGATTCGCTTAGTGTACGAAGAGCTGTAATTACAGAAAAGCAGTCTGTGAAAAGCAAGGATTTAATCAATAGGTCAAGAAATAGATTTGTGGCTGCAAAAATTGATGATAATGTTACCTTATATGCTATGTGTTCTCAAAAAGAGTATGAAAGAACGATGGTTAACAAGTCTATTGGATTATTTTTTACTCTTGGAGATGATACTATAAGGGTTATTGTTCTGTAATGTAATTAATCTTAACTTTGAACTATAACTAAGAAAAGCAAGCAATATTCATGTACGGTGAAAGAACTCTCTTGAAGTGAATTTTTATGCAATTTTACCACTTCACCGCATTAAAATTTAATATTTTTTTTATAAAATGTGCAAAATATGACAAAAAGTACTGGACAAAATGTCCTATATAAGGTAAAATGCATATATGCAATCAAGCAGCACATTTGAAGGTTGTGCAGATAGTATTGGGCATATTTTACGAATTGGGGGGATTTTTCATGAGAATATATCAGGCTAAGGATTATGCAGATATGAGCAGAAAGGCTGCAAATATCGTATCGGCACAGGTGATTATGAAGCCTAATTGTGTATTGGGACTGGCTACAGGCTCTACACCTATCGGCTTGTATAAGCAGCTCGTTGAGTGGTTCAAGAAGGGGGATTTGGACTTCTCAGAGGTTATGACGGTGAACCTTGATGAGTACAAGGGACTAAGCCGTGAGAATGACCAGAGCTACTATTATTTTATGCATCAGAATTTGTTTGATCATGTGAATATTCCGATTGAGAATACTCACCTGCCAAACGGCATGGAGCCGGATTCACAGAAGGAGTGCAAGCGCTATACAGAGCTGATTCAGTCTCTTGGCGGTGTTGATTTACAGCTTCTTGGTATCGGACACAATGGTCATATCGGTTTTAATGAGCCGGGCGAGTCTTTTGACAAGCAGGTACACTGTGTGAATCTTACAGAGTCTACTATTGAGGCTAATAAGCGCTTTTTTGCATCGGCTGATGATGTTCCGAAGCAGGCTTATACAATGGGCATCAAGACCATCATGCAGGCTAAGAAGATTCTTATTGTTGCAAGTGGTGAGGATAAGGCAGAGATTGTTCACAAGGCTTTCTTTGGACCGATTACACCACAGGTGCCGGCTTCTGTATTGCAGCTGCACAATGATGTTACGCTTGTAGCGGATGAGGCTGCATTGAGTTGTTTGTAGATGTTTTTTAGTTGAGAAGGTGCATGTATATGATAATAAAAAATGCAAGGGTATTTACAGAGGATGGCAGCTTTATGCAAGGTGATGTTGTCGTTAAGGATGGCCGTTTTGACAGTGTTTTGGAGAGAACAGCTGACACGGATGCGGCTGCTGACAGCACACAGCAGGAGAGTATAGATGCATCAGGTCTTATCATGATACCGGGTCTTGTGGATATTCATTTTCATGGATGCAAGGGAGCTGATATGTGTGACGGCACCAAAGAGGCACTTGATGTGATTACAGCATACGAGGCTTCTATCGGAGTGACGAGCGTGTGTCCGGCTACTATGACCATTCAAAAGGATGAGCTTTTGAGTGTCATGAAAAATGCCGGTGATTATAATTATCATGGTGGTGCACATCTTGTAGGTATCAATATGGAGGGACCTTTTATCAGTCCTTCTAAAAAGGGCGCACAGGCGGCAGAGAATATCATGCGATGTGATTATGATTATTTTTGTGAGCTTCAGGATGCGGCCCATGGCTTGATAAAGCTTGTAGATATCGCTCCGGAGGAGCCGGGCGCGATTGATTTTATAGACAGGGTAAGAGGAAGTGTTGTGGTTTCAATAGCACACACAGCGGCTGATTATGACACCGCAGTAGAGGCTATTGAACATGGTGCAAGCCATGCTACACATTTGTATAATGCGATGCCACCGCTTCATCACAGGAATCCCGGAGTTATCGGGGCTGTGAGAGATTCAAAAAAGTGTCATGCAGAGCTCATTTGTGACGGTGTGCATATTCACCCGTCGGTTATCAGG
>ENA-OPAL01000588-OPAL01000588.1-human-gut-metagenome-genome-assembly--contig:-NODE-588-length-27315-cov-3.239839_pt1 | contig 27315 bp, 25 predicted proteins | sample MGYA00241057_ERZ501430 | MGnify/ENA primary metagenome ERZ501430 (study PRJEB25962, sample SAMEA2042506) | human gut metagenome | biome: human gut; feature: human-associated habitat; material: faeces...
ATAGAATAAGAAACAGGAGAAGAACTAGGCTATATTAAAAAAAAGCCCACACTCGTTAGAGTGTGTTAGTTCAATATTTATGAACAGATATATCTTTCAACTAAAGCATAAGGAGAAAAGCAAAATGGGAATTAGACTTAATGGAATAAGCACACCTTTTGGTGGAGTACAATGGGAATATACAGATGAAGGACAACAATATGATTTTGAAAAAAGTATTCTACCTTCCTGTAAGCTAAGTATTTTCATTAGCTCGATGTGTGGAGATAATGGAAAATACGACAAAGTACGAAACACTCTTAAAAAGAAGATTGAAGAAACTCAATTAGCAGAAGTATATTTATTTGAAGATGAACCCGCTTCAACATTACCAGCGGAAAAACACTATACTGGGCATTTAGAAGATAGTGATGTAGTTATCTTTTTAATAGATAATGCAGATGGTGTTTCACAAGGTGTTCAAAAAGAAATTAATGCTGCAAGAAAAAATAACATAAAATCTTTATTCTATTTTTGTGATGAAACATCAAAAGAAAAAACATCTTTAGAAAAGAGTTTGCTTGGTGCTACTTTTGCCAAAAGTAAAACAGTACATAAATTCGATGATTTAAGTATTAATAGCGCACAAGCATTAATTACCGATATCATGACAGTTTATCACGATTATTGTAAAGGACGATTATCATTCAAATCAAAAGATGAGGATCAGACATTACCTATTAAAGATTTAAAAAGTATTAATAATCTCTATACCCCAAAAATCCCAAAATCAATAATTGATAATATAGATAGATGCATTAACTATATATTAAAAACAACAGTGAATCTTAGGCCAATAAAAATACCAGACGAAAAGCCTAGTACTAGTAAAATTGATGAATGGGCAGAACATTTTTTAACTATTTTATTTGACTCAAAATCAATCAAAGATTTTAATACAAGTATGTTCTTAGAGGATTTAAAAGAGATACAAGATGAGACGTATTTTAACGTTGTTAATCTTCGTTGGATGGCAATACAATCATATTTTTTAAATGATATACCAAAATGTATCGATTATTTAAAAAAAGCTTGCAATCTAGCTAAACAAAACTCACAACCTACATGGATAATTCAAGATATTCTTATAGACTTAAGAAATCAACAACTCACTTTAGATACTATAAATAATCAATATACAAAATCGCTAGTTCAAGAAGAATTAAACGAAATTGATGAAAAGCTCTATTATCCTGTATTAGATAGAATCAATGAATCTTTAGAAGAAAAATACATCAAAGGTTTATATAAACAGAAAATAGAATCTCCGTATACAACTATTCTTTCTAACGGATACTTTTATTATCGTGACTATGCTTCCTTATTAGCCAGTTCATTTATAGTATCCTTTTACAATGGCTCTTTAACTCATATCTTATTATTCTACGAAAAAATCAAAAGCTTTTCTTTTTATCTATCGTGCAGGCAAAATAATTGGATACTAAGAAAGAACTTATTAAAACTTTCAATTTTTACTGGAAAAGAGAACGAAGTTAAAAAAGTCATAAATTCTTATCCAGAAGTTTTAACAAATATGGATCATAAGGATGCATTAGAAATCATGGAATTTTGTGAAAACCAGCCAATTAACTATAAACGTACAATCACTAAATTATTAGCGTTCGGTGTAGTTGCAGATTATTTAAGCGATAATGATTATAAAAAGTATGAAGATCAAATTATCGCTTTAATAAATGAATGGTTAAATGAAGAAAACATTGTAATTGCGGTTGGTAATTCCGTCTTTTACTGTCTTTCCAGAGCTTCGCATCGATTAAATCAGAATAAGTTAGCTGATATTTGTTGTACATTTATAGATAAGCACTATAAACGTTGGTATAGAAACATTTTCCGTTTAATTGCAAATAACATTAACATAAATAAGATGAGCATAGATCATGCACAATCCCTCATTCAAAACATAATTAGCGTTGTAAAAGACCCACAAAACTCAAGTGAAATAATGATAAGGCCTTTATTCTTATGTGTTCTTCGAAACCAGAATCGTGATTTAACTGAAGAATTGAATCAATATGTGAAAAAATACCTTCCAGAATTTTACAATGGAATATATAAATTAGAAACAACAACCGAAAAGCAGGAAGATTATCCCGATATAATTCAAGAATATATTAAACAAATTGAAAACAATAATGTGTTACAAGGCCAAAACGGAACTTATTTTGAACGCGCATCTAGAGATATAGCAACAATAAAAGCACTACTATCAAATGAAGATTTCGTCTGTCCATCCAATATAATAGATTCATTAATTTCAACGGTATCAGACACATTATTGAAGTCTAAAGAAGGTTTAACAATAAAGCTAGATGCAGTAAATTTATTAATTTTTTTGGTATTTAAATATCCAAAAAACTTTGAAAATAACGAGCATGTATTCCAAGATATTATTAATGGCAAAAACAACATTTTAGATATTGAAAATACTATGTTCTTATCAAACATAGATACAATCTCATTGAAAGTTGCTCTTTCACTACTTCAAATCTCAATGAATGACAATTGTTGTACCGATATTATGGAAGAGTTGTCTTATATTCAAGATGATATAGCTACAACAAATTCAGTAGCATCAACCATTAAGGAATACTTGGAAATTGATAATGCAATCAAATTTCCAGAAAATGTAGAAATTGTTATTATTCAAAATGTACTGCAGTGGTTACAACTTAATAACGTTGATATTAAATGGAACGCTACTCACATTCTTTTTATGCTTACCAGAAGCGCAGAAAACGAAAGTTTCATTAACAACAAAATAATCAATTTAATTGATGATGAAGGAATCTATGTTAAAATTGCAATTTTGAGACAAATTTATCTCTATGATGGTATTTCAGAATCAACTCGCAACTATGTGATTTCTAAATGTGAAAACGATCCTTGTTATGTTGTAAGAAAAACGTGTGAAGAAATTAAACCCAAACAATTATTGGAACTTTACTAGATGACTATACAGTAGATCTAATTGAACCACTTAATCAAAAAATAGAAATTTGTGCTCAATGTGTTTGACAGTGATGTTGAACACATTTTTTGTATTATCCTAATTTCTTAAGGATGTTATCAGATTGTGTTTTAGTCATTTCTAGCTTTTCTGTGTAAGAAGCTGCCTTTTCTTTTTCTGCGTTGACCTTAGTTCCTGGTGCTTTATTGATGAAACCAGGATATTTTAACATGCCTAAAAAACGTTTGATTTCTTTTTCTAGTTTTCCTTTTTCTTCATCTAAGTCAATTAATGCATCCATCGCTAGGTCATGATTATTCATTTTTATATATTCTCTTAATCATAATACATAATAGGTTCCCTTTCTTTTAGTAAGTAATTCCCCAGACAATTCATTTTCGATTATATTATGTGAGTACCCAGCTAACGACCTCCATGCACTAAATAGGCATCATTATTGTCAATATAGTTAGTAGTATATCCTTGTACAAAAGATGGTGCTCATTATGTCCTTAACTTTGCAGAATTTGTATAACTAAAAAAAGCATTAGTAACTCAATTCACCAATGCTTCAGTCGAAATATTTTGCGGTGGTCATCTTCGAACAACCCCCTGAAAGAGCCTAATACGTTGAGCTCTCTTTTGGCTTTTCTACTGTTTCTACAGTTCCGGCAGAATGGCAAAGCTGGTGTCGAGGGATGCAACACCTGCCATGATTACTGCACTACCGATCGCCATCTAGTCCACCATACCACCGAGTATCAGTGTCACGATCAAAGCTAGTTTCCAGTCTGGAACATCGTCTTTACAGCATGGATGCCGGCACCTTCCACCATTCTGCACTTATCAGATACTTCATTGTGTTTTTCTCCAGATTAAAACGGCATAAAAAAAACATCCTGATCATTGCCAAGATGCTTCTTCATTCATTGATGTTTACTTGATTAAGTAGGCGCTCAACTTTCCGCTTCCCTTTTGCTCAAGTTTATCAGCCTCGCAAAGCTCTTTAAGCAATCGGAATGCCTTTGTTGTTCCTGCACCAATCAAATCTTCGACTTCTTTTCTTGTTATGCTACCATTTTCTCGCGCATACTGAATGATGAGATTCTTCTGCTCATCTAGTGAAATATCGTTATTCGCACAGTCTATTTTTTGTACCTCAGCTTCTTGCTCTTCATTTCGATTTGGAAGTGTCACCCGAAAAACGCCCTTTGCTGTTTCAAACTCTGGTTGGAATGGACATGCTTTATACGCACGCTCAATTTTTCCAATTCCTGTACCATAACTCTCAATCAATCTCATGCGATAGAAAATAGCTGCAAGGTTCGGATTTCTCGATTGTGAAACACCAAGAAAAATGGATTTCAGCTCCAAGCCTGACACAAGACCTCCAAGAGAAACAAATTCGATTCTGTCCTCATAGACATTGACCAAATTGCTTCCGCTAAAAGAGTAATCACGATGAACGATACTGTTCAGTAAAGCCTCTCTTACTGCTTCCTCCGGGTAATCCCTTCTATCAGTTCGATCAAGCCCGGAAAATGTTGCTTTCGTTTTATTAACTAAATCAATAAACTGGTAAACATCTTCAAGCTGCTTTAATATAGAGCCCTTAAATCCCTTTCTGTCTCGGAACAATTCCTTATCTGTTCCTTGAAATAGCGCAACTTTCGTTGTTGTTTCACACTGGTCTGATAAAAGCAATGCAAGATTTGTATATAAGCCATCTTCACCAATAAGCTTGAGAGTTCGCATTTGCGATGGTCCGATTTCGATAGCCCTTCTCTGCATCTCTGTTTTAAGAGTATGAAACGTCAATTCCTGATTCATACTTCGGCACAGCTCAAAAGATCTGCCACTGTTTTGAAGAATCATCTTCCGGATTCCCTCTTCAGTCATTGGCTGTGTAGAACTTCCTTTTCTTACATACACTCCACCAGGCTTCAGGCCTTTTTCACGAAGATAATACGGCCGATTGGTTCCCGTTGTTACATCTATTTCGATTACTTGCTTTTCTTCTATATCAACCGAATTGACTCTAACAAATGGCATTATATCTGGTGCCAGCGAATCCTTCAAAGAATTTACGATTTGTAGCATCACACCATCCGGATCGCCAACACCCATAATCGCTCCATCTTTTCGTACTCCAACATAAACTGTGCCGCCCTCTGCATTCGCAAATCCCATAACCTCTTTTCGGATGTCAGAGACATACTCTTGCTTAAATTCGATATTTTGGTACTCAAATTCTAACATCGTCTGAGCCTTCCTTTCTCGTTTCTTTCTTCTTTCTTTCTTGTTGTGAGAAAGAAAGAAAGGAAAGTCAAGAGATGTAGACACAAATGTGTTGTCGATAAAAAAAACGCCCAGAAATCTGAGCGTAATTTATACTATCCTAATTTCTTAAGGATGTTATCTAATTGTGTTTTCGTCATTTCTAGCTTTTCTGTGTAAGATGCTAGTTTTTCTTTTTCTGCATTGACTTTTGCTTCTGGTGCTTTATTGACAAAGCCAGGATTTTTCAACATGCCTGAACAACGTTTGATTTCGTTTTCTAGGCGTGCGATTTCTTTTTCTAGTTTTCCTTTTTCTTCTTCTAAGTCAATCAATGCATCCATCGCAACTGTTAATACAGCTTTTTCGATTGTACGAGAAAGTACGTCTTCTGTATTTAAGTCTTTTTTGACAGTCGCATGTGCCATACGTGCTAGAATGGCAGTTGATTCTGAATTTAATGTTACATAACCATTGTCGTTGTGTAATGAAATCGTTAAGTCTTCACTTGGTTTCATTGCGTATTCAACTTTGATTTCACGAACCGTTTGAATTGCACTGATTACTAATGCCATTTCGTCTTTTTCTGCGTCTGCATATTCGAATTCAACTTTTTCTGGCCAAGTTTCAACGTTTAAGCTTTCTTTATCATGAGGTAAGTTCAAATAGATTTCTTCTGTCACAAATGGCATGAATGGAGATAATACTTTTAAAATTCCCATCATGACTGTATATAGAACAGCTTTTGTATTAGCAACTAGACTTTCGTCTTCTGAATATAGAGTAGCTTTAGAAAGTTCAATGTACCAGCTGCAGAAATCATCCCATACAAAGCTATATAGTTCGTTTCCTACAATAGCCAATTCATATTTGTCCATGTTTGTAGATACATGGTCTAATACTTCGTTAAAACGAGCTAAGATCCATTTGTCTACACTGTTGGCTTTTGTCATGTCTAGTTCTGGTTTTGTATCCCCAATTTGCATTTGAACATAACGAGCTGCATTCCAAATCTTGTTGATAAAGTTCCAGCTTGCGTCCATCTTAGTTTCATCAAAACGTAAGTCTTGTCCTGGCGTTGAGTTTGTTGTTAAGAAGAAACGTAAGGCATCTGCACCTTTTTCTTGAATCACATCCATTGGGTCAATACCATTGCCTAATGATTTAGACATTTTACGTCCTTGTGTATCACGAACAAGACCATGGATCAATACGTCTTTAAATGGACGGTTCTTCATGCAGTAGCGTGTTTGGAAAGCCATACGAGCTACCCAGAAGAAGATGATGTCATATCCTGTTACTAATACATCATTTGGGAAATAGCGTTCTAGATCGGCTGTTGTTTCTGGCCAGCCAAGTGTTGAGAATGGCCATAATGCACTTGAGAACCAAGTATCCAATACATCTTCATCTTGAGTCCAATTTTCAATGTCTTTTGGATCTTCCATTCCCACATAGATTTCACCCGTTTCTTTATTTGTCCAAGCAGGAATTCGATGTCCCCACCACAATTGACGTGAAATACACCAATCTTCAATGTTTTCTAGCCATTGGTCAAATGTTTTATTGAAACGAGAAGGTACAAAGTTAATTCTTTGATCTTCAATTTCTTGATTCTTTAATACTTCTTCGGCAAGTGGTTTCATCTTCACAAACCATTGTTTACTTAAGTAAGGTTCTACAATTACACCTGTTCTTTCAGAGTGTCCAACTTGGTGTAAATGTTCTTCAATATGATCAACTACACCTGCTTCTTTAAAGTCATTGACTAAAGCTTCACGACATTCAAAACGATCCATACCAGCATACTTACCACACATGTCATTCATAGTTCCATCTGGATTCATACAGATAGGCATTGGTAAGTTGTATTTTTTAGCTAATGCGAAGTCATTAGGATCATGTGCTGGTGTACATTTCATAACGGCTGTACCAAAACTCATGTCAATATAATCATCGGCCATAATTGGAAGTTTGTCTCCATTGGCAGGGTTAATCGCATGCATTCCAACGATATCTTTATATCTTTCATCGTCTGGGTGAACAAAGATAGCTTGGTCGGCAAACATGGTTTCAGGACGTGTTGTCGCAATCACTAATTCTTTTCCTGTTTCAACGACTTTATATTTAAAGTAATACATGTGACCCATGATTTCTTTGTGTTCCACTTCAATATTACTTAATGCAGTTTTAGCTTCAGGATCCCAGTTGATAATTCTTTCACCTTGATAGATTAGTCCATCCTTATATAAGTCTACAAAGACTTTACGAACCGCATGACTTAAACCTTCATCTAATGTAAAGCGTTCACGACTATAATCTAAAGATAAGCCTAATTTAGCCCATTGGCTACGAATGGTAGAAGCATATTCTTCTTTCCAATCCCAAGCTCTTTCTAAGAATTTTTCACGACCAATATCATAACGAGAAATGCCTTCTGATTTTAAACGAGCATCTACTTTTGCCTGTGTCGCAATACCCGCATGGTCCATACCGGCTACCCAACATACATCATAGCCTTTTAATCTTTTATAACGGCATAAAATATCTTGTAGTGTTGTATCCCATGCATGTCCTAAGTGTAGCTTTCCAGTTACGTTTGGTGGAGGGATCACAATACAATATGGGCGTTTTGATAGATCGCCCGCTGTGAAATATCCTTTTTCAATCCAATTTTGGTATTTATCATTTTCTACTGCTAAATGATTATATTTTGCTTCCAACGTCATCCACAATCATCCTTTCTGTACATATAAAAAAGCACATCCCCATAGGACGTGCTTGACGTGGTACCACCTAATTTTATTCTCATTCACATTAACGCTGTGTCACGAAATTTACTACTTCATTTCATAAATTCAACTCAAAGACTACCTTCATCTACCCTAAACACAAGCTTTCACCAACCGCCTGCTCTCTAAAGAATACAAGTAAATTACTCCTTCTTGTCATCGCTTTGAGTTTAGTTTATCAAAGAAAAAGTAAAAACTCAAATCATTTTGAAAAATAAGTTGTTTTATTCTCTCGTTTACTATATGATGATTAAAGAAAGCGGTGTAAACATGGATAATCAATTATACAATCAAATCAAAGCTGTTCATGAACAGTATATTAAAGAACAAAATCGTTTAGAAGATGAAATCGATCGTTTAAGAAGAGAAATCGTTTGTCTGGATAATGAAGATGAAATCGAAGCCTTGAATAAACTTGTTCGAATCGATGACATTAAACGTAAGATGGTTGTAGAATTCATTCATAGTTTAGATAAGATTGTGGAGCAATAAGTCCACAATCTTTTTTTAAAACTCACCGTTTTTATATGCACGCGCAATCACATAAGAAGGCTCATAATATGCACCATTATTATAATCATCTAGCGTTTTACAAATCTCATCATTATAGATTCTTAGAATCCCTTCAATATAATCTTCTCCAGGATATAATGTATCCACTATAAGTCTTGTATATACTTTTCCCATATCCAATTCAGTTGGAATATGTGTACATAATTCACGATTTACATTTTCAATATGAAAATTGCCCTGCTTTAACCCATATTCTTCAATCACATCATAAACAATCTGATCTGAATTTTCACAATGCAAGACATTTGCGACACTTATCAAATGATACAAATTGTCATATCCAAGCTTATTCACAACGTATTGATTTCGTTGATGAAGATGTCTTGATACTTTTTCAATTAGAAAACAAATATAAAACAAATCATTCTCTTCAATAGGCTCATCAAAATATTTATTGATCATAACTCGTAGCTCCTAACGTATTCTAGACATTTCAAAGCGGCTTCTGTACAAAATACAATTTGATGTGTAGGATACTTGAATTTAACCAACTCCCAAAATGCAGTTCTAGAAATGAATCCACGCGCAAAGTCATTTACATAATTCCAAATTGTATCATCCGCCATTGGCCCTTCAACAATATCATATTCATGTCTTATACCTTGTCTTGATGAAACTACAAAATCTAGCCACTAATCGCTCATCTCTTTAAAAATCAAACAATTTAAATTCTTATTTTCAGTATAAGAATATACATTCACAACGTGCTTATTCTTTTTAGTTAACGCCCATCTTTTAGCTTGTTTTTCAAAATTCGTACAATAGAATCCATATCCAAAATCTTTATAAAATCCATCCGTAATAATTTTTGGCTGATTTACAATAACATTACTACCATAATATATTTGCATTCTTTCATCCTCTATCGTCTTAACTTATTATGGGTATCAAAACATTTATATGAACCATCTAAATATATTTTTCCCTAACAAAACAGCTTACCTATACCTATTCCAATTCCTTAATACCCTTATTCTACAAGTTCACATACAACTCCCTTATCTAGAATGAACTTGATCTTACCCTGTGCATCCTCTTCGATCTTATCATATAATCTTCCAGCACTATAGCTTTCTCCTAGTACTGTATATGGACTATTGGCAACATAGCCAATCTTTCCTAGACCTGCAAGATTGACACTAATGGCTTCCCTATCATATTCATTGTCTTTATCTTTCTTTAGATACACGACCATTTCCTTTTCTAGAAACTCATTTCCGTAATAATGGTTTAACCCAGTGATCGTGAAATAAATGTTTGACATCTTCTTGTCCTCCTTTTGATTTCACAATACATTTTTAATTGACATTATACGTGTCTAAATATGAAATAAATCAAATTTTCTTTAGAATACATCATTGGACTATGGGGAAAATACACAATCATACGGTAGATATAATAGACAATCATGAAAACGGCCCAAATGATCAATAGTTTCTTGATTCTTTCCGGTTTGTTTAAATTCATCAAAACCACCACAAACACAATAAGAGTAGGAATAAGGAGTGCATGATAATAGAAGGATAAAGAGAATTTAAAATGAAGTAGATAGTATAGGCTTGTCTTCATGTTGCATCCAGGACATGGTAAGCCTGTAACACTTTGAATAGGACATTTATAGAATAATAAAAGAAGGAATAGTATAAGAACTATTCCTAAAGTCTTAGTTTTTTGTGAGTCCATTGATATTACTTTGTAGGATGCAATAAGAAACTAATGATAATTGTAGAATGGCTAATACCATTAGAATAACACTATCATCGCTTAGGTGTTGGTCATTTTTTGTTAGGCTTGAAACCATCTTACCAGCCTTCCACATATAGTAGATATGATAAATACCGCAAGTGACAATACTTAATATAACTACAAGGAATGGATCAGGGCCTTTTTCTTGGTGTTGACTTGCACATAGATCATTTAGATCTTTTGCGATGGTATATAGCCAATAAAGACCATATAGTCCACATGTCACAAACGTTAATACTACATTTAAGGCAATACTCTTTTCTTTGACACCATAACAAGAAGGTTGTGGTGTTGGTTCTGGTTCTGGTATTTCATTTCCTGCAAGCTCTGTATTTTTTAGGTGCGTCCAATCTTGCATACCTGTTTTCCATACAAAGCTATTGCCTGAAAGAATACCCGCATCCATAAACCCCTTCATTTCTTCTTGTGAATAAGGTCCTTTGGAATCATTGTTTTCAACATAATACCAATTCTTTTCTTCATCCACACGCATAAATTCATTAAGCTCGCTATCCTCTAGTTTCTGCCAATCCTTTAAACTTGCCTTCCATACTAGAGTAGAACCCGTAATTTTATTGGATTCAATCAATTCTTTCATTTCTTCTAAAGTAAAGGCACCTTTAGAATTATTATTCTCTACATAATACCATTCTTTAGCTTGTGTTTTATCAACAACCTCAATGGGTTCAACAATCTCTTCTTCAACTTCTACTTTTGTTCCACAATTTGAACAGAACTTTGCATCATCACTAATTTCGTGACCACAATTTTTACAAAACATAACAAACATCCTTTCGATTGATTCAATTATAAGATGAATCTCTTGTTATCTCAACTACTTAAGAAAAACTTAAGATTATGAATTTGTCGATTCAATAATACACATAGCTTATGAATACGTTGATCTGAATAGTAAGTCATATGATGATATTGATGCAACAAATCATCAAACCATGCAGGTAAATCTTGTAGTTTATCTATATCAATGCGATTTAAATCTTGTACGACTTGAATAATTTCATTAAAAGATTTTATTTCATAAAAGAACTTATATTCATCGTAGTATTGAATATTAAGACTTTGTCCATTATCAAATATAGGTGCGACACCCATCCATTTGAGTGTGTTCACATTTCGAATGATGCCAAAATTATTTAAATGCCGATCTTCATTTAACATTAAATAATCAAGTATAAACATATTCTCCATTTTAATACGAGCATCCTCAATACCTTCAGACTCTAATTTATGAATATAAGAATCATAGTCATCTATTGTATCATCCATAATTTGACGAGCCGTAATAAGCTCTGAATTGACATCAATGAAACATGGACATTTAGAAACAACCATATCTTTGTAGATTGCCAAAGTGTATTCAACATGATCAAATCCAAGTCTTCTACAAATTTCACTAGCCAAGACTTCATTAAAAGGTTGCAGTGTTTCATTTTTATAGCCACCCTTGAGTAAATAGCGAATGCCATCTTCAATGATCCAAGCCTTTCTTAACATACCATCCGTTGTATTATTTGGAGAATATAATGAAGATTCATTTTGAATACGATCACTATTCTTTGATAAAGAAGCATCCATAAATGGAGCGTATTCAAAATCATTTTCAAAGAAATTGATCTTATCATAGGATATATCTAAATCCTTTGGTTTTAACCAATATGGATCGGATAAGGATAAACCAAAAGCTTTATCTAATAATTCACTTGGTGCATGTACATTCAATCTATGCATCAATAAATCCAACCGATCTCTAAAGGATGGGATACCACGATTTTTAAACCATTCACTCAATTCAACACACAAAGAATCTGAATTACGCAAATGATAAGGCGCATATTCCATATTATACAACACATATATATTTGTGAATACACCAACACCACTCATGTATTCAGCCTCTAGTACAGGTGTATTCTTATTCATTAACACACATCTCATATTCTTTTTCTCCATTATACAACTACACACTAATTATACAAATGATTGATCATTTAAGATATATTTACATTCTTTTTTCTCAAAAGCATCCCGCTCATCCTGCACTAACGATCCCAGTAAATTTATTTGGTAACTAAGTTATATTGGACAAGGCTAGAAAAGGTGTTTGCGATAGCGGAAAATATTAGGGTGAATCAAATAAAAGTTTCCTAAATGGGAAAATAACATGATATTTTGCGTATAATTTGCCATACTGAGAAAAAAAGGAGGAATGCAGATATTTCCACATTTCTTTTTACCATTCAATATCCTTGAAATTCACAATAGACATAGCTCCATACCTTCCCTGCAAATATCTTTTTTGAATATTTTCTGATTTTCGTGGCGAAAAATCATCTAAAGAATATAAATCAGAAACACCCGTTTTATTATCTGTTTCAACAAAATAAATTTAAATCCAACAAATCATTCAAATAGCTGCACTCATTGCTTTATGTAAATTTGATTTACCAGCTATCGCTACACTCTGTAATATTCTTTCATTTTTATAAGACAATAAATTTTCATTATGCGAATCATCTTTATTGGTACTTAAACTCAAAATCACTTCGCCTTTAAAAGATAGAAAGCTAGTAACAGAAAATTGTATTCACATTTTAGCACCACACTTACATAATAAATAGAAATCTCTACTTATTTTCTTTATTTTTGCATTTTTTCTTCAATATTTAGATTTATATATCACATTTTCAACAAATTAAAAATGCCGAGTTTATTCTCAGCACTTATAGATATATTTACACATCTAGTCTTGAATCATATTCATCAAAACATCTTTGATTTGTTGTTTATCATCTGTAGTTTCCATTAATTCTTGTAGTTGAACTAAATCAGAATCTACAATTTTAGAATCAATATCCATTTTTTCATGAACAAAAATTAAGTTGTTGTCTGTTTTATGACACTCTTCCATTTCAAGAGCCAATTCTTCAAACATCTTTTCACCAGGACGTAATCCAATTTCTTGAATTTCAATATCACGTCCAGGTACAAGTCCTGCCAAACGAATCATTTTGTCTGCAAGATCCCATATCTTCACTGGTTGTCCCATGTCTAGAACAAAGATTTCTCTTTCATTCGCATAAAAACCGGCTTGTAGAACCAATTGGGCCGCTTCTGGAATCGTCATAAAGTAACGTTTAATATCTCTATGTGTAACGGTTACGGGACCTCCATTTTTGATTTGTTCTTTAAAGATTGGAATCACAGAACCATTCGATCCCAATACATTTCCAAAACGAACAGCCGCCATATGAATACCACAATGCGTTGTTCTAGACTGCATATACATTTCCGTCATTCGTTTCGTAGCTCCCATGACATTGGTTGGATTTACTGCTTTGTCGGTTGAAATCATAATAAATCTAGAAATACCACAGTCGCAACAAGCATCAATCACATTCTTAGTTCCAAAGATATTATTGCGTATAGCTTCTGTAGGACGATCTTCCATTAAAGGAACATGTTTATGAGCGGCTGCATGATAGACAACATCCGGTTTGTAGTTCTTCATTAATTTATAGATTTCTTCTCTTTCACGAATGGAAATAATCAATGATTCAAGTTCAATCGAATCTTTCATTTCATGTTTTCTTTTCATGACCAAGAATTCTTGTTTTAACATATACAGAGCATTTTCATTGATGTCCACCATAATCAATTTAGAAGGATTGAAATGAACAATTTGACGACACAATTCAGAACCAATCGATCCACCAGCTCCAGTAACACAAACCACTTTGTTTGTAAGATACGATCCAATCTGATCCACTTTTAAATCAATACTCGGACGATTCAATAAATCCTTGATATCAATATCCTCGAAAGAAATATGATTATTCGCATCACTACCAACTAAGATGCGCATAATTTTTGTAGGGATTGAAGTGGATGCACATAAATCCAATATTTCCTGTTTTCTTTTGTCACTTACAGAAGAAATTGTGATAAAGATACAACGCACATTATTTTCTTCACACACTTGTTTCACTTCTTCAATCGTACCAAGTACTGGCTTACCACTAAGCATAGTCCCCTTCTTTTTAAAATCATCCACAAATCCAATGACATTATATGGGTAGGCCATGTTATGATAGATTTCATTCATCAATAAATAGCCACCACTACCAGCACCAACAATCAAGCAATTCTCAACTCTTTCAAGATCCATGATATAGCTTCTAGCCATACGATAGAGCATTCTAGCACCAAGTAAGAATACAAAACATAATAATTCAGCTAAAGCAATCAGTTCAATATTAAAAATATCGACTTGAATCACAAAAAAGGACATTATGCAAAAACAAACTAAACAACTCAAAAATGTACGTACAATTTCATTGGGCCCCGTATATGTCCATAAAGACATTTGCGTTTTAAATAGGCGTAACACAACAAAATGGATTGCCAACAAAAAGAACAATCCTAAGCCAAGTAATTTTGTCAAAGTGATTACACGTCCTGAAATTAAAAAATTATTTTGAATTAAAAATGCAACAATATATGCCAAGAAGACAATACATACATCAATAAATGATATTAGGAGTCCTCTGTAATTTTTATATAAATTAGATTTATAAAGACTATTCATTGTAAAACCTCTTTTTCATTTACTAATTATAACTGAAAATACATAAAAAGTAAAAAAACCATTTCAAATCGAAATGGTTTCTTAAATTAATTTTCTGGTTCTTCTGTAAATTCATTATCCGTTTCTTCAGTATCCGGAGTATATGTTTCCTGATCCTGAACAATTTGATCTGAATAGATTGGCTCTTCATAAACAGTTTCCTCTTCTAAATAATCTGTAGTTGGAACTGTTTCATAATAATTATATTGAGGAGAACCATCTTCAGCTACTTCTGTACTAGATTTACCATCCATTACAGCTTGAATCTTTTCTCTTGCGATTCTTACTGTATTTAAATCTGGAACCTGTACACTTGCACCTTGTCCCATAGATGCACACATCAAATTGTCACCTAAACCTGAAATTTGATAAGTTTCAAATTTCCATGAAGGTTTTGCCTGTAATTCATATTTGATTAAATCTGTGATTTCATCATATGTCATATTCGTTTCAAAAGCTGTTTGAAGAGAATCAATAAAGCTTGTGTAATTTACTAATGCACTACTACTGATTGCACGGTTGATAATAGCTTGTAAAACCTTTTGTTGGTTACGAACACGCTGATAATCCCCATCCACATATGCTTTTCTTTCACGAGCAAATGCCAATGCCGTTTCACCATCCACGTGGTGTAATCCTACTGGAAGTCCTGGTTTCATATTTGCCCAGAATAGATCACATTGTTCGCCTTCTTCTACATTTAAATCAATTCCATCCAATGCATTCACAACGTCAATAACACTTGTAAAGTTTACACGGAAAGAATAATTCACTTTTAAATCATAGAAATTCTCGATTGTTTCACGCGTTGTGTTTAATCCATAAATACCCGTATGCGTAATCTTATCCATTTGACCATTTGGACAAGCCACATCCCCATCGGCATCACAAACAGTTTCTACATACGTATCACGAGACATACTTGTTAAAAGAATTGTTGAAGTTTTAGGATTGATTGTAACCAACATATTCACATCACTACGACTCAATGTGCTTACATCACCCGTTGTATCATTACCACTAATTAAAATTGTGAATGGATTCTTTGTGATATCAGAAACTACCAATGAATCATTCTTTTTCATAGTATAATATGTTTTTGAATATACGACACGAGTTTCGGTTGAGAAATGCTCATACTCTTCAACACTTGTAATATTACCACGATAAGATTCATTTAAAATCATCGCATCAATATCACCATTATATAAAGCTTCAACTAAGCTTAGAGCACCATCATATTTTTCAAGATCAAAATAATTTGCACCCTTTTCTTTCTTAACAGCCTTTAATAATTTGCTTGTTCCAACCTTATCGACATTGTTAAGTCGACCAACCTTTTTACCCTTTAAAGAAGATAATTTAGTAATTTTACTCTCATCCTTAACAATAATGGAAACTGTATTCTTTACTTCACCAACCTTGTGATCTGTAACCTTTTGCATGAAATCATCCGTCTTATAAAGATAGAAATTTCCAATGCCCATAGATACTGTATACAAAAGCACAAATATAACCGCAAAGACTTTACTAACAATTCCCTTTGCCATTAGGTTGATCCATAAGATGAAAATCAAACAAATTAATACAAATATCAATACGACTGGAATGAATAGCTTTTGTGGTAAAATATCCATTTTAGACAGTTGAACTACAATTAATCCTGAAGCAGCTACCATCAAGATGGAAAGAATAACTGCAAAAACCTTAAAAATAATATTCTTTTTCATGTTTTCTCCTTAATATCCTTCATTAGAATCATCATATGATGGCTCTTCATAAGAATCATAACCCGCATTCGAACCAGAATAATCATCATTCGATGAATTCTGCGTATCATAAGATTCTTGATAACTTGGATCATAACTATAATCATAATCATAATCGTAATTATAATCCGTACTTGAATCATTTGATTCATGAATCACATTATCTGCACTTGGCTCTTGAACGGATCCAGACGTATCTTTTACTGTATCTGAACTTTTACCCTCTAAAACCGCATTAATCTTATCTCTTGCTATTTGATTCATCAATTCATTTTCATAGGTTATGGAAGCATATGTTTGTGCTAAATAACAGAATTCAGAACCAGAATCCCCCGAAATCGAATACGATTCAAACTTCCATTTTGGCATAGAGCCAAGTTCATACTTAATAAAATCACTCATTTCATCTGCCGAAATGTTTGTATCAAACGCAACTGCCAAAGCATCCATAAACTTACCATAGTTTGTAATCATCTTAGAAGATACTACACGCTTGAAGATTGCCTTAAATACCTTCTGTTGATTTTTAACACGCTGATTATCCCCATTTAAATAAGCATGTCTTTCACGTGCAAAAGCTAAAGCTGTTTCACCATCCACATGATGCTTACCTACACTCAGTCCAGGCTGCATATTCGCATATAAAATATCACACTCTTCGCCTTCCTTGATATCCAAATCAATTCCATCCAAAGCATCCACTAAATTAACCACACTTGAAAAGTTTATACGAACATTATAATTGATCTTTATACCCAAAGCATTCTCAATTGCCTTTTCCGTACTCTTGATTCCAAGAAGACCCGTATGCGTCAATTTATCTTTACTCTCATCTGGACACGCATTTTCATCCCCTTCAGGACATACAAGATTTACATAATAATCTCTAGGAATACTTGTCATTAAAATCGTTCCTGTTTTAGGATTTACCGTCAACAACATATTCGCATCACTACGCGTATTTGAATCCTGTAAACTACCATAAGAATCATTACCACTCACAAGTACAGTAAACGCATCTTTCGTAATATTTCTAACCGGATCACTCTCATTTTCACTTGCCGCTTTTTCTACATAATGCACATTTTGATAAGCAACATTCGTAATCGTGTTAAAAGTAAAATATTCCTCTGTCTCATGTAAAACATCACGATACTTTTCATTTAAACAAATCGCATTTACACTACCATCATATAAAGCATTTACCAAATCATCTAGATTGCTATAATCTGAAGTCGAATATTTAATCTCCTCTTTTTTAAGTGCCTCTAAAGTACGCTTTGTAGCTTCCTTATCCATTTCAACAATAGTACCAATCTTCTTGTTCTTAAGATCCGCCTTTGAAGTAATATTTGAATCCTTTAATGCGATAATTGAAGTTGTGATAGCCCTTTTATCCGCAAGACTTGTCACTACATCAAAAGTATCCTTCGTCTTATAAATAAAATAATTTCCATACGCAAAAGCTACACACATACACAAAGAGATCAATCCAAGTAATAATCGACTGAAAAACTTCTTTGCCTTATAATGCAACATTAAAGTGACAATCAAAGCTAATATTATAAACACAGCCGAAATTAACACAATCAATTTAAATGGCAATAAATTTAAACGCACCATTTGAAGTATAAGTAATGCGAGTGCAACAAACATAAACACCGTTAAAAATTTACTTATAGGCCTTCTTTTTTTCTTATTCTTTTTACTATTTCCCTTTACATCATGGGAAAGTTCAATATCTTTTTTAGACATAAAATAATCTCCTATAATTGATTTATATGGCTCACAATTTCATATTATATAATAAAATACTACTTTTTGGCAAATCGACAAAAAAAGGATGGCCATTTTAAACCATCCTACAATACTTAATCATGTAACAAATCTATAAAAAACAATAATAAAGAAACTAACAATAATACAATACTAGCCAAAACTAACCACACAATTGAAATCATTAAATATAGAACCAGACATATAATACTAGCCATGATACAAGAAATCATTCCAATCATTAAACCCAAATGTGCTTTGTTCATTGTAAGTACCCCTAAGCTCTATTATTGTACATCATCACTTGAATTACCAGCTAAAACAGCATTAATTTTATCCTTCGCCATTTTAACCGTACTCTGATCTGGAACCATAACAGATGCAGCATCTCCAAGTTCAGCACACATTAAAGTATCACCCGTACCATCTACCATATACTGTTCCATCTTCCATTTTGGATTTTTATTCAACTGATACTTAATCAAATCCGTAATCTCATCATTAGACATTGTTGTTGAGAATGTATTGGCCATACTATCCATAATCGAAGCATAATTTGTGACGATCGCAGGACTTGTAATTTTATCGATAATTCCCATAAGAACTTGCTGTTGGTTCTTTGTACGTTGTCGATCCCCTTCTGTATAGGCATAACGCTCACGAGCATAACCTAAGGCTTGTTCCCCATTCAAATGATTTACACCTGCATGTACACTTAATCCTGGTGCATGTAAGAAATTATTACATTCATAACCAGGTTCAACCGTTACATCCACTCCACCAACGGCATCTACTAAATCAGTAACTGTATCAAATCCAACTTTAAATGTATAGTTAATCTCAATGCCCAATAATTGTTCTACAGTACGCTTTGTCGTATTTGTACCATGAATACCCGTATGTGTAATCTTATCTAATGCTCCTTGCATACATCCATCGCCTGCATCACATGCTGTAGTCACATAGAAATCACGTGGTACCGAAGTTAATAGAATGGTATGTGATTTAGGATTGACAGTCGCTACCATAATCACATCACTACGACCATTTTCATCAAATCCACCACGTGTATCTGAACCAGAAATCAATACATTAAATGGTTTTTTAGTAATATCACTTACAGCTGCGGCTGAATCATTATTTTTTACTTTATAAGAAGTTTGATAAACGACTCGCGTATTTGAATCAAAGTTAGAATAAGCTTCCATATCCAAAATTTGACTACGACTCGATTCATTAATAATAATCGAATCCACTTCCCCATTATAGAAAGCCTCTAAAAGTGCTGTCATACTATCATATTGTTTTTGTTCCATCTTAATATTGGATTTACTTAAATCTTCTAACATAGCAGCCGATCCAGCTGTACCAATATTTCTTAAATAACCCACAGTAAGACCATTTAAAGACTTTTTATCTTTAATATCACTCGATTGTTTTACAACAATACTTACAGTATTTTTCGCATTCTTTATAACAGAAGTAATCTTATTTAAAGCACCACCCGTTTTAGAAATATAATATCCACCAATACCGTATCCTACAGATAATACAACTGCTAATAGAATACAGATAATTTTAGATACTATACCTTTAGAAATAAAACATAGTAATAACACAAAAATTAAATCGATTAAAATAAATATTGTTGTAGCTAAAAATAATAGTTTACTTGTCAAAACATTTAATTGAATCAATTGATATAAGCAGTAAATACTTGAAATAACTAAGACTAAAGAAAATAGAATTCCAAATATTTTACTAATAACATTCTTCTTTTCATTCATAGTTAACACCTCATTTTCTAACTATCTTACTACAAAAATGAAAAAATGCATACACAAATGTATGCATTCATTATCCTATAATTGTAGATAATACAGTAAACGTAGTCGCATCTACAGTAGCTGTAGTTGTGACATCATTTAATACAAATGTGACTGTATATTGATTTGTATTTGAATCTAAAGAACAAGTAATATTAGATACATCACTTTGTTCTAATTCAGAATTTGCCAGTACCGCATTGATTGCCTGTTGTTGACCTTCATCAAATGAAGTTGAAGACTTTTCTTCTTCCTTTTTAGTAGTAGTTGATTTTTCTTCCTTAACTGGTTCTTCAACCTTTTTTGTTTCAGTAGTCTCTTCTTTAGCTCCACGCTTAAAACTACGTTCTTTTATAATTCCATCTTTACCAATCTTATATTCATAAGATCCGCCATTCGTATTAAACGAAACAATATATGAACCTTTTTGTTCTTTAATGGATACATTTTCACATTCACTTTTCGTGGCATTCGCATCATCTCTAGCCACTTCTAGAATATCATCTTTTGTAATTTCAAAGCCTGACTTACTACAGCCTGTTAGAAGTAGACCAAAAGCTGTAAGGAATATTAAACTATTTCTTTTCACCATCATCGTCTCCTCCATATCCATATCCATATCCGTAGCCATAATGGCTTTCATCACTCATATCCACTTTATTTAATACAACACCAATTACGTGTCCACCATTACGTTTTAAGTCATTGATAGCTGTTTTAACTTTACGTTTATCTGAAGATTTCGCATCCACTACATATAATACGCCATCACTCACATTACTCAATGGAATCGTATCACTCGCTACAGCCATTGGTGGTGAGTCTATAAAAATATATCCAAATTCTTTACGAGCTTGTTCTAAAAAGCGTCCCATTCTTTTAGAACCCAATACTTCACTAGGGTTTGGTACTCTATGACCTGCTGTAATCACAGTCAATGTTTGTCCACCATCATATTGCACTTGTTGAACACCCTCATAAGAATTAATACTAAGTCCTTCTTGAAATTCAGAAATAATATTTGTAAGTCCAGAACGATTTGAAATATGCAACGTTTTATGAACCGACGCATTTCTTAAATCACAATCAATTAATAATACATTTTTATATTTTGCTGCCATAATACGAGCCAAGTTACAAGCAATTGTACTCTTTCCTTCATTTGGAACTGTACTTACACAAGTAATAACCTGCATAGCTTCATCCATTTGACTAAACTCAATATTTGTACGCAACCCACGATAAATCTCATCTACATCAAACTGATTTCTCTTTTTCTTTGCCATTTCTATCTCCTAAAGAAACTAAAACGCTTCTTTTTCTTTACAACCTCAATATTTAATATATCCATATCACTCAAGATACGCTTAGGATTCTCATAAAATAATATATCCGCATTCTCAGATCCAATACGCTTACTTACTACAGAATACGCATCACTCAATTTAGAAATACGATGCCCACTTGCTCTATGTGTATCTGTACCAATAACATCACAATATCCATCATCTAATAAAGATAAAGCATTGGATTGAATCGTCTTTCCATGCATTCCTAAAATAGAAGTACGATTGATTTGTAGAACACAACCCATATCAATCCAATTATCAATAATCGAATAATCAAGTCCTGAATGAAAATAACGTTCAATATGCGCAATAACAGGAACAAAACCCTTCACCTTCAATTCATACAGACAATCATCTCTATAATCAATTGAATGAATGTCACAAAGAACATTATATTCCACAAGCATATAACGAGATCCATTTAGTGTAGGATATAAATCTAAATCCAATCCATCAATAAACTCACTATTCATCATGACTTCACCACCACAATAAATAGGAATCGGACTCATTTCTTTTAATTCCATTTGACGAGAAACAATCTCATTATTAATAGAAACATCTAATTGTCCAGGAATAAAGTGTGGTGTACTACAGATTCCGACAAATCCATCAGCCTTAGCAGATTCTAACGCACTTTGAGCGTCTTCCATTGAAGGCATACCATCATCAATACCCCAAGCGATATGTGAGTGAATATCTATAAACTTAGCCATTATAATTCAGGAATCTCGCAGAAAACAGGAATACCCAAATATTTTTCTGCCTCTTCTTTCGTACGCAAACGATTATCTAATAAATATCTTAATACCGCATATCCTGCACCTAATACAAATCCAACGGCAGTCGCAAGTACACCATTCTTTTTCGCGTTTGGACCACTTGGTACATAAGACAATTTAGCCTTATCTACAATTTCAATATTACGAACATTCAAGTTCTTCTGCATTGTCTTAATAAAAGTATCTACAGTGCCATTTGCGATATCCTTAGATAACTTAGGATCTGTAGTTGTAGCCGTAATTGTGACAATTTCCGTATTTGTTTCATTCGTGACACTAATACAATCCCTAACACTTTTCGCGTTTTCCATACCCACATTTTTAGCCACTTCAGACATGACATTATTCTGCGTCATTAAGTTTACTACGTTGGTTACCAATTTACTATTGGCAATCTGTGAGTTATAATCCAAAGCACCACTATCACTTACTTGAGGCGTTAAATAAATTGATGTTGAAGCCGTATATTTAGGAGCAATCAAAAACTTTGTTCCAAAAAATCCAGCAGCACCAAATATAACGCAAAGTAAAATAATTAATTTAATATGTTTTAAAATAGCACGAGCCACTTCAAGAAGATCAATAACATCTTCATCATCTTCTACATTAGCTACATTCATATAAGCATCATTACGAGACATTCTCTTATAAGCCATAAACCCTTATCCTCCTACTTTTTATTTTAAGCATGATTAAAACAACCATGAACCAAAACAACTATAACTATACCATAAAATGAACCTTTTTTTATAAATAAATTCATTTTATATGTAAACAATTGTTAATTTTCATAGAAATTTTATCCAATCAATGTCAAATAATGCCTACCAAGTGATGTAATACGATAACTATCCGTTCCACTCACTCTTTTTAAACTAGGAACCTTCACATCATCTGGGTTCTTTTTTCGATTCTCTTTTTTTACTTTCTCCAAATATTTTACAATTGCATCTAAATTGTTTTCATTCATTTCTTCATGTCGACTCTGTAATAAGCCAAATCTTTCTAACTTCTCCTTGATAAATTGAATTTGATTCAGTTCAAGATCTAATTCGTTACATATTGAAACAATACTCTCACCATCCGTTTTTAGATTTGAATACACTTTTAATATACGAATATCCAAATCATTCAATTGAGACATTGTTTTAAAGAACATTAAACCCAGATCTATATTTGTATGATCTGATTTCAAAAGGTTGATATATCCATTCACATTATATTCAACCAACTTTTCCTGTATCTCATCCACTATATTATCCAATAAAGCTTCTGTAATCTGTCTAGTATATAATGGATTATTTTCAAATAGATTACTCATTCTATTTTCAAGTTCAGTTTGTCTTCTCTGAACAATTTTTAAAGCATTCAAAACATTTTTTTCAAGACGATGTTGTTTATATGAAAGCAGAACATTATTCGCCACAGGTACAACAGAACCAACCATTTCACAAGCTAACATTCCTACACCTTTATCAAACAAAAAGTTTCCTGCTTCTTGTACAACTGCAGGTAATAGTTTTTCTACAATTTCTTTTCCGACCTCTTCTTTTGTCGCATCCATTAAATCCTTTAATTTATATCGATCCATAGTTTCTCCTAATCCATAAATAGTATATTCTTTAGTTCACTAGTCCACTTTTTCCAACTTGTAAAGACTTTCGTTATAATTCGAAAGACTGCATAGAATGGAATGAAGATTGGATATGTTTCTAGAAATTTAGAATGATTCTTAAACCAAGAAGCTTCTGGAAACAATCTTCTAAATAGATATTTAGCTTTTGCATGTTTAGAACCTTCAAGTTCAAATTTATGAATTTCATTCTTCATTCTTTGTTTGGCTGTACCATAGGTACCACTTGTAAAATAGTATTCAACATATTCCAACTCTTCTTTTGATAAATTTGAAAAATCATTTGTTGGTACATCAAACAATTTATAAGCCATTTCTCTAGCTTCTTTTTCATAGTCTTGTATACCTAGAATTTTACATTGTTCATAAATATAATTTGGATCCAATGAACAAGATTCGTTATAAACATAAATATCAATTAATGTTCGAATTCCAGTACCGCTAAATATAAAATGTTTATAGGCATGGGCAATGATATATACATAGGCATCATTTACATCCAGATGTCGATTTAATCCTTGATCAGCATATTTCTTTTCTAATTGCGTATAATATTCTAAAAATCCAGGAATCGTTTTATCAAATAAAGATACGTGCATCTCATAATTATAAATCGGTGCTTTTAAATACACATCATGATTTGCTTTATTATAAGACTCTATTTCATAGCCTAAAGAAAGAAATATGTCTTTTACTTCTTTTCTATATGTAGAATCAAAAAGAATATCATTATCTGCCATTTGACGCATACCATATACGGGATACATTTCTTTTAGTATTACACCTTTTAAGGGAAGATACCAAATACCAGTCTTTTCAAACAAAGAAAATATCTTCTCTCTTTCACTGTCTAGGAACATGACTTTACGAATACCCTTATTCTTTTGATCCATTAATACATCTACTTTTATACCAGCTGATTCAAGTGCCATACAAACCATGGAAGATATGGTATGTGATATTGCCATTTTACTTATTTTTTCAAAATCCATACCCTCTACATTCGGTTTAGTTTGATGCAATGCACAACTTGCTAAATATAAAATATCTTGTTCTGTTTTATTCATCTTCTTTTACCTTAAATTGAACTTCACGACTACATATAGAAAGAGCTTCTAATCTATGTGTAACTATAATAACCGTCATGTCCTTCATTGTCTTTAAATTTGACAATACTTGTTTTTCTGTTTTGACATCCAAAGCACTCGTAGCTTCATCTAACAATAGTATGGGTCTATTTGAATAAATGGCACGAGCAATTGCTAGTCTTTGCATCTGTCCTTCAGAAATGCCAGAACCCTTATGAATATGGTGGAAAACGAGTGGAAGTAAAACTAACAAAAGACACAGTCACTGTTTATTATAAGAAGAATCAGATCTGCCAACATAAACGCTTATATGGTCATCGTAATCATTATTCTACCAATGAGGCACATATGCCAAAGAACCACCAATTGTTCCAGTGAAATAAAGAACGCTTTATGAATTGGGCTACAACAATAGGTCCTTCCACTGTTGAACTAATCACTCTTATGTTTAGTCGTTACAAAGTAGAAGAACAAGCCTACAAGGGATGTTTGTCTATTTTGAAATTGTCTGATAAATATTCGCAGGCAAGATTAGAAAATGCATGTAAGTTGGCGCTTTCTCGCTTATCTAATCCTACCTATAAGAATATTAAGTTGATTCTAGAATCAGGTCAAGATGAAGTAAAACGTGAACCTGAACATATGACAAATAAAGAAGATACTACATATGCATTCACTCGTGGAACTGAATATTATGTAGGCGCTAAAAGAAAAGAATCAAGAATTATATGAAAAATTAAGAGAAATGAGATTGCCTATCATGGCTGAAGAATATAAAGATCAGTCTGAAAATCCGAGTATACAAAATATGACTTTTGAAGAAAGGTTTGAATTCATGGCCATCAAAGAATATGATTCACGTATAAATCATACGGTTGAACGATATATCAAGAATGCACGCTTTTATGATTGGAATGCCAATCTACAGGATATTAATTATAAACCTGACCGTGAAATCAACAGAGGCTTGATAGAAGAATTGAGTACAAATGAATATATCCAGCAGAAACTGAACATTATTTTGATCGGTGCATCTGGATCTGGAAAGACTTGGATTTCAAACGCTTTTGGGGTTAATGCATGCATGGAGAGATACAGAGTTCAATATACTCGTTTGCCTGATTTGTTTCAGGAAATTGAAGAAGCTAAGATTCAAGGACATTACAAAAAATACATGAAAAAACTTTCTAAAGTTGATTTATTGATTCTAGATGAATTCTTATTAACAACCATCAGTGAATGCGAACGGAACGATTTATTTGAAGTGATACAATCAAGAACTGATAAAAAATCAACAATTTACTGCAGTCAATGGGCCCCTGAAGGCTGGCTAGGAAAATTAGGCGATGGGTCACTCGCTGATGCCATTTTAGATCGTATTAGAAACTCATCTTATACAATTCTTTTAAAAGGCAGAACACTTCGAGAGGATTATTCAACAATCAAATAATAAAAATGAGAGTCATTTCGACTATATAAGAATAGTTAGGGTCTAGCTCTGCTTTAAGATTACTTGTGGCAGAGTACTAGGTAGCTAAACAATCGCTCCAAAGTATTTTGGGGCTTTTTTAGTGCCAGTAGCTATATATTTATTGATTTTCAAGAGGATAAATATACGCTATTATAGAAATATAAGATTATTGTTGTGCATTTATATTCTTCATTCAGATATAAATGTCTTTCAGGATTATATGAATGAAACTCGGATTATTTTGTTTTGAAACGCACCTTTAATTACTGTTTTATCGTTTCAAAAGACACAGGAGTAATTACTGTAGAACAGAAAAGAATCAACAATGCACTGATACAGAACCGTAATGCGATCATCAAATAGTTACGAAAACAGCCAAAGGCTATCACAATTGGGGTCGATTCAGAAACAGATGTATGTTGGTCTTAGAAAAAGGTATTGATTTTGAAATCGATAAGAATGATGAAAGCATTAAAATAATTGAAAAAAAGACCCAGACAACCAAATGTTGTCCGAGCCCAATATCAGCTATAAACCGTTTTGGGGTATATGCCGCCCCTTAAATTCTTGGAGAGCAAATT
>ENA-OPAL01000592-OPAL01000592.1-human-gut-metagenome-genome-assembly--contig:-NODE-592-length-27262-cov-2.683023_pt1 | contig 27262 bp, 30 predicted proteins | sample MGYA00241057_ERZ501430 | MGnify/ENA primary metagenome ERZ501430 (study PRJEB25962, sample SAMEA2042506) | human gut metagenome | biome: human gut; feature: human-associated habitat; material: faeces...
GATGCTACTTCCGGTTCTATCTCTCTCATCGCTCACTTCGCTAACCCGGAGATCCAAGATTCGTTTGAGTGGCAGCGACTGAATCAGGGTACACAGGATGATCAATAATGAACCCAAGACGCTCGCCGCCGTCAACTTGGTCCCCAAGAAAGCCACCGCTAAGGTTGTGGCGACCAGTGGTTCAAAGGCCGACAACAATAATTAGCTAATCTAATTTTTATCCATTTTTTGCAGTCTTCTCATTTCATAGTTATATCCATTTATGAAATTTACGATTTCCTGCATCTTTCGTAAAAAAACAAAATTTAAAAATTCAAATAGTAATTTAGGATAGTGTTTGATCGCTTTTCCACTTTGATAATCAGTCTGAGCTTGAAACTTTCCTTTATCAAAGTCTGATAGGCTATTAGAATTATTAGACCTATAGCTGTAATCTTTGGAATACAAGCCATTTTCATAATTGTGCTTGATTAAATCATGTAGTTTTAATAAAAACATAAAGGCCACCTCGACTTTTAATTTAAGTATATCATAAGAAATACTAAAAAAGCAGCTTGCGCCCGGCTTTCTGACTGTATGGTTGTCTTTAATGTAAGAATCTTTGCTCGTTCTGTAAAGAGTTTAACCTAGTTAAATACGGTTGGATTTGTACGCCAGATAACGTACAATATTACTGAGGTGATGAGAATGGCAAGAATTGAAGCTCGAATTGACGGAACTATTAAAAGTAAAGCCAAAGACGTATTAGCTAACCATGGTCTAACAATTTCTGATTTTATGCGCATGACATTAACAACAGTTGCTCATGATGGTTTGCCTAAATATTATTCAATCCCTAATCGGCAGTTAAAAAACTAGATTCAAGAAGTTATTGATGATCTATCTGGAAAAGAAAAGCTACCCGAAGCCCGTAACCTTAAAGAATTAGATCAATTGCTTAGCTCCGATGACGCATTGGAGTCTTCAAAATAAATGGCGAGAGTAATTAAATATACCAAAGCTTTTAAAAAACAGTTTAAAAAGCGGCGCCAAGACCCCAAGTGGCGTTCAATATTTAAAAGTTCACTACCTCAAGAGCTTGATGATCAAAAGCGGAGTCCTTGGAAATATATTATTCAGTGTTTAATTGAAGATAAAACCATTCCAGATTATTTTTATCCGCATACTTTAGAAGGTGTTACAATGGAAAATCAAGAAACGACAAGAAAGAAAAATAGGTTTGATATGAAAAGGTCTTTCAGGCGGATTTCCGCTGTCATAGCAACGATGGCCTTCACGACAGGTCTGGCCGCCTGCGGTTCCTCCCAGTCGACTGCCCCATCGGCGAACAAAGCCACTTCCTCCGTCACTGCCCCCCAGGGCTGGAAGAAGTTCACGTCCAAGGATCTGGGCTATTCCGTCTATTTCCCGGGCGTTCCGGAGAAGGACACCTATAAGGATCCCACCGGCGCTTATGCCCGCTATTCGACGGTCAATGACAAGGATCACATCAACTACGCTGTGTCCGTCACCAAATTCACTCGGAAGCAAGTCGAGGACTCCAAGGGGTTCAATGACGCGCAGAAACGTAAGGTCTTGACCAATGTCGCTCGTCTTCTGCAGATTGACAAGTATTCCTTCACCACCGTGGACGGGCATATGGCCATTTCCTACACCGGTCACGATAGCGAGGACTCCTCGGTGATCATGCGTCGAGAGGTCGTTTACTCGTCCACTGGCCTCTATGGCCTCGAATCCTTTGGAACTTCCAGCTCGGAATACAAGCAGTTCGTCGATACCTTCCGGCTTTCCGAAGATACGCAAAAATGAAAGGAGTACTACTGGCGATATGACTAGTCTTGGTATTATAAGGTTAGTTATGTTCAGTAATGATTACCAAAAGAAGGAGATGATTTCTTATGATTGAGAAAGAAAAAGTTTTAAGCGATGCACCAAAGGCTCTAAATTCTGATAACAATCCTTGGGAAGTTGCTGTTGAAGGAGATTCGATTATTGGTACATGGAAATGGATGGATGCCCGGTTTTTCACTGAAGGTGGAATCTCCGATGAGGACAAAGAGTTTACTTTTACAGTTACTTTGAAAGATAACGGGAAATGGAAGGAAGTTGATAGCACTTCTAGTAAGACGTCAAGTATTAGGATGCATAACGGTAAACTATCTTTCAATAAAGACATCTCCTTTTCTAAGGGAAAGACTTATCAGAAAAGTATTTCTTTTGGTATTGGACAGGACAAGAAGAGCGGTAAAGTTGGAATTGTTGAATCTAAGTTAGATACTTCAATCATTAAAAAGTCGATTCGAGATTATTTGAAACAATGTGGCTGGAAGAAAGCTGGACTATTTGGATAGGAAATTATATGGTTCACGTGATGTAATACTGTTAGCAACAGGACTAAAGTTACTATTGCATAATATCAAAAGGCCCGTTACCTCGTGGGGAAGGTAGCGGGCTTTTTGAGAACAGGCAAAAGAAAAGCCATGCTAATCAATAAGAAAAGCATGACACTAAGACTTTTACTAACTGAACATCAGCATGAATGGAAGGAGACCAATAAGAATCTCCATATGTCATATTATAGACCATTAATTTTGCTGCTCATAAAAAACGGTTTTTAATTTACCTAACATATAAGTCTCATCTTTTTATATTAAACTTTTTGCGATATCTGATAAAGGTCGTCCGTTTAATCCCGGTATTTCGAGCCACATCAATGTCACTCATGCCTGCCTGGTAAAGCTTAAAAGCATGTTGCAAGCGGGGATCGTCTTGGGTGTATTGGGGTTTGCGCCCATGATATTTACCCTGCTGTTTTGCTAGGGCGATTCCTTGTTGCTGACGTTCGATGATCCGCTTACGTTCACTTTCGGCCTGATACTTATAGAGTTCAATAATCAAGTTGGTCATCAGTTGACGCAAGTTAGGATCCGCGATCCCTGTCATGGACGGTAAATTTAACACATCTAAGGTGGCCCCCTTATTTTGAATGGTATTCATAATCTTAGTTAAATCCTGGTTGCTTCTGCCTAAGCGATCTAATTCAGTGACCAGGACAATATCACCCTCACGAATATAAGCCAGCATTTTTTGCAGTTCTGGCCGATTAGTGTTTGCCCCACTTAATTTATCCGTAAATAATTTATCGACGTCTTTTAAAGCCGCTAACTGTCGATCTAAATGTTGCTCCTTGGAACTCACTCGCGCATAACCGATTTTAGCCATTTTCAATTCTCCTTTTGGACAGTTCTAATGAACACTTACAATTCCTAGTATAGCACAGAAATAAAAAAGACCATTAGGGTGTACCCTAGTGGCCGTTATATTTCTATTTTTCAAGTTTAACTTTCAAGAAGCTTATTTTGTTTTGCTGATCAAATTGGTAGGTGTCAAAACCATAAAATGCAAATATTTTTCCACTACGTTTACGTCCAGCAACGGCCCACTCAGCTTGATAGTTACCATCATTGACGACTACATGGAAAAGATGCCTTAATTCTTGGTTGTCTTTAAAAAAATTCTTGAAAAATTCGGCGACTCTAGTCGGATTATCAGCAATAAAACCATTAGCGCCCTTGACCACGGCCCTTTTTGAAAAGAGTTGAATTATTTCATGCAATGCTTGTTCATCATTAGAAGCCAAGTCAGATAACTTAAAGTATTGTTCAATGATTTGTGTTTTTGAATCCATATACTTACCTTCTTTCAACTGTTTAGTATATACTAAACAGTTGAAAAGTAAAAAAGGAGCGGCTATGCATGAAAGAGAACTTACCTAATATTGATCTCAATAAAGTTACCCTTACGCAAATACTAAAATCCTTAAGTGATCCTATTCGTTTAGAGATTGTCACTAAGTTGTTTAAAGAAAGCAAGGAATGCTCATGTGCCATTTTTAATGATCTAGGAAAGAAGAGCAATCTATCTCAACATTACCGAAATTTACGTTTAAATGGCTTAATTTCCGTTAGACATTCTGGTATTCATAGTTATCTTACGTTACGACAAGCAGAATTAGATCACAGATTTCCCAATCTTTTAAAGGCTATTATTGATAATTGGCACCATTGATTTTGAAAATAGCCTTTTAAGCGCTTGGTCATGCAGTGAGTTGCCTGTATAATAGTTCTTTGTAGAGAAGTTAAGGCGGTGGCTATTTCCGATCGGAGGTGGTGCTTATGGTGTTAAACCTTTAAAGCCCATAAATCCTAATGAAAGGAGTAGCCTAAGTGTCCGTTGCGGACGCTTTACAATTAATGCTGGCTTTCGGTACTTTTATCGTGGCCTTAATTGCATTAATTGTTGAGCTGATTAAAAGTCAGCAAAAAAAATAACCGCCTTAGCTCTGGCAAGCTAGCGGTTATTTAATAACGTTAAATTATGCCACCGTCTTAAACGGCTCTACATGGGAAGTCCTGTTCACGCGGGGCTTCCTTTTTCTGTCTACATTATAGCATGACTATAACTGATTTTCGACTATTTTTAATCAGCTTCCTAGCAGCTTAAGGGAACGTACGTTTGATAACTACGCTAATACTAGTGATATCACTATTGACGGTTAGTGAAATTAGTGTGAAATTTCTCTATAAGAATATGGTAATATAGGGGGTGTGTGATAATCTTTAGTATTGCGCATAGAAAACAAAGAAGGGGGCAACAGTATGAGTAATAAATCTAGGCATCGTCGACTTTTATTTATGATGGGACTAGTCTTATTTTCGTTATTAGGGTCAATATGGATATCATCTAATAGTGGTATGACCGTATATGCTGATAGCAAGACAAATATTACTCAGAACGGTACGGGGTCCGGGACTGTTATTAATCAACAGGAAGAACCGCAGATAAGTACCGTTAATAGTAATACCACAGATAATACTAGTTCTTCGGACGATCAGACGTCTCAGAAACAAGTTACTAATACAGAAGCACAACCGAGAGCACCAACTGACAATAATCAGCCAGTTCAGGAGGACCGTAATTATATAAGTAATAGTCAATACTCGACTTCTAATAGTGGGGCTAATACTAATCAGGGTCCATCAGTTAATAGTATTTCTAAGAATAATAGTTCCCCATCTGCATATAATAAAGGAACTAGCGTTGATATTACAATTACCAATCAGAGATCATCAACTAAGGAGATCTCAGGTGGAGGAACTACAGAATTCTCTTTTGACTTTTCTGTTCCAGATTCAGCCAAATCTGGGGATACAACAACTATTTCATTACCGGATCAGTTAGATTTCCAACGATCTCAGAAGTTTAATATTTATGCACCTGATGGCAAAACTGTTGTAGCTACAGCAGTTATCGATAAGCCCAGCAAATCACTTGTTCTAACCTACACCGATTACGTTGATTCACATGACTCAATAAGTGGCCATATTGATATGCAAGTAACGGCCGCTACAAGTGAAATTAATAAAGAAGAGACCATACCAGCGGAAATCAAGATTAATGGGCACACCGTTACGATTGATAGATCTGGTATAAAACACATACCTTCCAAGGGTGATACAGCAACAGACTTTTGGAAGTACGGATATGTTGATTATGACAATAACAAGAATGAAATTATCTATCACGTCAACATTAACGCCTCTATGCAAAGTGTCAGTAATGTAGTTATCTCTGATAGTTTGGCTTCAGATGGTTTTTCTTATGTGCCCGGAAGTTTTTCTATTTCTAAAGGGAATTGGGAAAGAAATTCTGAGAACTATTGGACATTGAGCAATCCACAAGATGTGACAAGCCAATATAACATTGATATTAATTCAAGCAATAGTGCTTATACAGTGAAATTGGGCAATATATCTGAGGGTTATGCAATTGTCTACCGGGTTAAGTCAAACCATCCATTACTTAATGGCGAACTAGTCGAAAATGATGTTAGCTATAAATCTAATAAGAAGGTAATAAACAGTTCTATAAATAGAGTTCTTTACCAAGAGGCTAATGGCAAAGCTAATGGATATAATTATAGTTTAACTATAAATAAAGAGGATGAATCTGGAGCCCCACTTGCAAATGCTGTTTTTTCTGTTATTCGCAAGTCAACTAATGGGGTTGTTGGAACCATAACTACTGGTCCTGATGGTAAAGGAACAATTTATGGTCTTCTAAAAGATGATTATATTATACGTGAAACTTCGGCTCCATCGGGATATACATTGGCTAAAGATGTTACTGTTTCAGCTGATAGTTTTGACTCTAAGGGAGCAACAGCAACGATCACAGATAAGAAAGCTGTTACTACCGTTTCAGGTACAAAGACTTGGAACGATAACAACAATCAAGATGGAATCCGCCCAAGTTCAATCACCGTGAACTTGTTGGCTAACGGTCGGCAAGTCGCAAGTAAGACGGTTAGTGCTAGTGATAACTGGCAATACAGTTTCGACAACTTAGCCGCTTACGCTAATGGTCAGAAGATTACCTACACGGTAACAGAAGATGCCGTTGCGGGGTACACCAGTACTGTCGATGGTTACAATATTACTAATACCCATAACCCGACAACGCCTAAGAAGCCCCAGGTTCCTAATAATCCGACGGCGCCTAAGGAACCTCAAGTTCCTAATAATGGGAATAAGGTAACACCAAAGGCTTACACTCAAGGTAAAACCTACGAGAAAACAGGTAAATTACCTCAAACAGGTAATGAATCATCAATGGGTATGATGTTAATTGGACTAGTGACGTTATTGCTAAGCTTGGGTTTAGTAGTTATAAATAGATTTACTATTTGATCATGATTGAATGATCGTAAGCACTCCACAACGAACCGGGTTGAATCTTAACCATTGATGGTATCTCAGATCCCTGGGTTCAAACAAAAATAGCGGGCGACCAACGTAGTTTTCTGCGTTAGTCGCCCACTTTGGTTTCTCTATTAAACACGACACGTGGCCTCAATATCTGGCGTGTTACGTTGCGTGTAAACCGTTAGTAATGGTTAAAAATACTTAAAGACGTCCAGTTTATTTAATTTTTCCATTTGTACAATCCCAAACCAGATCGTATTAGCCTTTGCGCCTGCCGTTGGTTTTGTGAACAGACTTATTCTTTCACACCAGCGTGGTAGAGTTGATCTGTTGCTCATCGTGGTTATTGTGTAAAGGTAGATCACAATGCTCAAAGATCTGGTAACCCCGGTCCTTTAGATTAAGGGCATTGTTAATCACATTGCGTAATAATTTTAACGGTGATTTCTTGATTGTTTCCTCGATTAACTAGTCGGCTTTGTGTTTCTAGGGCGTTAGCTTTTCACAACCGGGGTCTTAAAAAGATCATTCAAGGCTTCAGACATTGTTGGATGAGTATAGATCATATCGCGTAATCTTTCGTAAGGTAATTTGGCCTTCATTGCCAATGCAATTAGATTGATGGTTTCATGAGCCTCAGCGGCATACAATGTTGCCCCTAAAATAAGGTGTGTTTTTTGATCAACGATTACCTTATAAAGCCCGCGTTGATCCTCCAAGACCCGGGCCTTTGGAATCGCCTTGACTGATAGCTTGAAGGTTTGCAAATCATAACCGGCACTCTTAGCTTGACGTTCATTTAAGCCGACGTTAGCCAGTGGTGGATTTAGGAACGAAGCAGTCGGTATCACCATTCGATCGGCCGTTGAGCGATCCCCCTTATCAAACAATTGATCTACAATAATACGAAAATCATCCAATGAGACATAAGTGAACATAGGACCGCCATTAACGTCACCCAAAGCCCAAACGTTTTGTACTGTGGTCCTTAAACGATCATCGACCTGAATAGCACCACGACTGGTTAAAGCAATATCGGTATTTTCTAGTCCTAAACTACTTACATTAGGCCGCCGACCGACTGCAACTAATACCGCATCAAATTCCGCAGTGTTAGTTTGATCACCTTGTTGATAATATAATGTAACCTTCTCACCATTATCTTTTACTTGAGTTAGTTGAGTCGCCGGTTTAATCTCGATCCCTGCGTCAGTCAGATCTGCTACGACCTCGGTCGCAATATCAGGATCTTCGCGCTCTAACAATTTGGTATGTTGGTCGAAAATCGTTACATGCGTACCAAAGGAATTAAACATTCCAGCAAATTCAAGGCCAATATAACCACCACCAATAATTGCTAGTCGTTTCGGTTGTTTCTCCAATTCCATAGCTTCTTTAGACGTAAAAATCCGCTGACTAAATTCTAACCCTGGGATTGATGGCCAATTTGGAACTGCTCCAGTATTAATAAAGATACGTTCACCTCTCACCTTCTTAGTCGTTCCATCACTCATTACGACTGCCAAAACATAATTGTCGATAAAACGGGCTGACCCATCCCAAACCGTTGCTAGTGGCTCATCAGCCACCATGTGATAGTTCTTGTTTCGCAACTGTCTAGTCATCTCACCACGCCTATTAACTGCTGTAGTGAAGTCCACGCCACGTTGGCCATTAAAAATTAAATTTTTAGATGGTAGGCAGCCAACATTGATGCAAGTTCCTCCGTACATTTGTTTAGACCGTTCGATCAGAAGCACGGTCTCATCATGCTGCGCCAAGTACTTAGCTAATGTCTTACCCGCCTTACCAAATCCAATAATAATATTTTTAAATTTATCCATTGTTTTACCCGCCTTTTACTAGTCATTTGTTGTACTTATTATAAGTAAGTAAAGTGTCAAAAGCAATTTGTATGCTCAATCACCTGTTTATCTGACTTGACTTTATAGTCATCATTTCACCATCTTATTTGTCTTTTACCACAGTTTTCCCTCTAGTAGCTGATTTTATGACCTTCTTTACTTTTATAATCGTACTGTCTGGTAGGGTTTGCGCCCGCTCTTGGACCGCCCTACTGGACGCTTGTCATTTCCCATTGCAGCAGTATTATTAGCCTTGCTTGCTGACCTTACTAGTGTTGTAGCTTTTCTTTGCTGTCAAGAGCAGTTTTATTGCTCTTGGTTGATTTTTAATTTCCCTGTATAATGGATTGAGCAAGAAGTTTTAAGGGCGGTGGCTGTCTTTTCCCTTGTGAGGTGAGGCCCATGGGAACATGGAATAATCTTCAGGAAGGTTTCACAGTCAATGAGCGTCTTCCAGACACTCTCGTTGATGTTGCTGTTTGGCACGTTTTTAATCGCGCTCCTCAGCTATATCGACAAACACCACAAATAAAAAAGCCGCCCTGTGTAACTTTGGCAGGTTACAGGACGACTAGTATCTAGTCTAATGTTAATGTCACCGCCTTTGAAGCGGCTTGCGCGGGAAGTCCTGTTCTAGCGGGGCTTCCTTTTTTCTGTTTATATTATAGCATGACCTTTAAAAACTGGCTAACGCTTTAAACTTTGATCAAGTTCGGATTTGGGTTGTTTGATTGACGGATTTTCTTCAGTAAATGCTTGCAGCTGTTTTTGTGTTCGATTACTGATTTCATGGTGTATATCATTTAGTTTATTTTTTAGTTCTGATTTTTGTTGTGGATTCCTTGCTTGCTGAACTTGTTGTTGCAAGCCTTGATAGGACTTATTAAGTTCCTGAGCTGACAGCTTTTTTAGATCATGCTCAGGTTCTTTTTGGGCTTCTTGTAAACCTAATTGTTTAGTTAAACCATCACTAAGCTCAATCACTTTGTTGCTCACTTGCTGGATTTCACTTAAAGCGCTATGGATCACGGCTTTATCTTTAGCCCAGGTAGCTACATAACCGAGGGAGTAATTGCCCGTATCAACCCCAATATTTTGCATAGCGACATATGCGACCGCTTCGGCTTGCGTTTCTTGATAGGCTCGCGGGCGATCTTTAAAGGCTGATTTTAACCCATGTAACTGACTATGCGCATATTCGTGATATAACGTCTTTAGTTTCAAAGCATTGTCGGGCTCATCGCCACCAATGACGATTTCATTAGTGCTGGGTTGAAAATACCCCTTAGCTCCATTTAGCGTCGCTAAAGGCACTTCACTGACTTTAAGGTCGGTTTGCTGGTTTAAATAATCTTTGAACGCGTTATACAAGCTCGTTACATTCTGATGATCGGCTAAATTTTCTTTGACAAAATCCTTGGCACTTAACACTGGCTCACCGCTAGTTTGTGACACGTCAAAGACGGGTAGATAACGGTAACCGACAATGGCGCGTTCATCGGTGGTATCAAGACGCTTTTTCTCGGCTGGTGTTAACTTCTTAATAATCGGGGCCGCAATCCGAATCGCTTTCTCTCCTCGGTTGACGGTGCGGTTAAAAGCTGTCTGCCATTGCTTAAAACCGGCGACTTGAGTAGCTTGAGGATTTTGCGCATAAATTAAATCAATGTTTCTGGCGCTATAATGATGAAATTTAGCCAGGGTATTGAGGTACTTTTTAAATTGGTCACTATCGGTTAATTTTAGGATTTGTTGTTCGGCTTGGGCGACTAATTGTGCCTTCCAGGCTTTAACGTCTGCTTTACTCGGCATTGTCTACCCCTCCTCATCTTCAAAAATATCATTCAATATAGGGGCTACGTTGATTTGAATCGGGGTCGTGCCATAAAGGGCGATGTAGCCATCAGCTAATTTTTGCCAAGCCACTTGATAATAGGCTCCGTTACCAGTGATTTCTTTTAAATACTTGTAGGTTCCTTTAGCCTGTAAAACTGGTAATTCACTGGCTAAAACTGCTAATTCGTTGTTCATTTTATGATCTCCTTTGCTTTGCTAATCTCACCCGTTGTTTAGGTTTACTTTTAGGGTTGTAAAAGTGAACCTAAATGACGGGTTCACCAACCGAAACGTAGTGCAGGGCGGTAGGCAGGTTCTAATCAAAATCAAAACTTAATTTATGGCCGTCAAGCTTTAACTTGGCGTCAAACGACTTCCCCTTTGTGCTCTTGAAACCCTTTAATTTGCTGGTTTCACCCTTGGTAACTAACGCTTTAATTGCGGTCTTCCCGAGCGTCTTGCTACTCCATTTCTTGGGTAGAGTAAAGTCTTCGCCCTGCTTAGGCTTCACAATGTAAAACTTTTGTTTATTTAAAACAGTTACTTGCGGTGTTTCTAAGAACACCTCGGCGTTTTTTTGCGCTTGCTGTTGGTGATTAATTTGTTGATTTATGGCTGCACTGCCAGTTAATTGTGTCGGAACATCAGCAATCAACTTCGCCACAAACTTTTTAATCTGGCTCAAAAAGTTATCCGGGGTGCGTTCTTCGGTACTGATTTGTTGTAACGCTTGCTCCCATTTAGCCGTCATTTCTGGACTAGTTAGCAAGGGTTCGAGTTCGACTGCTTTACATAAAGTGATTCCGGCTTCACTGACGTGCAACTTATTCTTTTCAGTAACTAAGTAGCCGCGTTTCTTTAACACTTCCAGCACATTGGCCCGGGTTGCACTTGTCCCAATGCCTTGCACATCTTTAAGAATCGCTTGGGCTTCTTCATCATCAAGTGTTTTACCGGCCGTCTTCATTGCCGTAATTAAGGTACCTTCGGTAAAGGGCACCGGTGGTGTCGTTTCTTTTTGCGGTGTTTGCAGATTTACTTGGACTTGATCGCCTTGGTGAACGAGCGGTAAGGTTGCCGCTTCTTGCTGTTCGGCTTTGTGATCATCAAATAAAGCTTGCCAACCTTGCTTGGTTGGGACCTTGCCGGTTGCTTTAAAATTAGCATTGCCGACCTGGGTAATAATGGTGGTTTCTTCGTACTCGTACGGATCAGCAAACATCGCTAACGTCGTTCTTAAAACCAGGTCGTAGACTTGTTGCTGTAATTTGGGCAAGCTGGCTAGTTTCTCTTTCGTCGGCACGACTTTAGTCATGATAATGGCATAGTGTTCTTCAACCTTTTTTCCATTAACATAGCGCTTACTTGGGGTGGTATTGGTTAAAGCAACTGGCTTAGAGACTAAATCCAGATACTTCGTCAGATTAGCCACTAAGTACTCAAATTCTTCATCAGTGATATAAGCACAATCGGTGCGGGGATAACTGAGCAGTTTGTCTTCGTATAAGCTTTGAATAGCCGCTAGGGTTTGGCTGGCGCTGGCGTGATAACGTTTATTCATGGCACTTTGGAGACTAGATAGCGAGAATAGTTGGGGACTAGCTCGTTTTTTGCCTTGCTTTTGGACGTCCTTGATTAAACCGGCCTGTGAGCCTTTCTGAACGTGTTTAGTTTGCATGAATGTTATTAGCCCTGTTTCGTCTTTAAATCGCTGATAGGGGTCTAATTTTGCGACGAATTTTTGCTGATTAGCTAGAATTTCCGCATTTAGTTCAAAATAGGGTTCCGGCTTAAAGTTTTTGATTGCCTGGTCTCTTTGATAGACCATATACAAGGTTGGCGTCTGCACGCGACCAATCGAGTACACCCCGCGTACCCCATTTTGTCTCAACAATAAAGTATATAAGGGACTACCATTCATACCGATCAACCAATCGCTAATTTGACGAGTTTGAGCTTCTTTATAAGCCAAGTAGTCTTTGTGCCAATCACCAAGATTTTTGAAGCCGGTAATAATCGCGTCTTTTTCCAAACTATTCAACCATAGTCGCTTAATGGTCTTCTTTTTAACGTCAATCTGGGCTTGGTTCATGATTGACCAGGCGATATTGGAGCCTTCCCGACCACTATCGGTGGCGATAATAATGGTATCGGCCTTCGTTAACAGGTCTTTAACGATCTTGAATTGTGCTTTTTTACTGGCTGACACTTCAAACTTGTATTTATCGGGAAAAATCGGTAAATTAGATAGGGCCCATTGCTGGTATTTCTGATCATATTTATCCGGTGTGGCTAATTCAACTAAATGTCCGAGACCATACGTCACAAGCGTATTTGCGGGCAAAACAGGGTCACTAACCGTATAGTAACCCTGTTTTTTTGTGCTCTTTTGAAAGGCTTGGACGTATGAACGGGCTTGACTAGGTTTTTCAGCTAAGATAACAGTGGTCATGTTCGTTCACTCCTTATAATTCAATTTCTGTTCTAATTCTGTTTTGCCTTGTTCAACCGCTTTTAACCAAGTTTCACGGCGCAATTTTTGTTGCTGCTCTATCGATTGTTGCTTCAAATATTGTTGATACCGTTTGATGGCTTTGAGATCTATATAGGCTGACCAATGGAATAATAAGCCACCCAGTAGTAAAACTATGGCCATTAGCGCAGTTCCTAAAAAATCGGTATTGTTCGCCTTAAAAAGCTCTTGGTATAAATCCACTAACATGAGGTAAATTCCCATTAAATAGAAGAGCATACTAACTAAGTTATCAAAATAGTAAGACAGCTTAGTCCGCCGTGAAGGTGTTGTAAAAGGGTCGGTTCGCATATCTTTTTTGGCTTTTTCTAATAACCAGTGTGCGATTTTCTTCATAACTATATATCCTCCTAGTGGTTACGGAAATAATTTTGAAACATTCTCATGGCGCCCATACCAGTACTCTTAGTCACGCCGGTTGAAACCCAGAAATCTTTAACAGCATCAGGTGTTTTGACCACCAGAAAGCCGAATCCAATTGAACCGATAAAGGCAATGAAACCATATTTAGCCATATTAGTAAAACACCATACTGATAATGACATACAAAGCACCTGGCTAATAATGGAAGCATTGTAATAAATGTACTTCTTCCACCACGTACCACTATAATCAAAGCTTTCAGTCGCCATGCTCATTGCAGCTAAAGGAATCGTCAGATTGTACCAAGCCATATCAGCCACAAACGCACACATTTTAATAAAAAACACGACGGTTACGACAGTGAAGATTAGCAGAAATAAAATCTGTAAAGGTAGCGAAATACCAACATCTTTTAGTCCAGGGACTTTATTCATGCCGGTAATTGATTTAGCAGTGAACTTCTGATCAGAACTAAACATATACTTTAGCAGAGGCAAGGTAATTGAACCTTGAATAAAGCCCTGTAAAAACACGAAAACCGGAATCACGGCCGCTGATTTAATCCCGTCCATGATGATATTAGCCCAAGTAACATCGGTACTTTCGTCTGCCTCTTTTAGAATTGTCATCACAATGCGGCCAAGTACGACCACAACGACTAACGATGTCGCAAAGGATAGGAAGATAGCATACCACGTTTTAACAATCGGCAAGCTTTGATTGGCTTGGTCAATAATGGCCTTACAGATGTTGAATAAACCATCTAACAAACCAGACAGTAGCCATTCGAAAAAGTGTGAAATAGCTGATTGAATAATTTCTGTCATTTTAAACCTCTCCTTTGTCTATTTGGGAATGAGTGTGACTGTACCAGTATCACTTTTAGCTAGTGTGTTAATTGGTGTTAGTTTATATTTGTCTGACTGCTTTTTAATCTTAAATAGTCGTGTTTCTGTACTACCTGAAACACTATTCTTACCAATGAACTTAATTTGTTCATTGCCCTTGTTTTCAATCAACTTGTAAGTATAAACTTCGCTAAAGCCCGCTTGGGTGAGTGTTAAGTTGCTTTTTGAAAACTTTGCAGTAGCGGCCATACCATTATCTTTGCTAGAAGCAAACGTCCACTGGTGACTTTGCAAATCTTGTGCTGTAGACTTCCCACAGGCGGTTAGACCGACAGCAATCAGCAATACTGTCATCACGGCGATTATATATTTCCGATATTTTTTCATTAATATGTCCTCCATTATCCAAGTAAGTTGTCGTCGTCTGGCTCCTCTGTTTGACTATCTTTATTTGAAACTCTCTCTAAGTCGCTGTCTAGGCTGTCCTGTTGTTGTTCCTCCTCTGTTTGAGACATCTTGTTTGCGGCTTTTTTTTGAGCAGTCTCCTTTAATTTTGCTTTCCATTTCGCTACTCTTTGATGAAAGTTGGTTTCCTGGCTGGCTTCTGGTTGGCCTTGATACTCATTCTGTGACAAGTTAACCAAATGATCGGCTCCTGGAAATAGTTTAAATTGGAACGCTTTTGTAGCTTTGACTGGTCGCGCATTGCTAAAGATTAATAAGCTCTGATCTTCAGGCATACGCATAATTTCATCGGGTGTCATCAGTGAACGGCTCGTATAGCTATAACTATCGCTCTTGCTGTGGCTTTCTTCCTTGCTATGACTGGTACTCTCACTACCGGTTTCCACTTTTACGGTCGATTTACCTAACAGATCACTAAAGTATTTAGCGGTCACGTCATTAGCGGCATTCAAGCAAATTTTAACCGCATGATTACCTAAGATACTCTCAGCCTTTTCCTTGCCATACAAGGCTTGTAGCTGGGTTAAAGTCTGACAAATTGTCGTCACGCCAATGCCGTACCCCCGACACGTCGCTAGGAACTCCTCATACTTGGGAAACTTCCCTAAATTGACAAATTCATCAAGGATAAAGTCTACTTGGTGGGGCAATTTAGCGTGATGATCGGCGGCTAATTTGTATAATTCATCAAATAATTGTGAGAAAAACAGATTGATGAAGCTTTCATAGGTATTATCCATCACCGGAATAATCACATATAGCACAACTTTAGCTTTGCCAATCTCTTTTAAATCAAAGTCTGAAAAGCTGGTAAAATTGGCCACTTCTTTGTCAACAAACTTCGAAATGGTCGCCAACAGGCTTTCAATAATGCTGGCTTTCATTTCTCCTTTAGCCTTTTTGAAACCTAACTCATAAGCGCGTCTCGCTGGATCAGTCATAGTTAGCTCAAGAAACAAGGTATCTAGCGGACTATCTGCGCCCTTTTCCTCGGCCTCAACGTCATTTTCTTGTAAGACTTGCGTTACACCCGCCAAATTTCGTTGTTCTGGTGACCGGTGGTTCATGACAAACAGGATTAGTGCCTTCAGAAGTTGCCGTTGGGTACTAAACCACACGTCTTTTTTACCTTCGGCATTTTCACTCTGGACGATCTTGGTGGCGACGGTTTCGGCTTGAATATCCCGTTGAATATAATCAAAGGGGTTGTAGCGATCACTGTGCGCCATGTTTGCAAAGTTGACGACATGTACTTGATAACCCTGGGCTAGTTTGATACCGGCCGTCTTTTCGTATAATTCCCCTTTTGGATCGGTCACGACAATGCTGTTCTCTGTTTCGTTAAACAGGTTGGTAATCACGACTGATTGGGTCTTATATGATCCAGGTCCCCCAACCACAAAGATGTTCCGGTTGGGTTTGGTACTGTTATTTTGGTAAACAATTTGTTTATCCACGATTCCTAAAATTGTCCCATTCATGCGTTTACCTCCAATGCGGTTAGATTTAGATGACTTTTCTGATTTACTTCTTTTTCATCTGTATCCTGATTATCTGATAAATGAAAGATAAAATGACTGTGATAATTGCAAATACAAAAGTTAGTGTGCTCTTTCCCTGAAATAGGAACAAAACTATCGTAATTAACGACGTGATGATCGTAACTATTCGTACTAATAAATCTGGTCTGTTCATGCTTCTTACTTTCTTTCACTTGCCTGTCTTGGATTGTGTTTCTTGTTTTGTTAATGCCTCTAATATTTCTGTTGTGGTGCTCCTGTTAAATGCTGCGGTGAGATCTTTGGCGTTGATACTAAAATAATGGTCACTCAATTCTTTTAAATTCCCCCAGGTCGCGCTCCCGTGGGTTTCAGTGTCTGCGGTTTCCCACGCTTTGTGCTTGCTATTGCGTTTCAAAGCAAAATAAATGGTATATAGGACCACAGCGATACTGACGATAATTAATACCGGATTCTTTTGGCCCAAATACAAGTTGTAATAGCGCCAAGGGTGTAAGGCTAATTGTTTTAATACGGTTGGCATATGATCTGCAAACGCCAACTTATAGCGGGACAAGGCCATGACAGAGCCAGCTAAAATCTCCGCTAAATACAAGCCAATGATTAGCGTTAGTAGGTACGGCCAACTGGCTTTAACGCTGTTTAATAATTTGTCTTTCATCTAATCACCTACTATCTGTTTAATTCTTTGTTGGTTGGTGCCGGTGTACCGTTGCTTACCATGGATCAAGGTTGGGACTGACGTTAATTGATATTTTTGAATATATTGCCGATTCTGCGGTTGGTTCATGTTAATCAAGACGATGTTGTGACTGATTGCGTTGTGCCAATAAATTTGATGGAAAATCGATTGACAATCCGGGCAATCATCACGGTAAAAGAACAGAACTTTATCAGAATGCTTAGCCAACGTCACAACTGGCCGCTGTTTTTCCACGTAATTCACATATTGATGACTAGCAAAACCACTAACGGCTAAAATCACCACGATCACCGCTAGGGCTTTACTACCCCGCTTAATTAAGGTCACTGGCTTTAAAACTGCTACCTAAGTTTTGGACCGCGGTGATTCGATTCGTGGTGGTATCGAAAGTCACTTGATAAAGTACCGTCGCCTTTTGCCAGTCGTTGTCGCCACTCTTACTTTCATAACTAACGACGGCCAAGCCTTTCATATCTTGGCCCTGCTTACTTTGTGTATACAGGTTCAGCTGATCTAATTTGGCTGAAACACTATTGCTATCACCATACGTGCTTTTATTTGAAAAGTATTGCTGATATAGCTTGTCGGAAATCAAGTCTTTCACGCCATCTTTACGCTGACCGTAAGTCTTGGGCTTAAAGTTATTCATGACCTTAAAGAACTTTGTGACCACCGTATTAAAGCTAATTTCAGCCGGACTTTTATCTTTATTATTTTGGTAGGTCTTATAGCTGTCAATTTGGGTACTCAATAACTGCTTTTGTTGGTTAACTTTAGTCAATTGCTGACTAACTTGTCGCTTCTGTTTTTGTAAACGACTAATCTGCTGTTGCGCCTGCTTAACTTGGCTACGTTGATAGGCATTCGCCCCTAATGACATGATTAAGATCAAACTACCAATCGCAATACTTAATACCACGCTACGCTTCATTTGTTGGTTCCTCCTTACTTCTTGATTGGCCGGGCTAACGTTACATCGCTACCGTTCAATAAACTATAAAAAGCGGTGCCAAAGGTGCTTTCGTTAACCTTGTCGCCTACGCCACCTTGCTCAATGATTTTGGTGGCTTTACCTTGCCATTTATCTAGCAGAATGGCAGTATGGCCGTTGTTTCCGGCTCCCGCACCTTGATTGACGATGACAATATCGCCGGCTTTCGCGTCATTTTCACTGATCTGTTTCAAGTATTGATGGCTGCCTTTGGCGTCACTGGCCATCGTGCCGGTAAACCAACCCATGTTGGCCGGTACCTTGTAACCAGCCTTATTCAAGGCTAACCAGACAAAGCCCGAACAATCAGTTCCACCAGTTTTGCTGGGATTCTTTAAATCACTGCCTAAATCAGGGCTGGGGTGGTTTTGAACATAGTAGAAATCGCCTTTCATACTTTCTGCGTTTTTAACGATACTACCGCCGGAATAGCTCGGGTCACTATCACAACCTAACTCGTTTAGATCGCCGGAACTCGCATTATCTAACGTATTACCGGCCACAGGATCACTCGCACCCAACACGGAATACCAGTGATCGGCATACCCGTATCTTTGGCTTAAATACCATTGTTCCGGGTTCTTGCTCATGCCTTCATAATCCATTAACCAGGCTTTGGTCGCTTTATGCACGTCCGTATACTTAAAAATCTGCTTGTTTGACGCATAGTAACTACTGTTCAATTCTTGATCGAGATAATCTAGCTGCACCCCGAGATTGGTCGCTGGTTTATTTTCTTTATGGGCTAAATCTTCCAACTTATCTTTACGGTCGCCTAACCACTGGGCTAAGCCCGTGGCCCCGGAGCTTGAATTGACGGACTTAGGATCAAGGCGACTTTCTAGTTGTAAGACCCCCAAGATACCGGCGGCCGCTTGTGGAGTGGCACCATACTTCTGCTTCCAGTGCGCATAGATATTTTTAGCATTGGTCGTCGTATCCTTGCTATCAAGCTGGGTCTGGGTGGTGGTAGTCGAATTATCACAATTGTTTTCTTGTAACTGACCAGTGATTGCCGCAATTAACAAGATGATTAGCAGAAGGGTGCCACCCACAATATAAGCAATCAATTTCCACTTCTTTTTCTTATATTCAAATGACAATACCTGCATTTAATCACCCACTTTGTGCTTGGCCTGATCGACCTTTTTTTGGGCCGCCTGCTGATCGTTTTGGGCATTCTTTAAATCAGACTTGGCTGAATCCACCTTCTTGTCTTTATCCTTATCTTTACTATCATCAATTTTGTTGGCATCATCTAACTTCTTTTGGGCGTCGCTGACTTCTTTCTTAGCAGAGTTGAGACTTAATAGCGCTTTGAGGTACTTAGCTTTAGGACTGTTCACGCCGGCTAACTTGGTTTGGACGGTCTGGGCATCTTGTGTGTCGTTATGGGCTAGGAAAGCTTGTCCTATTCTTAATAAAACATCAGCGTTCGTCGTAAAGGATAATTGGTTATTGAGCGTATTGGTGTTATAGTTAACAATCGCTTTTTCGAGTTTCAATTGGTCTTTTTGCTTACTTGTCGCCTTAGTGGGTAACTGCCAATCGGCCACTTGACCGCTATCTTTTTTGGCATAAGCCGCATTAACAACCTTGTTCAACTGACTTGGGTCAACGTTTAAGGCTTGCTGATACTGTTTGTGTTTTAAGAATGTTTGAACTTGACTGTTCTTGCTATAACCAGCTTTCTGCATGGTCTTTTTTGCTTTCGACCATTGGTGATTGTTTAAAGCTGTCTGAATTTGGTTATTGTACTTTAAACGAGTAACTTGGGCTTGGTTCTGGTTAGCTAAGCTTTGATACTTTCGTTCGTCACTTTTATGGACTAAGCCGACGGCCAAAACGGCCACAATCGCCACCCCGGCCATACTCAACCATAATCGTTGTTTGGTTTTCTGTTGGGCGGTTTCAACTTCCTGCCATTCGTGATAGCTCACGAAGTCCTCAATGCCGTTAACCACTTCCGTTAACTCATTTAACGACGCGGCTTTAGCTACTTGTTGTAAATAGTCATCAGAGTGTTTAGTTAGGGCTTCTTGAGGATTGCTTAGTAGCCGTTCATAGGGCGTCCCCGTCAAGCAAAACAGAATTAGCGCTTTGTATTTGGCTAAATTGCTATGTTTGTCATCATAAGGCATAAGTTCATTGGCCCGGTAGGCGTACCAAACATGTTGCATGGGGTAATACCACAGATTAGCTGGATTTAAGGCAATATGATACTGGCTATCAGCAACCACATTTTGCGCCATAATTTCCTTGGCAATGGCTGTCCGGATTGCCTTATTTTCCTGCGGTAATTCCTTTAATGATCTGACTTTATCCGGCAAGGTATAAGTTAAAACAACCTTCTGGTCTTGCTCAACCACGTTAACCAACTGCAAGAATTTGGCATCTGCTTGCTTTAATTCGTTTAGCTCACTCAACTGGTCGTATCGAAACTGATTGTGATTGAGTTCGAGAATTAACTTGTTCCCCTGTCGCTTAAACGTGCCGACCTCGATATTTAATAGCTGGTTTAGTTTACTCATTTAATGTCCCTCCTTCCTCCTCGGTGGTAGTTAAAGCGTCAATCTCACCAGGTGTTAAGACCACGCGCTTTTGATAGTCCGGTTGCCCGGCTGTCTCACGGTGATATTTTTCTTGGTAAGCTTCTGGGTCAATTAGCCGTAATTCTTCTTCGGTCAACTCGACACGCATAAAGGCACGTTGGCTACCATAGATCATCAGGGCTTCACCTTGTCTGCGACGCTCTAGTAACTTCTTTTCTTTATCCGAGAACGTCATACGCAATTTGGTAATCACATCATCAACGCCTTTACCGTCAAGACCAAAGAATACTTTGGTGTAGGAATTCCCAATAATGGCTTCCCCAATGTTCTGCCCAGTGTCTGTTGTTCCTTCGATCACATCTTGAATTTGCTGTGTTCCGGCAATCGCTCCGGCATTGTACTTTCTAAACCGCTTGTATGCTTGGTGGAAAAAGGTGGCGGCCGCTTTGTGCAAAGTCAAAAAGTGAAATTCATCGACAAACAATTTCTTGCGGCTATGCCGATCTTTGGTGATTTCGTCCCACAAATACTGGAAGGTATTCAAATAAGCCGCTGATTGGACTTCCTGTTCACTTTGTAGTGGCTTTAAATCAAAGGAAATGATTTTTCCTTTTAAGTTAACGTTGGTGTGGCCGTCAAATAGGCTGTTAGAACCATGGGTATAGCTGCCTAAGATGTAGTAGAAGTCTTTAACCCGATTGAATTTGTCTTCGTCTTTATCAGCCAGTTTCTCCAATTCGTCATAAACATTGGATAAGGTCGGCCACTGATCGTCTTTAATCTCTTTTAAGCGGCTGTATTTCAAAACACCACTGTTGACGTAAGCTTGTTTAACGACATCATCAAGGATTGCCAGCTCAACTTGGGTAATCCCGGTTTTAAGGACTTCAAAGAACCCCTTTAATCGCTGGATTTTATCTTTAACTAGTAAATCAAGGTTCATGACCGCTTCATCAGCGCTTAGGATTTCTTCAGAAAAAATTTGTAGCGGGTTAATTTTGGACTTCGCATTAGAAGTTAAGTGCAAGACTGCCCCACCCAAGGCTTCGACAATTTTGGTATATTCATTTTCTGGATCAATAATGTAGAGCTGATAGTCTTGGATGGCATAGCGTAAAATTTTTTGGATCATATAGGTGGTCTTGCCGACCCCCGAGGTCCCGATAATTACTTGATTTTGATTAAGCGTCTTATTGCGATCCAGCATGTCCACGGCAATTAAGCTGTTGGTATCTTTGTTAACCCCTTCAATATCAGATCTAGGCTTCAAGTCCAAAATCTCCGCGTCGTCAAAGGGAAACATGCTGCTGGCGACTTCGGTATTACTCTCTTTATAGGTGTAATCCCCCATGAGGTTCTCATTAATTGGCATGGTTGACCAAAAAGCTTGGAAAGTGGCTTTAACGGGAACAAGGGGCTTCATTTGTAGCTTAATCAACGTATTCTTAACGTTTTCGGTTAGATCGTCGAGTTCTGCTAAACTGTTGGCCCGTAGATAAATGAGCATATGTTGGTACACAAATGTGGTAGAATTATCAAGGTATTTATCTAGTTGCATGTTGGCTGAATCAATATAATTTTGCAGAATCTTCTTTTTATACGGGTCGAACGTATTGAGCTTCTGCGCTTCCTTATTTTGAATCGTCTTCTTGTAATAGGTAATCATTGAATTGTTACTGGCGCTGTCGATATACTGCACAATATCGATAACGCCTTTTTTACGCTTTAATTCTGATAACCAGTTGCCATACACCCGTTTAGGGTAGTCAGCGATCGCTAACACCCGAATAAAATTCTCCCCCGACTGGACATAGGTAGGGTACTGTTCCCAGCTAAACGGAAATAGTGAATGCAAGCTGTCGCGATCAATCAACTTGGTAAAATCCTCAATCTCCGGTTTGGGCTCGCTAACCGCTAGTTCATGATTACTTGGCTGTCTTTCTTTTTTAGTTGGCATAAACAAATCAATGATCTTATCACCAAAACCCATACTATTTCCCCCTATCCATTAAAATTGATTAAGTTCTTTAAAATTTCTTGGACTTCCTGACTAGTCAAAATTTTGGCCGTCACATCAAAGTCTGTTAACGCATTTTCAATATCCCGTTTAACCTGTTCGATCTTTTCGTCTAAATGAGCGACCGCTAGGTTTAAGCTCTTAACACTTTTGTCCTTAATCGGCACCTTAACGATTAGCAGATGTTGCTTAGTTGTCATGTTTTTGGATTCTTGGACTTTAGTAAAGTGATCCAAGTAGCTGGCTATGAGCTGGATTTTGAACTGTTGCTCCGGGTGGTCTTTTTGTAAGGCGAGATACCGTCGTTTGAGACCATTGAGATAAGTCGTCATATTGACGGGAATCGTCGGTTCTAAGAACTGTAACGTGTCATCAACGCCTTCACCTAAGGTACTCATGAGAAACGCGCCATAGTCCTCAAAGACGTCCTGTTGTTCGGTTTCATTAAGTAGATCAAGGTTGATCCCGCTAACTTCCAAAATGCCAACGAGATTACCCGTTTTGGTAACTTCGTAATTACCATACATACCCACTACCAAGCTCATGTCATCAATGGTTTCTTTGCCACCATTGATTTTAGGCGGTTGGTAATCCCAATCGAGCTTCACTGATTTATTGGCGGTTTTGCTCTTCTTCAAACGCATTTAGTTCACCTCGCTTCTTTGGTTTTAAGTAAAACAATTTCTGACTATTGGCATAACGGCGTTTCAATTTAAAGTTATCCCGCACTTTAATGTTTTTCCGTGCCGCAACTGGCCTAATTGTTAAAATAGCCATGACAATCGTCATGGCTAAGACAACAATCACTATTTTTATCAGGACTAAAATCAGACCATAGGGTGGAATCGCAATAAAAATTAAGCCCACTAGTCCTGCCAGTGCCGCATAGCCAAAATCCTTCAAGGTGTAATCTTTCCAAATCCCGTAATCTTTATCTACGTTCTCTGGGAAGATAAATTCTTTTCCTTTCTTCATTTGGCAAGCTCCTTTTTAAATTAAGTGAATAGGCTGTAGACCCAAGGCAATAGCCAGATAACCGCTGCAGCTAGGGCCACTAAACCAGCTACCCGACCAACTGCGTGATAAACTTCGGATTTCTCTCGCGGATCGTCTGCGTCAGGCATTCTTTTGATAATAATAAATAGTGCGACACAAATCCCAACTAAAACGACCAACCCAGTTAAAATACCTTGAATCGTCTTACCAGCGCTAGTTAGTTTGCTTTGAACTTCACCACCGTCCGCTGCCAAAACAACCTGAGTATTCATCAGGCCCAAGTAAATCGCAGTCACCCCAGTGGTTGCTAACGCCTTTACTTTGCTGAACTTCATGTTATTCCTCCTTTCCATCGTCTTCTGATGTTCGTAATTGAATTTGTTCTGCCTGCGTTTCTTCCGGCTCACGCTGATAGAACTTGTTCAATTGTTCCTCGGCAATTTGCTGGCTTGGTAATGGGTCGGTGGCTAATTTGACGCGGCCATTTTCACTCGTGGCTAAGTAATACTCTTTTTCTGACTGGCCTAATTCTTGGGCCTCTAAGACATGCAAATTATGTTCGTAACGGCCTAAGGCGTTATCAACTTCTAAGCCATAGAAGCCTAAGAAGCCTTCCAGGAAACTCTCACCAAAAAAGGTCATTTCATTTTTGATCTGCTTATATTGATGGGTCGGTTTGTCACTCACCAATTTTTCGACCTTTTTAGCATTTTGACTGTCTTGATGACGATTAAACCAGCCCCTAAGTTTTAATGGTGGCGTTTTTAGCTGACGTTTAACGGTCTTCTTAATCATTGCTCGACGAACTTCATCGATTGGCTGACCATCTTGATCTAAAATCGCTTGTAGCTGCTTCTGATCAGTTAATGCTTGGTCATTATCAACCACAATTGCCTTTTGCCCATCATGAACTAACTTGCCATTAATGCCTTGCCAGCTTTCCACTTTCATTGGATCACCTCCTCAAAAAAAGCGCGTTAGGGACGCTAAACAACTAGCTTTCCCCTAACCCGCCCGGTAAAATGGATTATTAGGAGGGTGACACCTAGAAGTTGCGGTTCTAGGTGTTGATCCCCGTTAGCAACTCTACTGCTGACGAGGACGCCCTCTTTTTTTATGTGGTTTTTAATCCATTCAATACCATTTTCAGATATTAATTTAACTTTGCCCGTTTCCATGAGCATTTCACTTGGTAACTCGTTAGGGTGCCGTCTTAACCAAACACTCACATACGTACTACCTCGTTCTAGTTTGAGACTAGCTTGAGCTAAGCTAAACCATTCTTGCTTCTTTGTCACATGTGAATACTCCTTTCCCTATATTGTGGATTCATTATACCATTAAATGAGCACGTTGGTGCACTTTTTGTTTTACATTTAAATTACAAGTGCATACCCCCATCTTCATGCCGGTTCCGGGTTTGGTGTTGCCGCTGCTTTTTCGTCATTTCCCACTCAGTCTCTTTTAAGCCGCGTGCCTGTTTTTGTCGTTCGTAATCTTCATCATGGGCATATAGGGCGGTCATGATTGCGTTACTAAAGGCTGTCTTTAAGTAGTAGCTTGGACTAACTGGCTTGTAATTTAGCGGTTGATAATGTCCCATATTTACTTTTCTATACTGATCGTCCTTGGCTTGTTGCTCTTTTAATTGCTTTTGGATTTTCTCAATCTGACTGTTCTTAACCGTTGGATCGGCTTTGCATTCGCCCAAAAAGAGTTGTTTAGTGCCGTCATGCTTTAAAGCCCGTTGTAGATGATGATTATCTAACTGATCTAAGCTCAGCTGTCCCGATAAATAAGCTAGTCCTTGTTGATGTTCCTGAGTATTGAATACCCTCGGTGGATTTTCCTGCCACTGTGCGATTGTTTCAACCTTGCATGGTTTTAAAGCTGGATCATAGTACATCACTGCTGTATAGGCCTGTTCCTGTTTAATCATTGGTAATTCATTAAAATCGCCGTTAGGAAAGGCTCTTCTTAAAACTTCCTGGTATTGGGTTTGAATAACTTGCTTCACAGCCATAATTGTTCGCAAATCTTTGACTGCTCGAGTAATCTTTTGCTGCTCGGTTGGTGAATATTTCTCTAGTAAGCCTTGATCGACGTGTTCTAGACTTTCTAAGCTATCGTCATGAATCATCAGCGTATATTTAAGCTCGATTCTGACTTCCTTTTCTTGTTGCATTAATAACTTCCAGCCAACGTATGGCCGCCTGGTAAAGGTCAATAATTGTCGGGTTAATAGATCATCACGAATGTTCATTAAACGTTCGTTTAATTCACTACCCTTGAAAACTGTTTGTTCGCTATCGGTTTCCTTAATTAATTCTCGTCTTTCAGCTTGCGTGGTCTGTTCAAAATCAAGCTCTGGATAAAGTTTTTTAGTCGTGCGATCAACTACTTTATTTAAGAGCTCATCTGCTTTTTCGAGTGAGCTTTCTTGTTGGTTAATTGTCAATAATTGTTTAGTCACATCTTCACCAACCGCATGTTTAATTAAGGTGCTGTTTTTCCAATTAAATAGCATGCGCCGTTTATCATCTAGGCTCTCCAAACTGATATAAGTTTTCAGTTCATGACTTAACTCTTTGACCACCCGTTTTTCATTAAACGAGAAGTGTTTGCTTAGACTATCTAAATGACCTCGATTAATTACTTTTTCTTGGTTGTTTTTATAACTGGCTTTGGCCTTGCGATAGTTCTTTACTTGTTGGTTAAATTCTTTTCTTTCATACCGCTTGCTATTGATTCCCTCATGTTGCATTGGGGTATCAGCTATTCCCTGCTCGATAAAGGATTTTTCACTGATCCGATCCGGAATATTTTTTTGCTCTAAAACTTGATTTACACTAACCGCCCAATTGTGCCGCCATTGATTAATTTTTTCTTTTTTATCCCAATCAACTAGCCACACCTTTCTTGATCTTGGAAAACGACTATTTCCTGTATAAGTCTTGTTCCCATTTTCATCTAATATATTTTCCCTTTTACTTTTCAATCCCCATGTTCCGTCTGGATTAAATGGACGATTAGTTAGCATAACATGAGCGTGCGGATTATCTGGGTGATCTCTATGAATTGCTACGTCGGCAACCATACCCTCATCAACAAAATTTTCTTGTACATATTTTGTCAATAATTCTTTCTGTTCATCTTCACTTAATTCAACTGGTAAAGCCACGTTAAACTCTTTTGCATAGCGTGAATTTGCTCTGCGATCTTTTCTTTCGACCTCATTCCACAACCGCTCTCGATCACTGGCCCATTCTGGTGCATTTTTGGGGGTTAAAATAAAGCTTTCTGGCATAACCGAGCGGGCATAAAAATAGCTTCGCCCTTCTTTTTGATCGAATAGCTTTTTACCACTTCGATAAGCGGCACTGGCAATCGCACTTCGTCCTTTACCAGCACTAATATTACTAAAACTCATGTGAAAAATTGCCATGTCGGTCACCATCTTTCTTTGGGTCTATGGGTTTGCTTTTGTTGTCGCCAACGGCGACTTCTGATACAAGGGTTTAGCACAATAACACAACCAACTTTAGTTGTTGTGTGTAAGTGCGCATTGACCTCGTTTCACTCGGTCTGCTGATTCCCTTAACTCCACTTTTAGTGTATGCCCTCCGCTTCGCTTTTTCAACTTTTATCCTTTGACTTGGCGTTTTCATTATGCTATAGTGGCCGTGATTATTTGTAAAACGATTGGAGGGATCGTTATGTCTCAAAGTAACTTAGAAAAACAAGAAGCTAAATTAAAAGCCCTTAATCAAAAAATTAAGGACGAAAAAAATAAGATTGAACAACGGCTA